>QWCK01003339.1_pt1 | contig 17761 bp, 18 predicted proteins | sample 1972571 | NCBI WGS metagenome assembly QWCK01 (sample SAMN09866710, study PRJNA288562) | Human gut metagenome isolate term2_stool, whole genome shotgun sequencing... | isolation source: gut | host: Homo sapiens | place: USA: California
TGCCACGTCGGCCCGTTGGGCCTCCCTATCCCTTTTGTCCCTTCGGGACATTTCCCCTTGACAAGGGGAATCGGCCTCGCAATGACAGGCTTTTTTGACCGTCTCCAAACTCACTTGGTATCGTGGATATGGCTGACCCGCAGACGGTTGATGGCCCGGGCCAGCGTGGCCTGGGTAAACTTGTGTTCCTGGATGCTCTGCTTCTGCAGCAGGGCCTCTCTGGCCTTTGCCTCCGCCCGTTTGGCCCGGTTGGTGTCGATCTCATCGGGGCGCTCGGCGGAGTCGGCCAGCACCAGCACCTCGTTGTTCTCCACTTTGATGAGGCCCCCGGACACGGCGGCTGTGCGCCGCTGGCCATCGGGCAGGGTCACGCTCATGGCCCCGGGCACCAGGGCGGCGATGGTGTTGCTGTGGCCGGCCAGAATGCCCATGGAGCCGTCCACCGCCGGGACGGTCAGACTGACGCACGCCCCCTCGTAAAAGGGCCGGTCTGCGGCCAGCACCCGCAGATGGAACTCCCTGGCCATTTATGCTCCCTCCGCTTCCAGCTGCTTGGCCTTGGCGGCCACGTCCTCCAGCGTGCCCACATTATAGAAGGCGGCCTCGGGATACTGGTCGGCCTCGCCATCCACGATGGCACGGAAGCCCTCCAGGGTATCCTTCAGGGGGACGTATACGCCGGGGATACCGGTGAACTTCTCCGCCACATGGGTGGGCTGGGCCAGAAAACGCTGGATCTTCCGGGCCCGGGTGACGGTGGTCCGGTCCTCGTCGCTCAGCTCGTCCATGCCCAGGATGGCGATGATGTCCTGCAGCTCGCTGTATTTTTGCAGGGTCTCCTGCACCTGGCGGGCCACACGGTAGTGCTCCTGTCCCACGATGTCCGCCTCCAGAATACGGGAGGAGGACTCCAGGGGGTCCACCGCCGGATAGATGCCCTGCTCGGCGATCTTACGGCTGAGGACGGTGGTGGCATCCAGGTGGGCAAAGGTGGTGGCGGTGGCCGGGTCGGTCAGGTCGTCGGCGGGGACATAGACAGCCTGGACGGAGGGGACAGAGCCGTCCTTGGTGGAGGTGATGCGCTCCTGCAGCTGGCCCATCTCGTTGGCCAGGGTGGGCTGATAGCCCACGGCGGAGGGCATTCTGCCCAGCAGGGTGGATACCTCGCTGCCGGCCTGGACGAAACGGAAGATGTTGTCGATGAACAGCAGCACGTCCTTGTGCTCCTGGTCCCGGAAGTATTCCGCCATGGTCAGGCCGGACAGAGCCACCCGCATACGCACGCCGGGGGACTCGTTCATCTGGCCGAACACTAAGGCCGTCTTGTCGGACACGCCGCTCTGGCGCATCTCGTGCCACAGGTCGTTGCCCTCCCGGCTGCGCTCGCCCACGCCGGTAAAGACGGAGTAGCCGCCGTGCTCCATGGCCACGTTGTGGATGAGCTCCTGGATCAGCACGGTCTTGCCCACGCCGGCGCCGCCGAACAGGCCGATCTTGCCCCCCTTGGGATAGGGCTCCAGCAGGTCGATGACCTTGATGCCCGTCTCCAGGATCTCCACGGCGGGGCTCTGCTCCTCAAAGGAGGGGGCGGGGCGATAGATGCTGCTGCGGGGCACGTCGTCGGCCACGGCGGGGCCGCCGTCGATGGGCTGGCCCAGCACGTTGAACATACGGCCCAGGGTGGCCGCGCCCACGGGGACCTGGATGGGGTGGCCGGGGGCCTCTACCTTCATCCCCCGGGCCAGGCCCTCGCTGCCGGCAAGCATCACGCAGCGGACGGTGCTGTCCCCCACGTGCTGGGCCACCTCCATCACCCGGACAGCCCCGTCCTTCTTTACGGTAAGGGCCTCACGGATGTGGGGCAGATGCCCCGCCTGAAACTCCACGTCCACCACGGGACCTGATATCTGTACGATGGTTCCGATCTTCACGCTGTTCCGCCTTCCTTCCTGTGCTTGCGGCGCTGGGCCTTGGCTCCGGCGGACACCTCGGTGATCTCCTGGGTGATGGCCGCCTGGCGGACCCGGTTATACTGTAAGGACAGCTCCCCCAGCAGTTTCTCTGCGTTCCGGTTGGCCGCGTCCATGGCCGTCATGCGGGCGTTCTGCTCGCTGCAAAAGCTGTCGATAAGGGCGCTGTAGATAAATCCGGCCACATAGCTGTGCATCATACCGTCCAGCACCGCACCCACCGACGGCACAAACTCAAAGGGCTCGCTGACCGCCTTCTCCTTGGTTGGAATGGAAAAATAGGTCCGGTGGAAGGGCAGCAGACGGGTGGACAGGGCCTGAGAGGTCAGGCTGTTCTCCATATCCGTGTACACCACGAATATCTCCTGCAGTTCCCCCCGGTCATACCCGTCCAGCAGCAGGGCGCAGATCTCCCGGGCCCGCTCCATGGTGGGATTCTGGGCCGTATACAGAAAGCTCTTGGCCACGGGGATGTTGTGCTGCTTGAAAAAGTGGCGGCCATACTCCCCCACCACAAACAGCTTGGTGTCCGGGTGCTGGTCCAGCAGACGCTGGGCCTCTTTGATGACGTTCTGGTTATAAGCCCCCGCCAGGCCCTTGTCCGCCGTGATGACCAGGCAGCCATAGGTGCCTTCCCGGGGCTTCGTCACGTCGGGGGGATAGAAATAACGGCTCTCCACCCCGTTGGCCGTGCGGAAGATGCGCTTGATCTCCACCCGCAGGGCCTGGAAATAGGGGCGGGTCTTGCTCAGGTCGTCCTTGGCCCGGCGCAGCTTGGTGGAGGCGATGAGATACATGGCGTTGGTGATCTTTCGGGTCTGCTGCACGCTTTCGATGCGCTGTTTGATCTCCTTGATGCCGGCCATGTCACTCACCACGCTGTTCCGGCGAATTTCGCCTGGTCAAAAATGCCTTGGCCAGCCTGACGATCTCCTGCCGGTCCTCATCGGGCAGCTTACCTGTCTGATCGATGCGCTGGCACAGGTCGGGGGCCTGGCCCTCCAGCTCCTCGATCAGCTCCCGCTGAGCCTGGTCGATCTGATCCACGGGCACGTCCTGGAACAGGTGGCCCAGGGCGGCCACCAGGGTGACCACCTGCTGGTGCTGGTTCAGGGGGTGATACTGCCGCTGGCGCAGCAGACGCATCAGGCCCTGGCCATAGACCAGCTGGCGCTTGGTCACCTCGTCCAGGTCGCTGGAGAACTGGGTGAACACCTCCATCTCCCGGTATTGGGCCAGGTCCAGCCGGATGGCTCCGGCGGCGGACTTCATGGCCTTGGTCTGGGCATCGCCGCCCACACGGGATACGGACAGGCCCACATTCACGGCGGGTCGCTGGCCGGAGAAAAACAGGTTGCTCTCCAGAAACAGCTGCCCGTCGGTGATGGAGATGATGTTGGTGGGGATATAGGCGGACACGTCGCCGGCCTGGGTCTCCACGATGGGCAGAGCGGTCATGCTGCCGCCCCCCAGCTCGTCGGACAGATGGGCCGAGCGCTCCAGCAGACGGGAGTGGAGATAGAACACGTCGCCGGGATAGGCCTCACGGCCCGGGGAGCGCTCCAGCAGCAGGCTCAGGGCCCGATAGGCGATGGCGTGCTTGGACAGGTCGTCATAGACGATGAGCACGTCCCGACCCTGATACATGAAATACTCGCCCAGGGCGCATCCGGCGTAGGGGGCGATATACTGCAGAGAGGCGGGGGCGCTGGCGGGGGCGTTTACCACCACGGTATAGTCCATGGCCCCCCGGCGGGTCAGGTTCTGCACCAGCTGGGCCACAGAGCTGTCCTTCTGGCCGATGGCCACATAGATGCACACCACATTTTTGCCCTTCTGGTTCAGGATGGTGTCCAGGGCGATGGCCGTCTTGCCTGTCTGCCGGTCACCGATGATCAGCTCACGCTGGCCCCGGCCAATGGGGAACATGGCATCGATGGCTAGCAGGCCGGTCTCCATGGGGGTGTTCACCGGCTGGCGGTCCAGGATGCCCGGGGCCGCCGCCTCGATGGGACGGTACTTGTCCGGGGCGATGTCCCCCTTGCCGTCCTGGGGGGTACCCAAGGCGTCCACCACCCGGCCCAGATAGCCCTCAGCCACCGGCATACCGGCGGTCTTGCCGGTGCGGCGGACGATGCTGCCCTGGACGATGTCCTCGCTGCCGCCGAACAGGATGCAGCCCACACAGTCCCGGCGCAGATCCTGCACCATGCCCTTCACACCGTTGGAGAAGACCAATATCTCGCCATACTCCGCCCGCTCCAGACCGGAGACGGTGGCGATCTCGTCGCCCACGGTGAGCACCTGGCCCACCTCCTCCGCCGCTGCGGCGGGGGTCCAGTTTTCAATGGCCTGGCGCATCAGGGGAACGATGTTCTCCTGGCCGGGCTCCAGCTGCTGCATTCTCTCCTGGAACTGGCGCATGCGGCCCTCCAGGCTCCAATCGTATACGTCAGAACCGACTTTCAGACGAAAGCCCTTCTCCAGGCTGTCGTCCCGCTCCCAGGTCAGCTCTGCCTCCCGGCCATAGGTCCGCTTTAAAAAGGCCAGCAGACGGCTGTGCTGGGTATCCGTGGGGGCCTTGGCGCTTTGCAGGATGGCCATCAGTTTCTCGTCACTGCTGGGTGTGCTCATGGCCGCTCCCCCTCTCCGCCGCATCCAGGAACTGGTCCAGGGCATCGCCGTCAGACTGGAGCACCAGCTTCTCCGCCGCCGTCACTGCCAACTCCTGCAGCTCTTTCTGGGTGTCCTGCACCGCCTTGTCGTGATAGCGCTCGGCGGCCTCTCTGGCCGTGGCCAGAATGGCCTGGGCCTGTTTGTCGGCCTCGTCCATGCGCTGCTGGGCGGCCCGCTTCATGGTCTGCTGGGCCTGGGCCTTCTCCTGGCGGATCTCCTCATCGGCCTGCTTGAGCTGCTGATGATATGCCTCCTCCGTCTTCTTGGCCTGGTCCAGCCGCTGCTGGGCCTCCGTCTCCATCTGGCGGTAGTGTTCCTCCCGCTGGTCCATAAACTTGCGCACCGGACGGTACAGCAGGAAATACAGGCCCCCCGCCAGAATGGCAAAATTCAGCAGGTGAAGGATGATCTGCTGCCAGTCAATATTCAGTGGGATATTCACGGCGCTTCACCTACCTTACAGGACAAAGATGATCAGGATAACCACCAACAGGGCGTAAATAATGGCCGTTTCGATAAATACCAGGCCCAGCATCAGGGTGGTGCGGATCTTGCTCTCCGCCTCGGGCTGGCGGGCAATGCCCTCCACCGACTTACCTGCGGCGATGCCCATGCCCACGGCGCCGCCGGCGGCGGCCAGGCCGATGGCGATGCCGGTGGCCACGGCCTTCAGGCCAAGGCTGCTGTCCGTCTGAGCAGACTCGCTCTGCTGGGTCTGGGCGGCATCCGGGGCAGGGGCGGCACCATTCCCAACGGCAAAGGCGGGGATGGCCATGGCCAACAGGGCCGCGATAACGAACAGGGCCGCAACGATCTTCTTCATTTTGTGCATGATAAACTCCTCCATTTCTAACAAGAAAGCATTCGCTTCGGAACAGATTCAAACTCACGCCACCTGGGGCGTGTCTTTCCGGCTGTGGTGCTGCGCCCGGACGGGCTTGGGCTCCTTCTCCGGCTTGGGCTCGGGCTGGGACACCTCGCCGTAGAACATGGCGGTGAGCATGGTCAGCACATAGCTTTGAATGACCGCGTGGAGCAGGGTGAACAGCACGCCCACCACCACGGGGAGGATATAGCTCAAATTGATGTAATAGTACACCAGCTCCGTCACCAGCAGGCCGCTGAGCAGCGCGCCGAAGAGACGGAAGCTCATGGAGATGGGCAGGGAGAACTCCTTCAGCGTGGCCTTTACGCCCCGCAAGCCGTTGCCCGCGATGCCGCCGGACAGGATGACCGCATAGGACAGGCAGCCCAGGGCGATGGCCCCGTTCACGTCGGACAGGGGGGCGGGCAGGGTGATGGCCCGTCCGCCGGTGGTAATGGCCTGAAAGCCGAACAGTTCAAACAGGGTGCCCACAAAAATATAGGTACCTGCGCCGAAGATGTACGCCCCTAAGAATCGGTTCATCCGGGGAGCGGATGTCTTCGCCATGCGATCAAACAGGCCCACGACCTCCTCCAGCACCAGCTGGCACCGGCCGGGGACATACTTGAACCGGGGGAGCCAACAGATTCGGAGCACTGCCGCTGCGATCAATAAGATCGCCGTGACCACAAAGCCCGAAATGAGCCCAGGGTTCACCGCCTTCCAGCCCAGCAGATCGATCCGGTTCTCGTTGTGGAGCACCGCATCCCGCATGGTCTGCTGAATGGTCTCCGACTGGCCGGCATGATTCCCCGTGAGGATGGAAGCCACCAGCAGCACCGCTACGATCAGCAGCCACAACAGCACCTTTTTCCGTTCTTTCATGTTCATCGCCTCGTTTTCACGTCGCGCATTCTGCGTTTCCTACTCTAACAATAGGTAACTTTCAATCACCCGTATTATACTCTTTGCAATTTTGAATGCAAGCGTTTTAAAGTGATTTTTTATTCAGTGACTGACATCTTTACGCAATCTAAACACTGTCTACACCCTGTATACAGTTTCGATCAAAAACAGCCGCACCTCCCATACGCAGAAGGTGCGGCTGTCCATGTATTTACAACAATGCGTTCAAACGGCTTCTCACTGCTCCAGGGCGGCGCCCATGGTCTTCAGGGCCCCGGTGCGCTTCAGGGCAGCCACTAAAATACCGGCCAGGACGGACCCGGCCACGGTGGAGATGAGGAAGGGGATGATATAGGCGTAGAAGGCCACCGCAGCGGCGCTGACGTTCATAAACAGCACGGCCACGGGATAGGCAGCCAGACCGCCGATGATGCCGGTGCCGAACACCTCGCCCACCAGCGTGGCGGTCAGGTTCTTGGTCTTCCAGAATACCAGGCCGCACAGCAGGGCCCCGCACATACTGCCCGGGAAGGCCATCAGGCTGCCCACGCCCAGCAGATTGCGGATCAGGCTGGCTCCAAAGGCCACGCCCACCCCGTACCAGGGGCCCAGGAACACGGCGCACAGGATGTTGACCATGTGCTGCACCGGGGCGCACTTGCTGCCAAAGACGGGGAATACGATGAACATGCTGCCCACCACGGCCAGGGCGCACAGCAGCCCGGCCACCGCCATCTTTTTCACATTGGACTGATTCATGGTGTAAAACTCCTTTTTCAAACGGGGAAAAACCGCGCAAAGGCCCGCAGCGTTTCCCTCTCTCTCGGCCGTTTGGCCGGTGAACAGGGCCGGAAAAGCAGTTGGCTTTTTCGGTTCGGTCGAGACTTGCTGGTCTCCTCTCACGCCGGAACACGGCTTCCCATCGCTGCCTATTGGGCCCGGACCCAGGGCGCTCCCCCTCGGTCCGCTCCCGGTTCTTCACCGGGACGCCTGGTTTTTTCCACATCCCCCCTGAAAAAAGCGAATACACCGAAAGCGGGGGCGGCCCCAAAAGGACCGCCCCCGCCAAATCTGCTTATGACTGCGGCAAACGTCCCTCCGGCGGCATGACCCGCATCAGGTTGAAAAGGGTCGGAGCGCGCTTGCTCCCTCTCAGCCCGACAGCCCGGGCTCCCCTGCTTGCAGGGTCTATCATACGCCCCGGGCGGAGCTTTGTCAAGACGCGGCATGGCCACTCAGCCTCGATTCATCTCCGCGTCGGCCAGATAATACCAGATAAAGCCCTCCTCTTCGTCGATCTGGAAGGTCCCGGTCACGGTGATCTCCGTGCCGATCTCCGGGTAGTCCTGGGGGTAGACGGAGCCGTCCCCGCAGACAAATTCGATGCCCTCGGCGCAGCAAGCGGTGGCATCGGCCACCACGCAGGCCGTGCTCACCTTGTCCTTCACCGGCTGGCCGTCTTTGTCCACCCACTGATAGGCTTCAAAGCTGCCCCTCATCTTTACCGTCTTGCCCCGGTAGCTCTCCGGGGAGAAATAGAGCATATCATATACTTGGGAATAGACCATGGTGCTGCTCAGCGCCGTCAGGTCAATGTCCACGCCGTCCGCTCCGGAAGCGGAAGCGGCGGCCTCCGTCCCGGCCTTTGCGGCCTGGGGCGGTGCTGAGGAGAGGGACGCATCAGAACCGGCGCTTCCGCTCTCAGCAGGGGAGAACTCCGTCTCCCCGCCGCTTCCACAGGCGCACAGAGCCAGGGCTGTGACCAGAGCCGGCAGGACAGAGCATCTTCTTTTCATCCTCTGCCCCCTCCCATCACCCGGCCTGCCGCCGAAAAGAGGGCAAAGGCCAGAATATCCACTGCTACAATGGTAGAGCCCACCGGGGTCCCCGCCAGGATCGCCGTTAAAATGCCCAGCACCGCGCAGCTCACCGACAGCACCGCCGAGCAGACGGTCACAGCCCGAAAGCTCTGAAACACCCGCATGGCGGACAGGGCCGGAAAGATGACCAGGGCAGAGATAAGCAGCGAACCCACCAGATTCATGGCCAGCACGATGACCACTGCGATGATAACGGCCAGCAGCAGCTGATAGGCATCCGCCCGGGTCCCCGCCGCCCGGGCAAAGTCCTCATCAAAGGTGACGGCAAAAATTTTGTTGTAGCACAGCAGGAACACCGCCACCACCACAACGGACAGTCCAGCACACAGGTACACCTCCGCCTTCGTCAGGGTCAGGATGGATGTGGACCCGAACAGGGTGCTGCACACATCCCCGGACAGGTTGGAGGAGGTGGAAAACAGGTTCATCAGCAGATAGCCCATGGCCAGCGCCCCCACCGACAGCATGGCGATGGCGGCATCTCCCTGTATTTTCGTGTCCCGGCCGGTGCGCAGCAGTAAAATGGCACAGGCCACCGTGACTCCCAATGTCAGGGGCATGTGGTCGGTCAGCCCCAGCACGGCGGACACAGACATGGCCCCAAAGGCCACATGGGACAGGCCGTCCCCGATAAAAGAGAACCTGCGCAGTACCAGCGTCACCCCCAGCAGAGAGGAGCACAGGGCGATGAGCACGCCCACCACCAGGGCATAGCGCACAAAGGGATAGGCCCAGTACAGGGCCAGCTTTTCCATGATCCCGCTCACAGGGCCTCGCCCCCCTTCCACGCCTGTGGAAATTCGCGGAGATAGTCTGCCTTGGTTCCGAAGAACACCCGCCTGCCCAAATGGAGGATATGGCTGGCATAGGTCAGGGTGGCGGTCATATCGTGGGAGATCATCAGGATCGTCACTCCGTCCTCCCGGTTGAGGCGTTGGATCAGGCCGTACATCTCCCCCGTGACCTTGGGGTCCAGGCCGGAGACAGGCTCGTCCAGCAGCAGCATGTTCTGTGCCGCACACAGGGCCCGGGCCAGCAGCACCCGCTGCTGCTGGCCACCGGACAGGGTGCGGTAGCAGCGCTTTGCCAGCGCCGCCACCTGCATCCGCTCCATGGCCGTCTGTGCAAGCTGCTTCTCCCCTTTGCTGTAAAAGGGTCTGCCGCCGCAGCGGCCCTGACAGCCGGACAGGACGATCTCCCGCACCGAGGCTGGAAAGTCCCGCTGCACCGGGGTCTGCTGGGGCAGATAGCCGATCTTATTCTTTCTCAGCCCGTCACCCGTCAGGACCTTCCCCCGGACGGGCGGCTGCAAGCCGAGAATGGTCTTCATCAGAGTGCTTTTTCCCGAGCCGTTTTCCCCCACGATGCACAGATAGTCCCCGGGACAGATGGAAAAGTTCAGGTTCTCCAGCACGGCCCGGCCCTCATAGCCCACGGCCAGGTTCTGACAGGTAAGCTGAGTCATCGTCTCGCCCCCCTTAGTTCAGGGCCTGCTTCAGCACAGCCAAGTCATTTTCCATCACGGACAGATAGGTCACGCCGTTTTTCACGTCATCAGATGTGGTGGCCTGCATCGAGTCCATGGTCATCACCTTTTGGTCCTTCTGCTTTGTGTTCTGCACAATGGTCTGGGCGATCTTGTGCTCCTTTCCCTCGATGGTCAGCACACAGGGCAGCGCCAGCTCGTCCACCTTTTTGGCCAGGAAGGAGACCGTCTCAAAGCTGGCCTCGCTCTCGGCAGAACAGCCAGCAAAGGCGGCGTAATAGTTCAGGCCATAGTCGTCCACCAGATAGCGGAAGGGGAAGCGGTCCCCGAACAAAACGGTTTTGCGTGCCGCGCCGTCCACAACCGTCTGATATTCCCCGTCCAGCTCCGTCAGCTTGTCCAGGTATGCCTGCGTGTTGGCGGCATAGGCATCCTTGTGGTCGGGGTCCAGCTCCTGCAGGGCATCCGAGATAGCGCTGCACAGCACCTTGGCATTTTTCAGCGACAGCCAGACGTGCTCGTCGTATTCTTTCTCTTCATGCTCCAGCATCTCCTCCTTGATCTCATCTCCACTCATACCTGCGGGGTAGTAAGTGGGCCAATGATCCATCTCCTGAGACAGAGCCTCAAAGCCGTCATTTCCGCAGTAAATGTGGAAGTGCTCTGCCTTTCCCGGGGCAATTCCATGGTCGCTGAACTGCACATACTTGGGTGCGGCGGCATCGCCGCCAGTGGCCTCAAAGAAATACCGCGCTCCTCTGCTGCCAGATTTATAATCGTATATCTGATAGCCCTTGTAGGAGTAGACCGCCTTTGCGGCAACACCATTGGTCACAAAGCACATGGTGTTGTTTTCCCCATCAATGGTGATCTGGGAAACGTCAGTCTTATAGCCGGTTTCATAGTAATCCCGGTATTCTTCGGCGGTTTTGTCTCCGGTCTCCGCCTTGCGTTCCATCACCTCATCCAACACGCCATCTTGCAGATAGGGATAAACAGACTGCCAGTCGCCGTCCCAGTCAGACAGGCTTCTGTCCTGCACGTCGCTGTCGGCAAAGTGAGAATAGCCGTGGTTGTGCCCCTCCTCGGCCTGCATCCCGGGCATGGCCTCCTCCGTTTTCACGGTGTCCTTGAGCACATCCAAAAGGTCGATGACCTTCATGTTCTTGTTGGTGGCCTCTTTCAGGGCGTCGTCCACCCAGGCGTCGGACTCGCCGCCCACATAGACAAACAGGTCGCAGTCAGAAATCTTGATGATATCGTCCGCCGTGGGCTGATAGCTGTGCAGGTCCACGCCGTTGTCCAGCAGCATGGTGAGCTCGGCGCTGTCCGCCTGGTCGCCCATGATCCGCCGCACCCAGTCATACTCGGGAAAGATAGTGGTGACCACGCTGAGCTTGTCCGCGCTCTGTGTTCCGCTGCCGCCCTCGGCGTGAGGCTTGCTGCCGCAGCCGGAGAGCAGGCTGCCCGCCATGGTCAGGGATAAGATCAGGGAAATGATACGTTTCATAGAATAAAATAACCTCCAGATTTATGGTCAGAATGGAAAAATGGGCGCAAAAAACAAGGGCGACGGCAGCACCGCAGAGCCTATCCCCCACGGGATAGACTTCGCCCCTGCATGTTCTGTTCTGACTTAATCTGAAAGTTTCACTTTTAGTGCGACTAAGGTAAAAACCACGGCACACTCCGCCGTGGGCAGAGCCGCCCGAAGCATAAACCGGGGCAGGGCCGCCGTCAGGACGGCGGCAGTCCCGGCCAGCCCCAGGCCCTCCAGCAGCTGCCGGCACAGGGTGATCTGGCAGCAGACAGCGCAGTCCTCACCGGTACAGCTGTGGTCTGCTTCCACTGCGATATACAAAGCGGAGAACAGCAGGACCAGAACCATAGCCGCAGCCACCAGCCCGGTAAACATACGCGTTTTCTTCGTCATGCCCTTCTCCCTCCTTTTCCGGTTCCGGTTTTCGTGTTGATTCAATCGCTGTCTTTTCCAGCGCAGTCCACACAGGTGCCATAGAGCACTGTGTCCGCCGTATCCAGGGTAAACTGCTCGCTCCGGGCCAGTTGTTCGGCAAGCAGTCTGGCGTGGTCGGCGGCCATATGGACCGTCTTTCCGCACTGGATGCAGGTCATGTGCAGTGCCCCCTGGCAGGGCGCAGCCGCCATATACTGATACAGAGTCTCCCGACTACCCGGCTTGGCGCAGCGACGGGCTTTTCCCTCCGCCTCCAGCTGGGCCAAATTCCGATAGACTGCGCTGAGACTGACCTCCCGCTCCCGCAGGTCCCGGGCGATTTCTCCCGCAGACAGCAGCTGATGGGGGTGGGCGCTTAAATAGTCCAAAAGCAACTTTCTCTGCCTGGTGCTGTACCTGGGCAAGGTCATGCGCCTCCAATTTGCGACGAAATCGCATTTTTTCAGTAGTAGAGTATACCACCCCGTTTTCCGTTTGTCAATATGCAAATCTATCGCAAATTTTATGTTATGAAAAAACGGCGGACCCATTGTCCGGGTCCGCCGTTTTAGGGAATCTCTTACACTTTTCCGTCGGTACGGAGCATGTCCATGAACTCCTCCCCGGTGATGGTCTCCTTCTCATACAGGAAGTTGGCCAGCTTGTCCAGGCTGTCCCGGTTGTCCCGGAGGATGGTCATGGCCTTGTCATACTCCTTCTGGATGGTCTCGGTGACCAGGCGGTCCATGCGGGCCTGGGTCTCCGGGGAGCAGGCCAGGGCGGCATCCCCGCCCAGGTACTGGCTGCTCATGGTCTCGAAGGCGGCAAAGCCGAATTCCCGGCTCATGCCGAAGCGGGCGATCATGGAGCGCACCAATTTTGTCGCCTGTTCAATGTCGTTGGAGGCCCCGGTGGTGATGGAGCCGAAAACCAGCTCCTCCGCCGCCCGTCCGCCGGTGTAGGTGCAGACCTTGTTCAGCAGCTCCTCCTTGGACATGAGGAAGTGGTCCCCGTTGTCCACCTGGAGGGTATAGCCCAGGGCCCCGGAGGTGCGGGGGATGATGGTGATCTTCTGTACGGGGGCGGAGTGGGTCTGCATGGCGGCGACTAAGGCGTGGCCCGTCTCGTGATAGGCCACGATCTTCTTCTCCTGGTCAGACAGCACCCGGCTCTTCTTCTGATACCCGGCGATGACCACCTCCACGCTCTCCTGCAGGTCCTCCTGGGTGGCGAACTTCCGTCCGTCCCGCACCGCCCGCAGAGCGGCCTCGTTGACGATGTTGGCCAGCTCCGCGCCGGAGGCGCCGGAGGCCATTCTGGCGATGGGGGCAAAGTCCACCCCGTCGGCCAGACGGATCTTCTTGGCGTGGACCTTTAAGATATCGATACGGCCCTGAAGGTCGGGCAGCTCCACAGGGATGCGCCGGTCAAAGCGCCCCGGACGCAGCAGAGCGGGGTCCAGGGAGTCGGGCCGGTTGGTGGCCGCCAGGACCACCACGCCCCTGCTGCCGTCAAAGCCGTCCATCTCGGTGAGCAGCTGGTTCAGGGTCTGCTCCCGCTCGTCGTTGCCGCCGGAGAACTGGCCGTCCCGCTTTTTGCCGATGGTGTCGATCTCGTCGATGAAGATGATGCAGGGGGCCTTCTCGTTGGCCTGCTTGAACAGGTCCCGGACCTTGGCCGCCCCCCGGCCCACGAACATCTCTACAAATTCCGACCCGGCGATGGAGAAGAAGGGGACGTTTGCCTCACCGGCCACGGCCTTGGCCAGCAGTGTTTTGCCGGTGCCCGGAGGGCCCACCAGCAGAGCGCCCTTGGGCAGCTTAGCGCCGATCTCCCGGTACTTCTCCGGGTCGTGGAGGAAGTCCACGATCTCGCTGAGCAGTTCCTTAGCCTCGTCCTCCCCAGCCACGTCGGCAAAGCGGATGCCGGTGGAGGAGGGCACATATACTTTTGCCCCGGAGCTGCCGCCCATGCCGAACATCATGCCGTCCTTGCCGCCCATGGCCTTCTGCATCCGGCGGTTGAGGAAATATCCGATGAGCATAAAGGGCACCAGGGGCAGCACCCAGTTCATCAGCAGGGTGGCCATGGCGGAGGGCTGGGTGTCGATCTGCTGGAACTTGGCCCCGGAGTCGTAAAGGCGCTGGGTGCGCCCGGCATCTTCCGTAGCCACGGTCTCGTAAATTTTGCCTTCTTTGTCCGTGAACAGGATCTGGTCGTCCCGGATCTCCACCTGGTCGATCTGTTTTTTTTCCGTCATGGACATAAACACATCATAGGTCACATTCTCGATGCGGTTTTTGTTCATGGCGGGGAACAGGATGGCGTTGAGCATCAGCAGGATGGCCAGGGTGAGCAGATAGTAATATACCAGGGGTTTTTTCGATGGCTGTTTGATCTCTTGCATCTGAAGATCATCCTCTCTGGGTGTGTGGTTCAAATCGTTAACCGGTTAATGGATATACTAGCAAAAGACCGGGACAAAATCCCGGTGTAAGTGTAAACAAATCGTGACAAAAGTATGAACATATCCCTGAAAAAACAGGGGCGGTCAGACATCCACCTGTCTGGCCGCCCCTCGCCCGGCATCCCGGTCAGCTCCCGCTGCCCACAGCGGGGCTGAGCCCCAGGCGGGAGAGCCGGTCGGCGGGGATCATCTCCCGGAAAAAGCGCACCCGGGGCAGCACGCCCAACAGCAGCTGGCCCAGCACGGCGCTGGCGATCAGCTCGCCCAGGCCCACGGTAAAGGCGTTCAGGGCGTAGGCCGGCCAAAAGGCCCCGCCGGTGCCCCCCACGGAAAAGGCGATCACCGCACCCACGATGGCCGCATTGCACACCACCGGGGGCAGGGGCGCCAGCCAGCGGTTACGCAGGCTCTGGGTCCACAGGCAGGCGATAAGGGTGGCGGCGGAACCGGCCACCACATCCAGCAGCCCATAGGGGGAGAGCAGGTTGGCGATGAGACAGCCCACAAACAGCCCCGGCGTGGCGGCGGGGAACAGGAAGGGCAGCACGGTCAGCGCCTCGGCAAAGCGGATCTGCACTCCGGCATACTGGGGGATGGGCAGGGCCATGGTGAGCACGGCGTACACCGCGGCCAGCATGGCCGCCAGGGTGAGATCGCGGATCGAGAATTTAGACATAAAAAAACCTCCATTTTCTTCTTTAGAGAACGGCGGGACTCGTCTTTTTCAGCCCCCCCGAACGAACACAGCGCCGCTCCCCTCCGTGGCCGGGCGTTCCACGCTTTTGGGGGCGGTTTGCTGTGCTTGGACGAGATGTGGAAACTCGTCAAGAGGTATCTTATCACAGCCCCGTCCCGCTGTCCACTGGATAAATGGACAAAGAGCCCCGTACTCTTGCCTCCCTCCGGCAAATCAGGTACAATGGGGCCAAGAACATGAAGGAGGTCCCCAAAATGGAACAAAACGACCACAATCTGGACAACACCCCGCTCCTCCGGGCCATCGCCCGGATGCAGACGGAGAACAGCCGGGAAAGCCGGGAGGCCGTGCTGGACCTGGTCATCGCTCAGGCCCAGTTCCTGGCCCCGGCGGACATCGTCCCCGAGACAGAGGGGAAGGAGGCCGCCCTGCGCTTTCAGCTGCTGACCAATCAGGAGGGACAGCCCTTCTTCCCCGCCTTCACCGGCTGGGAGGAGCTGCGCAAGCTGTGCGGCCCCAAAAATCAGCAGACGGTGGTCCTCACCTTTGACCACTACGCCGGGATGGTCCTGCGGGACTGCCGGGCCGCCGGTTTTGTGGTGGACCCCATGGGGGCCTGTCTTACATTTGACCGGAACATGATGGAACATCTGGTGCAGAGAAAGCAGGAGATGACCAAGTGAAACGGATTGCCACGTCGCTTCGCTCCTCGCAATGACAAAAATACAGTCTTCTGTGTCGAGTACAGGCCCTCTGTACCCTGTCATTGCGAGGAAGGGCGCAGCCCTGACGTGGCAATCCGTCTCCCCACAAAAAAATTTTCAAATTTGAAAATTTCCTGTTGACATGTTGGTTAGTTTATGCTAACCTATGCTTGGTTAGAGAAAGCTAACTCCCCCCTCCTCACACCTCCCTGCTTTCTTCCTACCCCTTTTATTCCAGATTTCTCTGACCACCAGAAAGTCTTTCGGGACAGGCATCCCCGACAGACGGGCCGCTGACTGTGCGCATACACGCAGTCAGCGGCTTTTTTATCTTTTCTCCCACCCTATTCTGTGATATGATAGCTTTACCGGCCTGTTTGGTCTAAATTTTTGGAGGGGCGCTTATGTTCGTCAAGAATCCCGAATACTTCCTCACCATCGCCAAGGAGCGCAGTATCTCTAAGGCGGCCGAGCAGCTGTATCTCTCCCAGCCCTACCTCAGCCAGTATCTGGCCAAGCTGGAGCACACCCTGGGGGTGGCCCTGATGGACCGGTCTCACACCCCCCTCACCCTCACCACCGCCGGGGAGGTGTTCTATGCCTACCTGGAGCGGCAGAGCTATCTGGACCGGCAGCTGTTCAGCGACCTGCGAGACATCCAGGACCGGAACCGCCCGGTGCTGCACATCGGCGTGTCCCCCTGGCGGGGAGCCATGCTGCTGCCCGACATTCTGCCCCTGTTCACCCCCCAGTTTCCCGATGTGCAGGTGGTCCTCCACGAGGCCGCCGTGCCAGAGCTGACCAAGCTGGCGGAGGACAGCGTCATCGACTTCTGCATCATGCACATCCCCAGCGATTTGACCGAGCTGTCCTATGAGCTCATCATGCGGGAGCACGTCTTTCTCATCGGCCATAAAAGCCACCCCCTGCTGCGGGGGCTGGACAGCCCCTATGACCGCCCCCTCCAGTTCACCCAGCTGCGGCAGCTGGAACACGAGCGCATCATTATGCTTCCCTCGGACTGGCGGCTGGCCAAGCTGCTTTATAACACCTTCTCCGTACTGAACATCGATCCCCAGAACATCCTGGTCACCACCAACAACACCACCGCCATCAATCTGGCGGCAGAGAACATGGGCTTTGCCTTTTTGCAGGAGAGCGGCATCTCCCGCACCCCATATCTGGACCGGCTTGCCTGCTTTACCATCGGGGACCCGCCCCTCACCTGCCCCACGGCGGTGGTGTACAAGAAAAACGGCTTCCTCTCCCCCGCCGCCCGGGCCTTTATCGACCTGACAAAGGAGTTTTACCGGCGGTTCAACCGGGATGGGAATTTCTAAAAAAATCCACAGGACCGATCGGTCCTGTGGATTTTTTGATCTTTACTTGTAGGAATCCGCCAATGCCTTGAACTTGGGCAGGGCCCGCTCAATGCGCTCGGTCTGGACGCAATAGGCGATCCGCACATGGCCCGGAGCGCCGAAGCCGGAGCCGGGGACCAGCAGCAGGTCGAAGTCCTTGGCCCGCTGACTGAAGGCCACGTCGTCCGGCTCCAAAGAGCGGGGGAACAGATAGAAGGCTCCGCCGGGCTCGGCCACATGATAGCCCATCTCCCGCAGGGCGGTGACCAGCAGCTTGCAGTTGCGCTCGTACACCGCCAAGTCAGCTGTCATATCGCAGCACAGAGAGGTGACCTGCTGGAACAGGCTGGGGGCGTTCACATAGCCCAGGGAGCGGCCGGCTCCGGCCACGGCGGCATAGACCTCCTGAGCGTCCGTGATCTCTCCGGGCACCAGCACATAGCCCAGGCGCTCGCCGGGCAGGGACAGGGACTTGGAGAAGGAGTAGCACACGATGGTGTCCTTGTAAATATGGGGCACCCAGGGCACCTCAAAGCCCTGGAACACGATCTCCCGATAGGGCTCGTCAGAGATGAGATAGATGGGGTGGCCGAACTGGGTACTCTTGCGGCGAAGAAGCTCCGCCAGCCCCTCCAGCGTCTGGCGGCTGTACACCACGCCGGTGGGATTGTTGGGGGAGTTGACCAAAACTGCCTGTGTATGGGACGTTAAATGGGCCTCTAAAATGTCCAGAGAGATCTGGAAAGTGTCCAGATCGGCGGGGACGGACACCAGCTTGCCGCCGTTGGATTCCAC
>QWCK01003340.1_pt1 | contig 17758 bp, 15 predicted proteins | sample 1972571 | NCBI WGS metagenome assembly QWCK01 (sample SAMN09866710, study PRJNA288562) | Human gut metagenome isolate term2_stool, whole genome shotgun sequencing... | isolation source: gut | host: Homo sapiens | place: USA: California
TCCCTGAAGATAAGCTGACCAATTCCGATATAGAGCAGATGGTGGACACCAGCGACGAATGGATCACCTCACGTGTGGGGATCAAGGAACGTCGTATCCTCAAAGTGCCCGGTAAGGGAGCTTCCTACCTCGCCATCAAGGCGGTTCAATCTCTGTTAAGCAAAACAGGCATCGATCCGCTTTCCGTGGAAGGTGTGATTTTAGCTACCAATACGGCGGACTACCATTTTCCTACCACCAGCTCGATTGTGGCATACGAAACAGGTTGTCGGAATGCACTTACGTTTGATTTGGTCAGTGCATGCCCCAGTTGGCTGTACGCCTTGGAAACGGGTGCCAATTACATACGCTCGGGGCGGTACAAGCGACTCATCGTGGTTGCTACGGAGAAGATGTCGTCGGCAGTAGATTTTACGGATCGGCAAACCCTTCCTCTTTTTGGGGATGGTAGCGGATGCGCACTGCTTGAAGCACAAGAGAGCGAAGAACCCATCGGCGTTACCGATGCTCTGTTCCGTACCGATGGAATTGGCCGCGAGCATCTGATTATGCTCTCCGGAGGCTCGGTAAGCCCCGCAACGGCGGAAACGGTTGCTCGGCGCGAACATTTTGTCCTTCAGGACGGGCAGCACGTATTCAAGCATGCCGTAAAAGGAATGGAGGAAAGCTGCCGCAAGCTGATGGAACGCAACGGATTAACCAAGGAGGATATCGCTTGGGTTGTACCCCATCAAGCCAACCTGCGCATCATCGATATGGTAACGCGTATGCTGGGCGTCCCTAAGGAAAAGGTGATGATCAATATTCAAAAGTACGGCAACACAAGTAGTGCTACCATACCCATCTGCCTTACCGAATGGGAACCGAAGCTAAAAAAAGGCGATAAGCTGATACTCACCTCCTTTGGCGCCGGTTATACGTGGGGTGCCGTATACATCGTTTGGGGCTACACGGCAGGCGAGAAATAGAAACCCGCACAAACAAAAACGCGCAACAATATGAGTGACGAAGGCTTCAAGAGCGGCTTCGTAAACATAGTGGGCAATCCCAACGTGGGCAAATCCACGCTGATGAATCTGCTCGTGGGCGAGAAGCTCTCTATTGTTACGCCTAAAAGTCAGACTACCCGTCACCGCATCATCGGTATTGTCAATACGGACGATATGCAAATCGTCTATTGCGATACCCCGGGGGTGGTCAAGCCCGGCTACCTGCTTCAGGAGCGGATGCGCGCTTTTTCCGAATCTGCCCTAAGCGATGCCGATATCATCCTCTACGTGACCGATGTAGTGGAGAAACCGGAGAAAAACCTCGACTTTATCCAGCATGTAGCCAAAGCGAAAGTTCCGGTTATCGTGTTGGTCAATAAAATAGACCTCTCCGATAATCAACGTCTCGGAGAATTGGTGGAGCAATGGCATGCCCTACTGCCCGAAGCCGAAATCTTACCCATATCGGCTACCAACCGATTTAACATCGAGCCGCTGCAAAAGCGGATCTGCGAGCTGCTCCCTGTAGCTCCGCGCTACTTTGAAGCAGATCAACTGACCGATCGGCCGGTACGCTTCTTTGTCAGTGAAGTAATCCGCGGTAAGGCGCTCCGCTACTACGCAGAGGAAATTCCGTATGCCGTGGAAGTAGAGGTGACCGCCTTTAAGGAAGCAGCGGACCGAATAGATATCGAAGCGGTGATCATCGTTGAGCGCGAAAGCCAAAAAGGCATTATCATCGGGCACGGCGGAAAGGCAATCAAAAAGCTTGGCACCGCATCGCGTAAAACGTTGGAGCAACTCTTTGATAAACATATCCGCCTCGATCTGTTCGTGCGTGTTGCCACCGATTGGCGCAGCAACGACTCAATGCTCAACGACTTCGGCTACCTCGCCGATAAATAACCGCCACTACGCCCATTCATCTCGCCCGGGTACTGTTAGTCGCCATTTGTGGTGGAGCATCGCCCGATTACAGAGGAAGCATTCATATTCACACACCTTTCGCTGCTCTGCACCATATGAGACATGCAATCCAAAGCAATAATACGCTGTAGTGATGTCGTAGCCGTGCTACCTTGATGTATGAAACGGCATTGGTATACGCTGCCACTACCTCTGTTAAGCGTGCGAGTATCCCACGTTGCAGAAGCAATCATCGGAGCGAATCGGAGGCTATCGGAATTGATCGGAGGCTATCAGATTAACTCTGATAAGTTCTGATAAATGCAGGTAAGTTCTTATAAGCCCAGATAAACTCCGATAAATTCTGATAAGTTAGGATAACTTCTAAATTTTCGCTGGTCGGGTTTTACAAAGAGCCACAAAATAACTATGTGCGCACCGGTCTGAACGATTATTTGTAATGGAAATGTATGATAATACTGGATCAGATCGGTTAGAGTTGTAGGAGTGGAAATATGCCAAAAGGTATGCACAAGCCGCGCGATTGGTGGCCATCAACGTGTAGCGTACAAAGTGAGGATGCGTGCACGTGTGTTTGGTGTGTGTGGTTCTACTAGTGCGATGCAGGAAGATGTATTGTTTTGCGCCTGGAGCAAGAACAAAGCCTTCAACAGCAATTATGGCCTGCGAGGTGCTGGGAAATGCGTTGTTTTACGCCTGGAGCAAGAACACAGCCGGCAACAGCAATTACGGCCTGCGCGGTGCTGGAAAATGCGTATTTTACGGCTGGAGCAAGAACACAGCCTACAGTAGCATTTATGGCCTGCGCGGTGCTGGGAATTGCGTTGTTTTATGCCTGGAGCAAGAACACAGCCAGCAACAGCAATTACGACCTGCGCGGTGCTGGAGAATGTTGTTTGGTGCCTATTACGAGATTTGAACGCACGCAACTGCGAATAGAACTGTGGTGCTGGTGAATGTTGTTTGGTACCTACTTCTACGAAATTTGGGCGCACGCAACCGCGAATAGAACGATGCGGTGCTGGAGAATGTTGTTTGGTGCCCGAAGCGGGACTTGAACCCGCACAGCTGCAATAGCCAAAGGATTTTAAGTCCTTCGTGTCTACCGATTCCACCATCCGGGCAAAAGCTTCTTTATCTCAAAAGGGGAAATCAGTAGGGATAAAGTACACTTTGAGCGGAAGACGGGGCTCAAACCCGCGACCCTCAGCTTGGAAGGCTGATGCTCTATCAACTGAGCTACTTCCGCGTACGAAGGAATCTTCTGTTTGTATAGGCAAAGCGAGCTCAAGTTAGCGTTGTGGGCAGTGATGGATTCGAACCACCGAAGGCTGACGCCGCTTGATTTACAGTCAAGTCCAATTGGCCACTCTGGCAACTGCCCCTACGCGCTTGCGCAATGCGCTTTTTGCTTATGCTTCCCACACGGAAGCGAATACAAAGGTACTACTTTTTTGATAATAAACAAGCAACGTCAATCATCTGTAGAGCGGATACTGCCACTTCGGTACCTTTATTGCCGTATTTGCCACCGCTACGATCAATCGCCTGCTGTTTGTTTTCGGTAGTCACTAAGCCGAATAGTACCGGTACGGTGCCACAAAGGTTCAGCTCGGTAATGCCTTGCGTCACGCTATTGCAAATACAGTCGTAGTGGGTCGTTTCGCCACGAATAACGCATCCCAGCACCACCACGGCATCATACGCCTCTTTGGCTTGAAGCAGGCGAGCAGCGGCATAAGTGAGCTCAAATGCGCCCGGTACGGTAATTACGCGGATCTGCTCCGTAGGTATGCCGGCTTGGCGGAATGCGCCCACAGCACCCTCTTTGAGCGGCTCGGTAATATCGCTATTCCAATGCGCATACACCACCGCCACGCGCAACGCCTCAGGATTTTTGTACCGAAGCGTGTAGGAGGCAGGAACCTGCGCTACGTTAGGCTCGTTCATCCCTACTTATTTCCCGGCGAGGAGCTGTACGCGTGCAATATCGCCTTCCACCTGCGTAGCTTCGGGAGCGGTATAGTACTTATCGCGCACTGTTTGGTAAGCGGCGAGCGCCTTATCGTATTTTTTCTGTGTTTCGTACACATGCCCCGCCTTAATCAGGCAAATAGGCGAAACGACCTCGTTATTAGCCATTTGGGCGGCTTGTTCGAAGTACTTAACGGCTTCGTCCAATTTATCGAGCTGTACGCAGCAATCGCCCATCAGACGCACGGCGCTGGGCGCAATCATATCGTCCTTTGCATTGAACTTTTTCAGTTGTTCGAGAGCCTTATCGAACTGACCCAAATCGTAATAAGCCACGCCGGCGTACAAGTGGCTCAGATTAGCCGCTTTAGTCCCAGAATACTTATCAATAATGGCGAGCACACCCCGATCGGTTATACCGGGAGTTTTCAGCACGGTGCTATCGCCTCCGGCAATAAACTGATCTTCCGCCACGTAGAGTGCCTCGTTGGCGCGTTCCAAACGCGGCTTGTGCACATATTGCACGTAAGCCCATATACCGAACGCAACAATCACTACTCCTAAAAGGATCCACATCAGCAGGTTGGCATGCCGTTCGAAAAACTTTTCGCCACGCGAGATCACTTCCTTCGTCTCGGTTTCCTTGCTCTTTTCTTTAGCCATAAGTATATATCTCTTTATCAAATGCTCTTCAGGAGGGCAAAGGTAGTAAATTATACCGAACCACGTTCCCTCGGTGCCGCCGTAAGTGGCTAAAAGCGGTAACCCTGCGTGGAGTTACTTTTTACGCTTGCGACGGCGTTTAGAAAAAGGGTTTAGGCTCTTCAATCCACGGAGCAGCAGTCGGCGCCCCAAAGCTATACCCTGCCCCACCAATACGGGTTTTGCGATATCTACCAACAAACCGCCTACTCCGCTTTTTGTGATGAGGTTAATGGGCAGCGAAATCCAGTTAGGAAGCAGCGTTCCGCCCGACTTTCTTTCCTGTAGTGCGTTTGAAGTGTCCGTACCTTTGTTCAGCCCGAAGAAGGCCAAAACCTTGTATGCAGCCGACCCTTTGGAGATAGTGCCGTCGTGCATGGCTATACTGACCATTTCTTTCAGACTTTTATCGTTAAGATGGTCAAAATCCTCACGCAGATTGCCGGAAGCGAGCTTGTAGGCTTCCGCCGCCAGCTGCTTTTCGGTTTCAAATCGTTTAAATACGTTTTCCCTTTTCGCCATATGCTTTTGCCTTATTGCCGGTACGTTTCGGGGGCGGTAGGTTCATTCGTGTGGAACTCGTGTTGCTCTTTCGGCTCCTCTTGCGTATCGAAGGGTTTCTCGTTGATGCCCAATCCGTTTTGGGGTCCTATTTTATCTATTTTGGCCATTCGTTCCAAAAAGTGCTCCAACGATTTAGCCCATTTCGCTCTCACGCAAGCAAGTATTACGAGCCAAATGATAAAAAAGAGCACGACAAAGGCGGCTGCCGCCATAAGGAACCCCACTCCAGGCGTGGTATGTAGCCACGAACTGAACCCCCACCCGAGCGAAAGCGCGAGCAGAATCAGAATTACCGGAACAAAGAGCAGTAAGAGCATCAGAAACAGTGCCTTATTCACTATTTTCCGAGCGGCTCCCATCAATCTGAAAGAGCTATTCTTTATAGTAGCCTTTACCCATTCGACAAAATGCTCAAAGAACGAATTGAAGCTAAACTGATTGTCGGTCATACGTTGTTTGCGGGAAAGCAACGAACAACAGCCCCGCCTACTCCGCACCCCATACCGCTCGCGGACTTGCATCCGTGCGGATGTGCGGGGCGGAGCCCCTGTTCCCTTGCCTCAACTGCTTACTTTTTGTCTGCTGCGTCCTTCAATTTGTTCGCAGCTTTATCCATCAGCTCTTCGGCGGTTTTCTTACCGTCTTTCGCCTTTTCTTCAACGTAGTCTTCCGCTTCTTCCACAAAATCGGCGCCTTCGCGTTTCAGTTTGTCGCGTAATTCGTAGTACTTTTCCTTGGCTTCGTAGTAGCCTTCCACAACGCTATCGCGCGTTTTGTCCGCAACACCACGTACGTTGTCCACTAATTGACGGCGATTATCCCTGTTCAGCAGATAGCCTATTGCGGTGCCGATAGCGATACCGATGGCACTTCCGAGTGCAAATTTCGATGAATTGTTCATAGTCTCTTTTCCTGTTTGATTACTGATTTCTGTTCTACTTATCTTCCTCACTTCATTTCCGTGTCCGGGGCACCCACGCTTTGTTCCTCGGTATGCCGCGCCTATTCTCGTTGACGTACGGCGCTCTTCCATATTGGTGCAGAGCTCTTTCCCATTTGGGAAGCGGCAACCGGAGTGGCGATGCTCCCTTCACTTCCCCAAATGTACAGAAAAAATATTATCCAAGCAATAAAAATGCGTCCATCCGCTCTTTTTCTCTTCTGTAGAGGGGAGCCAACCGGCACGCTGATGCGTGATTACTGCTTCGACACTTGTTGCCACTTGCAACGTACCCTCGCGCGTACGGTTCCGAAGCTTGTCGCCCTATCTGCGTACCCCCGCGCGTACGGCCCCCGAACCTTGCCGCCCTATCTGCGTACCCTCGCGCGTACGGCACCCGAAGCTTGCCACTCTATCTGCATACCCTCGCGCGTACGGTTCGGACGCTTCCACCCCTTGCAGCGTACCTTTATACTGGTTTCTACGCATCTTATCGCTCCTCTCTACATACGTTCTTGATCATTTATCTATACCTATTCTATAAATCCTTTAAAGGATTTATATAAATCGTTTTAAGTATTTGTATGAATCGTTTTAATGATTTGTACAAATCATTAAAAGGATTTGTAGAGACGCTGTATACACAAGACCGAGAAGGTACGCAGATGAGAGCGTGAAGGTGCGCTGCGGTGGGGCAGCTCCTTCACTGAGATGGTGGCACGGCTGGGGTGGATCAGCGCAAATCAGTAGAGGAAAGGCGAGCGAAGGTACGTAGTTAAGAGCGCAAAGGTACGTAGAAAAGAGTGCGAAGGTACGTAGAAAAGAGAGCGAAGGTAGGTAGATGAGTGCGAGAAGATACGCAGATGAGAGCGTGAAGGTGCGCAGCGGCGGAGCGGCTCCTGCGCTGAGAAGCCGGCTCGGCTGGGGTGGATGAGTGCAAATCAGTAGAGAAAAGGCGAGCGAAGGTAGGCAGATGAGAACGTAAAGGTGCGCTGCGGTGGGGCGGCTCTTTCACTGAGATGGTGGCACGGCTGGGGTGGATCGGCGCGAATCAGTAGAGGAAAGGCGGGCGGGGTTATCTGCTTTTGCCGACGGAATCTAAGCGAAGGAAGATAAAGAGCATAATCGTAAAGGACCAAAGGGAGGAGCCACCGTAACTAATGAACGGGAGCGGGATGCCAATCACCGGTACTAAGCCGGTCACCATGCCTACATTGATAGCGACGTGAAAGAGGATGACCGCCGCCACACAATAACCGTAAATCCGGGCAAATGCGGTGGGTTGTCGCTCCGCCACATAGACTAACCGCACAATCAGCGCAAAATAGACAAGCAAAAGGAACGAAGCGCCCAAAAAGCCCCACTCTTCGGCAATAGTGCAAAAGATAAAGTCGGTATCCTGCTCGGGTACGTAGTTCAACTTCGTCTGGGTACCTTTCAGAAAGCCCTTACCGGTCAGCCCACCGCTCCCGATAGCAATTTTGGCTTGATTGACGTTGTATCCGGCTCCGCGGATATCCTCCTTCAGCCCGAGGGCGACGGCAATTCGTTGCTGTTGATGCGGTTGCAGCACGTGGTTGTATACCTGCCCCACGGAAAGCGAGTAGAGCAAAACGGCACCGGCAAACAGAGCCGTCCACAGGTAGCGCTGCGAGGCGTAGCGAATGGCCAGGAAAAGGAGGTAACCGATAAATAGTACCAGTAGAAAGAGAGCCGTATAGCTCCAATCGAACGGCATCAGGAAAGAGAGCACGAGCGTGAGGAGGTATGCCGCAGGAATTACGTAGAGCAGACGGATGAAATCCTTGCGATGCCGCTTCTGTAGTAGAAAGAGCATCCGAAGTGCCGCCAGTAGCGTAACGGACGCCACTAACCAAACATTGGCACGGGTAGCACCCCACATCACGCCGTTCAGGGAGAGTACCGCCACAAAAAGGAATATCATTAGGAAAGCGATGCTGAGGAAGTAGCCGGAAAAGCCCTCGCGGTAGAGCGCCACAAAGAAAGCTGTATAGACCAATGCGCTACCGGTTTCCTTCTGCAAGATAATAATGATCATGGGAAGTAGCACAATGGCAAACACTTCCGCATAACCTTTGAGGGAATCGAAGCGAAACTTATAGGTGCTGCCCACGTAGGCAAGCATCAGAGCAGTAGCCACTTTAGTAAATTCGGCGGGTTGAAGGCTGAAACGCCCTATCTCGAGCCAGGAGCGGGACCCCTTGATATCACGCGCCACGCCAAGGGTAACGAGCAGCAACAGGATGAAAGCTATATAGATAATAGGGGCGAAAGTGGGGAAAAAGTCCTTATCAATTAGCAAAATAAAGAGAATTAGCACAACGCTCATTCCCCACCAGATGAGTTGCATTACCGGTCGGGAGGAAAGCGAGAACAGAGCCGCTACATCAAATCCGTAACTGGCTCCACAAACGGCAATCCAGCCGATTATGATCAACAGGATATAGCAGACGAGCAAGGGCAGGTCGATACGGGCAAAGATGCCGTTTGTTTTGGCGCGACGCGGTTTAGAACGATTGTCCATATGCGATACGTCTTTTTTCAATTTCTGCTGCCAAGGCTTGGCTATATGGGCTCAGTTCGCCTTTTTTCAGATAGTATTCCATCATAAGTCGCCCAATGGGAACGCCATTGGTAGCACCGAATCCGCCGTTTTCTACATAAACGGCAATGGCGATGCGCGGATTATCCTTGGGGGCGAAGCCCATAAACGCTGAGTGGTCGCGTCCGTGCGGGTTCTGCGCAGTACCGGTTTTACCACACACCACAATTTCTCCCGGTGCAAAATTGGCCCCCCTACAGGTGCCCATAAGCACGGCATCCTGCATGCCGTCCGCAATGGTGTTCCACGCGGTGCGGTTGATGGAGGTAACGTGTCGGTGAAGATAGGCGGTATCTATAGAGCCGCCCTGGATGTTTCGCACAATATGGGGTTTGTAATAATAGCCCCGATTGGCAACGGTAGCCGCCAAATTGGCTATTTGCAAGGGTGTTGCGGTCACTTCGCCCTGACCGATGGCAACGGATATGATGGTGGAGCTGTTCCAGTGTTTCTTATAGATTTTATCAAACACTTCGCTGTTAGGGATGTAGCCGCGCCTCTCTCCGGGTAGATCTATACCTAATCGGTAGCCAAAGCCGAAATCTACCATATCGTCTTTCCAACGGGTGAAAGCGATTTGTGTAGAGGGGAAACGGCTTCGATCGTCAATCATACTGCGTAAGCCCCAGCAGAAGAACGCGTTGCAGGAGGTGGCAATGGCAAACTGAATGCTAAGCGGCGAAGCGTGCCCATGGCAAGCCGGTTTATTGTGTAACGGCGGATAGCCGCGATAACAGGGGAAATGTGTGTCGGGCGTTATGATGCCTTCTCCGAGCAACATAGCACCTTGCGCCGCTTTAAAGGTAGAGCCGGGCGGATAGGTACCCATAATCGCACGGTTAATGAGCGGTTTGTCCACTGAGGTTTGCACTATACGGTAGTTATCGGAGAGATTCTTTCCGGAAAGTAGTAGAGGATCGAATCCGGGCGAGGAAACCAGAGCCAGCACTTGACCGGTAGAGGGCTCGATAGCCACAATGGCACCCCGCTTACCGCTCATAAGTTTTTCGCCAAATACCTGTAGATCAATGTCGATGGACAAGTTGATATTTTTGCCCGCTTCACTAGGAACATCGTCCAATCCGTTATTGTATTTTCCTTGAATACGGCCACGCGCATCCCGAAGCAGTACTTCGTATCCCTTCTTGCCGCGCAACTCTTTTTCGTAACTCAGCTCTACACCGCTTTTCCCCACGTAATCGCCTACGGAAAGGGCGGAATCGGCCTCCAGCTCGTTACGGCTGCATTCGCCTAAATAGCCCAGTATATGAGCGGCATTTGGGGTTGTGTACCGACGCGTGGAACGCTGGCGCACGGAAAAACCGGGAAAGCGAAATAGTTGCTCCTGGAAACGGCCTGCATACTCGGGTGTGAGCTGTGAAACAATTGGCTGAGGCGCATAGGGCGTGTAACCGGGGTTTTTCTTCCGGTCAACTAAATCAACAAATCTACTCCTCAAATAATCGCGATCAATGCCCAACAGGGAGCAGAATGCGGTAGTATCGAAATCGCCAGCATCGTGCATGGTAACCATAATGTCGTAGGCAGGTTCGTTATATACCACTAACTTGCCGTTGCGGTCGAAAATAGCTCCGCGCGCCGGATACTGAACGCGGTAGTAAAAAGCGTTACGCTTTGCCTTATCGGTGTATTCGTTGGATGCAATTTGTAAATAGAAGAGCCGTGCGATATAGCCAAAAATGATCAGCGTAGCGAGCAGTAGCATCAGTACGGGCCGATCCTTCAGATTGCTTTTGTGAAGTGCTTTAGGCATCTCGCTCGGTAAGGTTATTCGCTTCGGCGGTTAGTAACAAGTAAAATAATTGCCGCAATTACGTAGCTAACCGCCAAACTGCCCAGCATACGCAAAGCAAGGAACCCTGTGTAGGGGGCACCTACGGCATCTAAAAAGAATAGGACAAAATGATGGAACAATAATACAAGTAACAGTAATACAATGGGTTTGCTCCCGTCGCGCTGAATGGATGGATTGACACCGGGTTGAGCATCAGTCACTACAAAATAAGGAAGCATATAGCCAAACAGAAACGACGTAAGCGTGAAAGCGGCAGTGTGTAAACCGGCGGCACCGGAAGCGGCATCCATAATTAACCCTACGATACCACCACTAAGCGTATAGAGGTATTTTTTTGTACCGAGCGGGAAGAAGAAGAGCAGGACGGGATAAACAAAGGGAGTAGCAAATCGCCAAAGGAAAAGCTCGTTACAGACCACAATCTGCAAGATGAGGAGTACCAAAACGCGCAAAGCAAAAAGTAAGTGCTTTCTTTTCATAGCATATTCCCTTTATTGCTGCCAGTTATAGTCTTTTTTGATAGAATCCAGCGCCGGCGGGGTAACCACCGGTTGCGAAGTAACCACATACACCCACTGCAGCGTGGCGAAGTCAGTACCGGGCTTGACGCTTGCCATTCCGGAGCCTAAGCGGATCCCATTACGCGTTTGTGTGGTGGGAGCAATGCAACCGATGAACAGATCCGGTGGGAAAATAGAGGAATATCCGCTCGTAACCACGGTATCTCCCGGTTTATAGGCGGCATGAGCCGATAGATCGCGCAAAGTGAGCAAATCCTGATTCGGGTTTTCCCAAGAAAGTGTACCAGTGTAGTTTGTCCGGATAATTTTACAGCTCAGTTTGAGATTTATATTGGTAAGCGGAACCACCACTGCATAGTGATCGCGTACGGAGGCAACAATTCCGGCAACTCCGTGAGCGGAAATAACCCCCATTTCGGGGCGTATACCTGCCGCCGCACCCTTATCAATAATGATCAGATTGTAACTGCTGTTTACCGAAGTGGAAAGAACCCTAGCTTGTACGTAGTGGAGCAATGTCGTATCGGGCAGAGAATCCAAGCGTAAACGAGCAGGAACTACCGTATCGGCTTGAGCATAATCGAGGCTCTGCCGGAGCGCGTGGTAGGCGGTTTCGATATCAATAACTCGCTTTGCCAAGCGTTTGTTCTCCTCGCGGAGTCCTATATAGCTTTTCACTTCGCCACTCACTTTGTGCAACTCCACCATCCATCGGTTGGAGTAGCCGATATTGAGGAATCTGTGGTAAGCAGAATGATTAAAAAGCAGCGTTAAGGCAAATGCCTCAAAAAGGAAGAGAAGCAACCAATGCGCCTTAGAGGCGATAAAATCGAGAAATCGGCGCATTGATGCTAAGGGTCAAAACTTACTACTATCTTAACGAATTAAGAAGTTGAACGAATCGGTATGCTTGAGAGCCACTCCCGTGCCGTTGGCAACCGCATGGAGGGGATCTTCGGGAACGATAAACTTAATACCGAACCGATCAGAAAGACGTTTATCCAATCCGCGTAGCAAAGCGCCGCCACCGGTAAGGTTAATACCGCGCTGCACAACATCCCCGTACAGTTCGGGAGGTGTTTCCTCCAATGTTTTAAGGATTGCTTCCTCCATCTTTTTGATGGATACATCCAGGCAGGATGCTATTTCCGAGTAATTGATCGGTATTTGGCGCGGAAGCGTATCCATTTGATCGGCACCGGTAACCGTAAAGTCCTCCGGCGCATCGTCCAATTCCTTGAGGGCACTGCCCACTTTGATCTTAATTTCTTCTGCAGTACGCTCACCGATACGCACATTGTGGCTGCGACGCATATATTCCACTATATCGTTGGTTAATACGTCACCGGCCACGCGAATGGATTGCTTTGTGGCGATCCCCCCATAGGAGATTACGGCTATTTCCGTGGTACCTCCGCCTATATCCACAATCATATTTCCTTCCGGTGCCAATACATCAATTCCGATTCCGATAGCGGCAGCCATTGGCTCGTAAATCATATATACATCGCGCCCGCCGGCATGTTCGCTGGAGTCGTGCACGGCACGCGTTTCCACTTCGGTACTACCGGAGGGAATGCTTACAACCATTTTGAGTGCCGGAGAAAATAGGCGGTGGGACTTTTTGTTGATCAGTTTGACCATACCGCGTATCATCTGCTCGGCTGCGTTGAAATCGGCAATTACCCCATCCTTGAGCGGACGCACCGTGCGGATAAAGGCGTGCCCTTTTTCGTACATTTCGCGCGCTTTGGCGCCCACCGCCAGTACTTCGTTGGTACGCAGGTCAAAGGCAACCACGCTCGGCTCGTCCAGCACTATTTTGCCATCCTTCAGAATGACCGTATTGGCTGTACCTAAGTCAACCGCTAATTCTTGTTTGAAAGAGAAAAGTCCCATATATGTTTGTTGCTCTACTTGATATATTAATGTCTAAAATGCCTGCGTCCGGTAAAGAGCATAGCTACGCCCAGTTCGTCGGCAGCTTCAATGCTTTCGCGGTCACGAATGGAGCCCCCCGGCTGAATAATAGCGGTAATACCTTCGTGCGCCGCAGCGGTTACACAATCGCCAAACGGGAAGAATGCATCGCTTGCCATAACGGCTCCGTGCAAATCAAATCCGTTACGCTTTGCTTTATCGATAGCTTGCTGCAGGGCTGCAATGCGCGAAGTTTGCCCAATACCGTTGGCAAGTAGCATACCATCCTTAGCCAATGCGATGGCATTGCTCTTACAATGCTTGACCACCTTCATGGCAAAAAGCATATCGTCCGTTTCGGCTTGCGTGGCCGCCTTACGGGTTACAAGGTGATGTTCGGTATCGCTTACGGCATCGCGCTCCTGACACATCATGCCGTTTAGAGCACTGGTGTAGCACAAAGCGCTATCCACTGAACCGATTTGCTTCAGTACAATGCGTTTGCTCTTTTTAGCGAACAAATCAAGAGCTTCGGGAGCATAATCGGGAGCAATCAGTACTTCAAAGAACAGCTCCGAAACAGCTTTTGCCACTTCTTCGTCAATGGTTCGGTTGCAAATTAATATACCTCCGAACGCCGATTCCTTGTCCGCCCCATAGGCACGTTGCCACGCTTCTGCCACATTCTTGCCGAGGGCTATTCCGCAGGGGTTCATATGCTTAATAACGGCAAAGCAAGACGTATCCGGAAATTCGGCAATAAGCTGCATTGCGGCATCTACATCGCGCAGATTATTATAGGAAAGTTCCTTTCCCTGAATCTGTTCGTAGAGCGGCTCCCGAGGCGGGAAGAAGTATCCTTTCTGATGCGGATTTTCGCCGTAACGAAGCGTTTGCGCCGCTCCCAATCCGTTGGGGTGGAGGTCGGCTGTGGCCTCATCGCTTGCATTAAAATAGCCGCTTATTGCCTGGTCGTATGCAGCGATATGCATCAAAGCACGAGCCGCCATGCGGCGTCTATCCTCAAGGGTGAGTACCCCATTGGATGCTACTAGTGTTTGGCAGAAAGGTTCTATCTCAGCGCGTGAAGCGATTACCGCTACATCCCGGTAGTTTTTGGCAGCGGCACGGATTAACGTAACCCCGCCGATATCGATTTTTTCGATGAGTTCCTCTTCGGAAGCACCCGCACGGAGTGCTTCCTCAAAGGGATACAGATCTACAATAACGAGGTCGATAGGTTTTAAGGCATACTGCTGCATTTCGGCTTGGTCACCGGGATTATCCCGTCGCGCCAAAATTGCTCCACAAATTGCCGGATGCAACGTTTTAACGCGCCCCCCAAGTATGGAGGGGTAACCGGTCAGATCTTCCACTTTGCCGCAAGCATAGCCTGCTTCTTCAATAAAGCGTTGCGTACCACCGGTTGAAAGCATCTCAATTCCCATCGAATGGAGTGTTTTCAAGAGTGGCGCAAGTCCCTCTTTCCGATAAACGGAAATGAGGGCTCGTGCTATTTTCCTATCTGTTTCGTTTGTCATTTTCCAATTAGTTATACTATTCAAGTTACGCGGTTGCCGCATCTTTGCCGAGGAGTAGTTCCAGGCACTTGCCTGCCGAATAAGCAACCGGAGTACCGGGGCCGAAGATGGCTGCCACGCCTGCCTTGTAGAGGAAGTCGTAGTCCTGAGCCGGAATTACGCCTCCGGCGGTAACCATAATGTCTTCACGACCTAAATTCTTCAGTTCAGCAATTACCTGCGGAATGAGCGTTTTATGACCGGCAGCGAGCGAGCTGACGCCAAGTATATTCACGTCATTCTCTACGGCCTGACGAGCGGCTTCTTCCGGTGTTTGGAACAGCGGTCCCATATCCACGTCAAAGCCCACATCGGCATAGCCGGTGGCAACTACCTTTGCGCCACGGTCGTGCCCGTCCTGACCCATTTTGGCAATCATAATACGGGGTTGACGCCCTTCCTTTTCGGCAAATTCCTTTGCTAATGCGCTGGCATAGGCAAAAGCCTTGTCCTGTCCCGATTCTTTTGAGTACACGCCTGATATGGTTCTAATTACCGCTTTATACCTACCCACTACTTTTTCACACGCATCCGATATTTCTCCTAACGAAGCGCGCTTTCCGGCTGCCTTTACCGCCAAATCGAGCAAATTGCCCTTATGCGTTTTTACGCATTCCGTAATAGCTTCCAAGGCTTCCTTTACTTCGGCTTCGTTCCGATCCTTACGCAGTTCCTGCAAGCGTTCAACCTGCTGCGTACGTACGGCGGTATTGTCGATTTCCAAAATATCGATGGGGGCTTCGTGTTCCAAACGATATTTATTAACCCCGATAATAACCTGCTGGTGGGAATCGATTCGGGCTTGTGTACGTGCTGCCGCTTCCTCGATACGCATCTTGGGTAGACCCGTTTCGATCGCTTTAGCCATACCGCCCATCTCTTCAATTTCCTGAATATGAGCCCATGCGCTTTCCACCAATTGGTTGGTAAGCCGTTCCACGTAATAGGAGCCGCCCCATGGGTCGATGCCACGGCACACTTGCGTTTCCTTTTGAATATAGATCTGGGTGTTACGTGCTATTCGTGCGGAAAAGTCCGTAGGCAAGGCGATAGCTTCGTCCAACGCATTGGTGTGCAGCGATTGCGTATGCCCCAAAACGGCTGCCATAGCTTCAATACAGGTGCGCCCTACATTGTTGAACGGGTCCTGTTCCGTAAGGGACCAACCTGAGGTTTGGCAGTGCGTACGGAGGGTCAAGCTCTTGGGGTTTTCGGCTCCAAAGCCCTTCACTATCTTAGCCCAAAGCATACGTGCGGCACGCATCTTGGCGATTTCCATAAAATGGTTCACCCCAATCCCCCAGAAGAAGGATAGGCGCGGAGCAAACTTATCCACCTCAATACCGGCATTAACTCCGGCGCGAAGGTATTCAATCCCGTCGCAGAGCGTGTATGCCATTTCGATGTCAGCGGTAGCGCCCGCTTCCTGCATATGGTAGCCGGAAATGGAGATTGAGTTGAACTTAGGCATATTCTGCGAGGTAAACTCGAATATGTCCGCAATAATACGCATCGAGAATTCAGGCGGGTAGATGTACGTATTACGCACCATAAATTCCTTCAGAATATCGTTTTGGATCGTCCCCGCCATTTCTGCTAAATTGGCTCCCTGCTCCAACCCTGCATTAATGTAGAAGGCAAGGATGGGAAGCACGGCTCCGTTCATTGTCATGGATACGGACATCTTACCCAACGGAATTCCGTCGAACAGCACCTTCATATCCTCTAACGAACAGATGGATACACCTGCTTTACCCACATCTCCCACTACACGCGGATGATCCGCATCATAGCCGCGGTGCGTAGGTAGGTCAAAGGCTACAGAAAGCCCCTTTTGTCCCGATGCCAAGTTACGCCGATAGAATGCATTAGATTCCTCAGCCGTGGAGAACCCGGCGTACTGGCGGATGGTCCACGGACGCAGCGGATACATAGCGCTGTACGGGCCACGCAGGAAAGGAGGCAGCCCACTGCAGTAATCCAAGTGGTGCAGATCCTTAATATCCTCTTTTGTGTATACCGGTTTAACGTCAATCAACTCTGCCGTATGCCAGAGAGCTTCTGCCGCAACCGCACTCGGTGTGCCCGCATTGTGCCCGGCACATCGGGCTTCTATATTGATGTTGTTATAGTTAGGTTTCATGCTTCTTCGATACCAAAATGCTTGTTAAACTCTTGCAGAGTAGCCAACACGTCACTTTTAACGTGTACAAAGTAGCGTATACCCAAAGCCTTCAAATCGTCCGTGCAGGCAGGATTGCCGGCAATTACCAACGGAACCTTTCCGTCAATTAACTTGAATGCTTCCGGAGCATACTGAGCATACTCGTCGTCACTGGAGCAGAGCACAATTATATCGGCTTTTTTGTCCAGTGCTTCCTTCACGCCTGCTTCTACCGTTTCAAAGCCCAAATTATCAATGAGCTTGTAGCCTGCGCAACCGAAAAAGTTTCCGGCAAACTGGCTCCGCGCCAAACGCATGGCGAGGTTCCCTATGGTAAGCATGAATACAACAGGTTGGTGCTTTTGCCCTTCCGTAGCCAAACGGAGCGACTCGAATGCGGATGCTCCCCGGCTAAAGTCTAATGCGGTAGTGGCGCCTTCCTTGCTATGGTCCTGTCCGCAGCAATGCCCCTCAGCGCAAGCGGATTGATCCACTTTCGCTTTAATGGTTTCGGTGAAGTTGGGGAACTCGTTGGTACCCAACAAAGTTTCCTTACGTTTGGCAATCGCTTCGTGCCGTTTAGCATTAGAGGCGTTGATACGCTCCTGTATCTTACCGCTTTCCGCTTGTTGAGCGAATCCACCGGCGGCATCAATTTCCAAAAAGATGCTCCACGATTGCTTCGCTACCTTATCGGTCAGCACTTCCACGTAGTAGGAGCCGGCTGCCGGGTCCAAAACCTTATCAAAATGGCTTTCTTCCTTGAGCAGCAGTTGCTGGTTCCTTGCCAAACGGCGACTAAAATCGTCCGTTGTGCCGTATGGCGTATCGAAGGGGGTGACCGAAATTGCATCCACACCCGCCAAAGCGGCACTCATTGTTTCCGTTTGGCTCCGTAACAGATTTACGTAACTATCGTAACGCGTCTGGTTCCACGTTGAGCTAACGGCATGCTGATAGATTTTGGCGCAATCGCCTTTGTATTCGTCGCCACTTCCGTGGGATGCCACTATTTCCGCCCACAACCAGCGTGCAGCG
>QWCK01003345.1_pt1 | contig 17741 bp, 23 predicted proteins | sample 1972571 | NCBI WGS metagenome assembly QWCK01 (sample SAMN09866710, study PRJNA288562) | Human gut metagenome isolate term2_stool, whole genome shotgun sequencing... | isolation source: gut | host: Homo sapiens | place: USA: California
TGGCGGGCATCCCTGCGTCGGTGACCAGGGCGCAGTTCTCCCCCGCCAACAGCCGGTCGATCACCGCCTGTCCCCCCGTCTCGGTGTTATGCCGGTGATAGGTCACCATGGGCTTTTTCAGCCCCAGGTGGTTGAGCAGCTTGATGGACACCCGGGTGTCCTCCGCCGCGATAAAGTCCGCCTGTTCCAGCGTCTGGGCCATGCGCTGGGAGATGTCCCCCAGATTGCCGATGGGGGTTGGGACCAGATAGAGTGTACCTGCCATGATATGCTCCTTTCGCCCGCCAAACAAAACAGCAGACGTTGTTTTTCATTTATTATAGCACAGGCCGCCCCGGTTGTGGTATATTCTTTTCACGGACCACGCAAGGAGGCGGCAAATATGCACATCGAATACTTGGACCCCTACACCCTCTCCTGGCCGGAGGGGGTGTTCCCCCTGGGGAGCGACGCCCTGGCTTTGGGGGAGTTTGCCACGGTACGCCGGGGCTGGCGGGTGTGCGACCTGGGCACGGGCAGCGGGGCGCTGCTCCTTCTGCTGGCCCGGCGGGCACCCGACCTGGCCCTCTCCGCCGTGGAGCGGGACCCCCTGGCCGCCCAGACCGCCCGGGACAACCTGGCCCAAAACGACCTGACGGGGACGGTGGTCGCCGGGGATCTGCGGGACAGGCTCCTCCCGGCGGGGCAGTTTGACCTGGTGGTGTCCAACCCGCCCTATTTTCCGGTGAACGCCGGGGGCAGCGGCGGCCCGGAGCGCAGCGAGGCGTTCTGCACCCTGGAGCAGCTGTGCGCCGCCGCCGGATACCTGGTGAAAAACGGGGGCCGTTTTGCCCTGTGTCACCGGCCGGAGCGGCTGACCGACCTGCTCTGTTCCCTCCGCTCCCACGACCTGGAGCCCAAGCGCCTGACCCTCCTCTCCCACAGCCCCAAGCACGCCCCCTCCCTCATGCTGGTCGAGGCAGTGAAGCAGGGCAGGCCGGGGGTGGAGGTGCGGACAGCGTTTCAGTCGGCCTGACCGTTCTCCTCCCGCAGGCTCTTCACATGCTCCGCAAAACCCCGCACAACGGCGGACAGGGTGCTCCCCCGGCGCAGGACAAGGCCCACCTGGCGGTATTGGGGCTCGTCAAACTCCTTTGCCACGATCTTATAGGACACCCGCTGCAATGCCAGATCAGACAACACGCTGATGCCTAGCCCGATCTCGATCATGGCCAGCATGGAATAGTGGTCTCCGGTGATGAAGTGGGGCTTCATCCGCACGCCCCTGGCTTTCAGAATGTCCATGATCTCCAGGATCTCATTCATATTTTCCCGCTCCGGGAAGATAAAAGGATAGTCCCCCAGGGCCTGGATGGGCACCCGGTCACAGGCACACAGGTGGTGCCCCTCCGGCAGGATGGCCAGCAGCCGGTCCGTCCACAAAAAGGTGCTGTCGAACTCCCCCCGGGTGGGCAGGCGGAGAAAGCCGCAGTCAATCCGCCCCTCCATGAGCCAGCGCTCAATACCCTCCTGTTCCTCCACTAGCAGTTCAATATCTATACCCGGGTGATCCCGGCGAAAATCTTTGAGCACCCCTGGCAGCCAGCTGGTGGCCACGCTGGACAGCGTCCCGATGCGCAGAATGCCCATCTGAAGGCCGTTTAGGGCATCCACCTGGGTCTGCAATTTCAGATAATCGTCATACACCGCCCGGATGTATGGCATCAGCGCCGTCCCATCAGAGGTCAGGCTGACGCCGCTGTGCTTCCGCTCCAGCAATGACACCCGCCACTCCGTCTCCAGGTCGTTGACCATGTGGCTGATGTTGGACTGAGTGTAGCCCAGCAGTTCCCCCGCCCGGGTAAAGCTGCCATACTCCACCGTCTTCAAAAAGGCCAGATACTTCTGGATGTTGGTCGCCATGGCGTTTTTTTCTCCCTTACTCATTAATTTTTCTCATAATACACATTTAAATAATTCGCTTTTCTAATTATATATCCTATGATACACTATGACCGTAATCAAAACAAGCGCTTGTTGAGAAGAACATTTGATATAGGGAGGCTTTTCTATGAATCGCACCATGATAACTTCGTTCTATCGCTGGTGGTTTTCTCTGCACCCCAGCTATGTAATCTCCTCCACGGAATGGATGTGCCTGGGCAACCCGGCAAAACGGGGTCCCATTTTGTCCCTCACCGCCCAGTTTCGCCAGAAGTAATGCGGTATGATGACCGCCCCCGACTGCCGCTTGTGATACGGCAGCCGGGGGCGGTTTTACTCAGCGCTGATATTCAAATTCCAGGTCGTACATGGAGACGATGTCGCCGTCGCGGATGCCCATCTCCTCCAGCTTGTCGAACAGGCCGGACTGGCGCAGCATCCGGTCGAACCAGTTCCGGGACTCGAAGTCCGAGAAGTTCACATTGGCGATGAGCCGCTGCAGCCAGGGGGCCTCCACCACCCATGTCTCGTCAAACTGCTGGATGTTCACCTCGCCGGAGGTGTCCACCTCCGGGGGCCGCTCCACATAGGTGGGCTCATACACCACCACGGCGGGCAGCTGGGCCAGCTCCTGGGCAGCCCGCTTCACCAGTTCCCGCACCCCCTGGTGGGCGGCGGCAGAGATCTCAAAGAGCTCATAGCCCTTGCCCTCCACATGGGCACGCAGCTTCTCCAGCAGGCTGGGGTCGGTCATGATATCCACTTTGTTGGCCGCCACGATCATCTTTCGGTAGGCCAGCTCCGGGGAGTACTGCTCCAGCTCGGCGTTGATGGCCTCAAAATCCTCCACGGGGTCCCGGCCCTCAGAGCCGGACACGTCCACTACATGGATGAGCAGGCGGCAGCGGTCGATGTGCCGCAGAAAATCGTGGCCCAGGCCGGCGCCGTCCGCCGCCCCCTCGATGATGCCGGGGATGTCGGCCATGACGAAGGAGACTCCCTCCTCCACATAGACCACGCCCAGGTTGGGGAACAGGGTGGTGAAGTGATAGTTGGCGATCTTGGGCTGGGCCCGGCTGACCACCGACAGCAGGGTGGACTTGCCCACATTGGGGAAGCCCACCAGACCCACGTCGGCCAGCAGCTTCAGCTCCAGCACCACATCCCGGCTCTCCCCGGGCAGCCCCGCCTTGGCAAAGCGGGGCACCTGGCGGGTGGGGGTGGCAAAGTGCTTGTTGCCCCAGCCGCCCCGGCCGCCCTTGCACAGGATGAAGGGCTGCTCGTCCGACATATCCTTGATGATCTCCCGGGTCTCTGCGTCCCGGATGATGGTGCCCCGGGGCACCCGCAGGATCAGGTCGGCCCCGTCCTTGCCGGTGCACCGCTTGCCCTGGCCGTCCATGCCGTTTTCCGCCACATACTTGCGCTTATAGCGAAAGTCCATCAGGGTGGACATGTGGTCGTTCACCATGACCACCACATTGCCGCCCCGGCCGCCGTCGCCGCCGTCAGGGCCGCCCGCGGCCACATATTTCTCCCGGTGAAAGGAGACCACGCCGTTGCCGCCGTTGCCGGAACGGACGGTAATGCGTGCGGTATCTACAAAAGGCGCTGCCATAGGATGCGCCTCCTTCCATGATAAATTAGAATATTAAAAGTCCAGCAGATTCAGCCCGATCCGGTCGCTGAATCTGCGCCCCACCTGTCCATCCCAGGTCTGGACGAACAGCTCCGCTGTGGCGCTGATGACGCACTTGGCCAGGTGGCCCGCATACACCTCGCCGGTGGTGGGGCTGCCGAAGGTGATGTGCAGATGGAGATAGGGTTCCCCGTCCTTCCGGGTGATACTGCCCACCAGAGAGGCGATCTCATACTCCCCCTGGCAGTGCCGGGCCTGAAACTGCTTCTCTGCGTTGTTGAAGATGCCAACGGTGATGTCGTTGGCCGCCCCCAGTCCGGTAACGCTGGCCAGTTGAATATTCTCCTGCTCCGCCAGACGGGTGAGACCGTCCACGATCTCCTCCCCCGGGTCCAGCCGCAGTACATAGCCCTGGGAAAATTTCCGATATTCCATCAAAAGCCCTCCTCCCTGAAAAAAGAAGCCGCAAACGGTTTCCGTTTGCGGCTTTTGTCAGCAAAAATTACTGGGCGATCTCCTCAACGATGGAGACCTGCTTGCGATCCTTGCCCAGACGCTCGAACTTGACCTTGCCGGTCTTCAGAGCGAACAGGGTATCATCGCTGCCCTTACCCACGTTGACACCGGGGTGAATGTGGGTGCCGCGCTGGCGGACAATGATGTTGCCGGCCAGAACGAACTGACCGTCGCCCCGCTTCACGCCAAGGCGCTTGGCCTCGGAATCGCGGCCGTTACGGGTGGAACCAACGCCCTTTTTGTGGGCGAAAAACTGCAAACCGATATTCAGCATAAACTTACACCTCCAAGACAGAAATATAGTCGGGGTACTCCTCAGCCAGCTGGACGAAATGGACCATCAGCGCCGTCAGAAGTGCCTGACAGGTGCTCTCGTTGGTCTGGCCCAGGCTGCTGGGGAGTTTCAGGGTGATGGACGCGTCTTTTTCCCGTACCTTCACGGCGGCCTCCAGCCCCAGTACGTCGTTAATGGCGCACTCGGTCAGGCGGACGGCACTGGTGACGGCGGCACAGACGATATCCTCGCCCTGGGGGGCGTATCCGCTGTGGCCTTTGACCTCAAAGCCCACGATGCGGCTGCCCTCGGAACAGAAGGTCACGGTGGTCATTTAGGCCTTGATCGCGCCGATCTGCACCTTGGTGTAGGGCTGACGATGGCCCTGACGCTTGCGGTAGCCCTTCTTGGGGGTATACTTGAAGATACGGATCTTCTTGCCCTTGCCATTCTTCACCACGGTGGCATCCACAGAAGCACCCTCCACGGTGGGAGCGCCGAAGGTGGCCTTATCGCCATCCAGAACGGCCAGCACCTGATCGAACACCACGCTCTGACCGGCCTCGGCCTCCAGCTTCTCGATGAACAGGACGTCGCCCTCGCTCACCTTATACTGCTTGCCGCCGGTAACAATGATTGCCTGCATTTATTTCAACTCCTTCACTACGGACTCGCTCTCCTGGGAGGGGACTTGCCTGTCCCGCTTGACCATCTGAAAACACAGATGTCCCACTCAAAGCGGCTCTGTTATTTTATCAGCACACCCGCCCCGTGTCAATAGCTTTGACCGGATTTTTGTGGAATTTTGAAAAATTCTTCACTTGTAAAACTAAATGCAACCCAGATATTGCGTTTACTTTTACAAATCATCTTCTTGCATTTACTCTTACAAGCCTACGACATTATCACCTTGTTATCCAATCAGACTAAGAAGATACCTCTTACCAAGTTTAAGGAGAAGCCTATCACCTTTGACTTGAAAGGCATATTAGACTGATAAAAGTGTAAATTTTCAATTATTGAGTGAGACAAACAGACCGAGGTATGCTATGATATATCCATAGTTCGGAACTTTTTGCAGGATTTTTTCGTCTATATAAATAATGAAACAGTTAGACAAATCGGGATTTGACAAAGAGGTGTGATTGTATGAAAAAGAAAATAGGTATCCGAAAGATACTTCTAATTTTATGTATTGTATGGTTATTTATAGGCATTACAGACTTTGCTATGGTTACTACTTGTCATAGACCGCTTTTCTGTATCAATCTAACACCTGATGAGCATTATGAGAAATATGTCGGCCTTGGCTACTCTTTTGATGTTGTCGATAAATCAAAGGAGTTCCTTAAAATCGATGCCTACAGAGGATACATTTTCGGACAAGAGATTTGTAGTAACATTAGTTTTACTTTAACCAACTAATTCCAATTTGATGAACTGAATAGCACACATTTTCCGATAGGAGTAAGGTTGGAATACACCTTGCTCCTTTTCGTTTGTCAATGAGCATTCATAGAAAATAGAAAGTAATATTTACCACGTTCAAAAGTAGAAAGTCCTATCTTTTTCTACTAAAAAATGGGCGAAAGCCTAATGACACCCATCCGATGCTATTGAATGGGTGTCATTTTATGCTTTCTGAGGGTATTCCTGTTATTGAAATGTAGACCTAAAAATTCAATCTTTACTCTTTTATTCTTGCCGTCAATATAGTACAATAGTTCTATATCGGGGCCGTGATGCGCCTGTTTGCAACGTGGCAGGTTTATTGCGCTCTCTCACGAAAGGGGTGATGACAATGGTGCGACGATGTCTGAAGTAAGGGAATCCTAAAATGGAGTATTTGCCTATGCCCAAGAATTCGCACCTCACGTTGCAAGACCGAAGCATTATCTGTACCAGAATTTCTCAAGGAGTTCCGTTCAGCCAGATTGCGTTAGAACTCGAAAAATCTCCCGACACTATTTCTCGTGAAGTCCGAGCACATCGTGTCAGCATTGAAACTGGTTCTTATGGGAGAGGATTCAATCCGTGCATCCATCGCAACCACTGCAATAAAACTTTTATTTGCGGAACTTGTATTCACGGGGGACGGAAGTGTCGGTCCTGTAAGGACTGCTTTAAGCATTGCGGCGACTTCAAGGAAGAAGAATGCGAAAAACTTTCTAATCCGCCATATGTCTGTAATGGGTGCAAAGACCGTCAGAAATGCACCCTGAGAAAACTGGAGTACCAGCCTTATAGCGCAGAAAAAGAATATAAAGCAAAGCTCTCTGATAGCAGAACTGGCTTTGCTATTTCTCCAGAAGAACTCGAACGTATCAACGAGGTTATTTCTCCTCTTATTAAAAATGGACAGTCGATTCACCATATCTTTGAGAACAACAAAGATGTGCTTATGTGCAGTGAAAAAACTCTCTACAATCTTTTGAATGCTGGGGCATTTGATGCCGATAAGATGGATTGCCCTCGTATTGTCAGAATGCGTCCGAGAAGAAAAGAGTCTGAGAAAAAAGTCGACAGACATTGCTATGAAGGCCGTACATTTGAGGATTACAAACAATTTATTGCTGACAATCCTGATGTCCCAGTTGTCCAGATGGATTCCGTTATTGGTCGGAAGGGCGGGAAAGTCCTGTTGACGATGTTCTTCCCTAACTCCAATCTTCTTCTCGCATTTCTCCGTGAGAATAATACAGCAAGGTCTGTTTTGTATGTATTCAACGAGCATTATGACAAACTCGGGCGGGATATTTATTGCAAGCTATTCCCGGTGATTCTTACAGACCGTGGCAGTGAATTCAGCGACCCAGTTCCTATTGAATGTGACAAGAACGGTGAGCAGCGCAGTCTCGTTTTCTATTGCGACCCCAGTGCTCCCTATCAAAAAGGCGGAATCGAGGTCGCCCATGAACTTATCCGTCGTGTCCTGCCAAAAGGCACAAGTTTTGATAATCTCCAGCAGGAGGATATTGACCTGATGCTTTCTCATATCAACTCATATAAAAGAGAAAAGCTGAACAATCGGTCTGCCAACCAAATGTTCAGCTTCCTCTACGGGGTTGAAATTCTGCATCAGCTTAATATTCGTGAAATCGAGCCAAACGATATTATTCTGTCTCCAAAGTTGCTAAGAAAGTAACCCTTCCAAAAGTACCCTCTACTTCAGACACCGAACATATGCTCCTCTCGGGGGTGGAATTTACCTTTACAAAAAAGTAAACGGCAATTTCACCTCTGGGGGTGTTTTACCCTTTTTCTCAATTTCACATTTTATATTATTGATTTTATCAATTTTTCAGCGTTTGTAAAGGGGTTTCAAGCAAATTTGTAAATGTAATTTACAGTTTGATTCAACTAATATTGCATTTAATCGTTCAAACTTGCGTTTACTTTTTCAAGTGAGCATTTTGAAAAATTTCTACGTCTCCCTGGGCAAGCGGCGAATATAGCCCAACAGGTTCCGGGTGATGCGCCCGGTCAGGCCCCAGATCACCCGGTCCCGCCAGCGGTAGACGGGTACGGTCTCCCGCCCCAGCCGCCAGGCATAGTCCCGTGGGATACCCGCCTGCTCATAGGGGAAGTCCGGGCCGGGTTCCGGCACCAGCTTATAGCTCAGGTCCATGGGCGGGTGGGTCAAAAGATACTCCAGGGGGACCAGAAAAGTCTCGTCCACCTCGTCCTGGCCTGGGTGCATATGCTCCACCGCCTCCCGGTCCACCTTGGCCGCCACGGCGTGCATGAGAAAGCCCGCCCGGTGGGCGATGAAGTCCAGCCGCCCCAAGATATGGACCGCCCGGGGCGGGATGGCAAGCTCCTCCCACGTCTCCCGCAGGGCACACTCCTCCGGCGTCTCGTTCCCCTCCGCCCGGCCTCCGGGAAAGCAGATCTCCCCCGGCTGGCTGTGCATGGTCTTTGCCCGCACCTCGTACAGCAGGGACAGTCCCTCGTCCCCCTCCACCAGGGGGACCAACACGGAGAACTCCCCCCGCTTGTCCATCAGATCGGGCTTCCGCCCCGCCAAAAGCCGGGACAGATCGTCGGTCAGCTGCTGCCCCATGTGCATTCCTCCTACGAGAAGTAGGGGCGGCTATTAGCCGCCCGTCGTTGGCGCATCGGACATCGCGGGCGGATGATATCCGCCCCTACTTATTATTTATCACATCTTCTCCGGTGCGGACACGCCCAGCAGGTCCAGGCCGTTAGCCAGAACGGCACGGACGGTGTCGGCCAGCTTCAGGCGGGCCAGCAGCAGATGCTGCTCCTCCCCCTTGATGCGGCAGGCGTTATAGAACCGGTGGAAGTCCCCGGCCAGGGCCACCAGATAGCGGTTGATGCGGCTGGGGTCATAGTCCCGGGCGGCCAGGTGCAGCTCCTCGGGATACTGGGCCAGGGCCTTTACCAGGGCCAGCTCCTCGGGAGCACTCAGCAGGGCGGCATCCATGTCGGCGGCGGCGGGGACGGCGGAGCCCTCCTCGGCCAGACGGGCCGTCAGGGAGCAGATACGGGCGTGGGCATACTGGACATAGTACACCGGGTTCTCGCTGTCCTGGCGCACGGCCAGGTCCAGGTCAAAGTCCAGGGGGCTGGTAGAGGCCCGGGAGTTGAAGAAGTACCGGGCGGCATCCACGCTGATCTCGTCCAGCAGATCGTGCAGGGCGATGGCCTTGCCGGAGCGCTTGGACATGCGCACGGGCTTGCCGTCCTGCATCAGGTTCACCAGCTGCATCAGCACCACCACCAGGCGCTCAGAGCCGTTCAGGCCCAGGCCGTCCAGGGCGGCCTGGAGGCGGGCCACATGGCCGTGGTGGTCGGCGCCCCAGATGTTGATGGCCACGTCAAAGTTCCGCACGTCCAGCTTGTTGCGGTGATAGGCGATGTCGGCGGCAAAATAGGTGTAGAAGCCGTTGGCCCGGCGGAGCACGTCGTCCTTCAGGTCCAGCTTGTCCACCTGCTCCTGGGTCTTGCCCTCCCGCAGATACTTCTCCTTCAGCAGCTGGGTGGTGTTCAGCCACAGGGCCCCGTCCTTCTCATAGGTATAGCCCTTCTCCCCCAGCAGGGCCACCGTCTCGGCCACATAGCCGGACTGGTGCAGGGTGGACTCGAAGAACCACTGGTCATACTCGATGCCATAGCGCTTCAGGTCAGCCTTCATATTGGGGATGTTCACGGACAGGCCGTATTCGGACAGCTTGTCCAGCCGCTCCTCCTCGGGCAGCTGAAGCCAGCTGTCCCCGTGGGCGGCATACACCGCCTGGGCCAGGGCCTTGATGTCGTCCCCGTGATAGCCCTCCTCGGGGAAGGGCACGTTCTCCTCCCCCTGGATGAGCTGGCGATAGCGGGCATCGATGGACACGGCAAACTTGTGGATCTGGTTGCCGGCATCGTTCACATAGAACTCCTTCCAGGTGTCCCAGCCGTCCCGGCGCAGCACGTTGGCCAGGGTGTCGCCCAGCACGCCGCCGCGGGCGTTGCCCATGTGCATGGGGCCGGTGGGGTTGGCGGAGACGAACTCCACCATCACCCGCTTGCCGTGGCCCTCGTCCCCGGAGCCATAGGCTGCGCCCTGGGCCTCCACGGCGGACAGCACGTCGCCAAACCACTTGGGGCCCAGAGTAAAGTTCAAAAATCCGGGCCCGGCGATCTCTGCCTTCTGAAAGAAGCTGCCCTCCAGCTCCAGATGGTCCACAATGGCCTGGGCAATGGCCCGGGGGGCCATGTGCATGGCCTTGGCCCCGGCCATGGCGAAGGAGGTGGCATAGTCCCCGTGGGCGGTATCCTTGGGGATCTGGATGGTGGCGTTCACCTCCACCCCGGCGGGCAGAACGCCGGCCTGGGCCGCCTTCTCATAGGCGGCCTGGGTCAGTTGGGCCACCTGCTGCCGGGCGGCCTGGATCATGTTGCTCATATTATCACCTTTTCTATCAAAATCAAACTCACACATTGTTCCCGCCCCGCTTGGAGCGGGAGCGCATATCAAGGGCCTTACTGCCGCAGGGTAGCTCCGTTGGCCTCCCGCACCTTGATCTGAAACACGCTGCGTCCGGCGATGGCGTGGTCGATCTCGATGGCATAGTCAATCTCGATGTCGCCCCCCTTGTCGCTCAGGTCGGCCAGCAGGTGCCGGGTATTCACTCCAACGGACATTGCACCATAAGGTGTATTGTACATAGAGAGATGCCGCCGCCCCTCCTGAAAGACCATCTGAGAGTTGAACTCCCCCATGCGCATCAGGGTCACCTGCTCCCCCTCCACCTGGATGGTGGTCAGGGTGCCCTCCAGGCCGGTGATCTCGCTCTCCTGATAGCTGAGGGTGTAACCGGCCTTGTCCTTCATCAGGCGGCCCGCCGTCACCAGTTCCACGGTGTCCGGGTCGTTGCCCTCGTATTTCTGCATCCCCTTAATGGAGATGACCACGTCTTTTTCCATTGTTCCGCCTCCAAATGGCTCTCATTCCCACGTTCGCCCAGAGACGTCCACAGGTGGGGGTATTATACACGCTTTGCTCCCGCTTGTAAAGCCGGGGGAACAAATTCAAGCAGAGTTTATTGTATGTCATTTTCTCTGGAATGACAAGGGGAAATATTTCTGCTCTGCCCCCATTTTATTCCCTTCCCCATTTGACAAATGGTTTTCCCCGACTATAATAAGAATGACTTCGTATCAACTCCGGGAAAGGAGGTCCCATCTATGAACCTGGAATTGAGCAAAAAACAGTTTCGCCGTCTGCTGGACCTGGTCTACATCGGCAACTGGATTCTGAACTCCACCCGGGGGCAGGAGCGCTTTGCCGACTATGACGAGGTGGAAAGCCTGGTCTTCGCCCGGGCCGCCATCGAGGGCATGCCCGGCCTGGCCGAGCTGTATCAGGGGGAGATCGTCCCCTCCCGCGCCTTTGTAGAGGGCGGCATCCACGAAGCCATCGCCGAATATGAAAACAACGTCTTCTTCGACATCCTGGCCGAGGACCTGGCCCGCCGGGACATGGACGACGTGCCCATCGACGAGAGCAACTACGCCGAACTCACCAGCCGCATCGACGCCTACATCGCTGAATTTGAAGAACACGGCACAGACAACGTGCTGGTGGATATCGACACCTGAACTTTACAGAAAAACAGCCGCTGAGCAAGCGGCTGTTTTTTCGTCTATTGACGCAGTTCCCAAAAGCCTTTATAATGCAAACATAGACAATCGTCGTCATAAAATTTCAAACTAATCAGTCGATATTCACAACACTCATGCGGTCTTTGCGGAGGTGACCTCGATGCTGCTGCTGAAACTAGGCTCCATCGCCATCGTCCCCGTCATCTACAGCGTAGTGCTGGGCGAGGACGCGTTCTTCGAACGGATGCGCGTGCAGGGCGAGCTGCTCAAGATGCTCTTTTTGACCTTTTATGTCACTGTGCTCTTCTTCCACATTCTCTAACTGCAACTGCAAATCCGCATTGTGAGGTGACTGCGCATGACAACGGAACTTCAGGTGTTATTGACTTTGGGCTCCATCGCCATCGTGCCCACCATTTACCGCGTGATACTAGGCCAGGAAAAGTTCTCCCAGCGGATGCGCATCCAGGGCGAACTGTTCAAACTGCTCTTTCTGACCTTTTATGCCACGCTGTTTTTCTTCCAAATCTTTGGCCGGATTAGATAAACAAGATGCCCGATGTAGTTGAAATTAACTACACCGGGCATCTTAAACTGTTAACCTTTTTTCTTTTTTAAGTATGCTTTCGTTTGAATTATCGCCACGCAAAGCGAAGTCAAGACACATACAAAGTGCAACTTTGTCAATGTAGACATCTGCGTTCCGTGATAAAAGTCAAGGAGCAGGGCTATACTCCATACTCCCGTACAGAAGAACCACAGAATCATTGGCATCTTTGAGATTTTTTTGTTCTTCATTTGTCCACCTCATTATCTATCATCATATTAACGAGAGGACCGTATGCCCTAAGCGAAATAAATGAAGCATTTTAAGGCAAAACAATCACCACAATTTGTAGGTAGCATCAACGAGATACCACTTACCGAATCCCTCATACTGGTCGTACGTATACATAGATTTCGTAGTAATTGTGCAACCACTATGAACAAGAGCCAGTTCGCTAAAGATCACACCGCCAACACTCACAATTGCACTGACCCACCCAAGTCCAACGGAGGCAACGAGAGCCTTTAAAAACGCTTGTTGGCTAACCTGGGCAATAATAAACGCAACCCCGGTTCCACCTCCGGTCCAACCACATGCTCTCGCTATGTCGTTAAAATTAACTTTATAAGTATTATAGCGGACATCTCCATCGGTCGGTTCTGCATATGTAATCACGCTTCCTGCCTGAGGCTCAATATATTCCATTTTAACCGCATCAGCAAGTTTTCTGGGAAGGCGTATGGTAACTCCCGTCTTATCTGCTTCTCTTTCGTACAGTTCAAGCATTTCACTATCCGTAAAACCAAGTTTCTTTAACTCGTTATACATCTGATCGCTATCATAAGGAATATCAGTAACACTATAGCTAGGTACATCGATAACCGACTCGCTCGAAATAGCAATGGCTTTAGCCGACAGACTGAACATCATAGTAATCGCTAAGACAAAACTCACCAGCTTTTTCATAAACGCACTTCCCCTTTCAAATTTAATTGAAATAGTTGATTTAATGCGCATTAAATCGTATTGAAACAAATTTGTTTCTTGCGTAAATTCTAAAGTAATTTTAGGAGTTTTGCAAGTATCTTATATGTTTCTTAAAATATTCTTAATCAGCTCTTAAAAAATCAAATTTTACTTCAATTCTTCTTCCGCAGCAAAAACGTGACCAAGAACCACGCCGCCAGGTACAGAGTGATGGACGCACCCGCGGAGGGGCCCATGTAGTAGGAGGTCAGCAGTCCCGCCACCCCGGCGCACACCGCCCCCAGGAAGGACAGCAGGTGATACTGCCACATATTCCGGGCGACGTTCCGGGCCGCCGCGCCGGGCAGCACCAGCAGGGAGTTGATGACCAGCAGGCCCACCCAGGTCATGGACAGCGTGACCACCACGGCGATGGCGATGGAGAACACCGTCTCCTGCCAGAACACCCGGATGCCCCGGCTGTCGGCCAGGGCGGGGTGGACGGCGGAGAGCATCAGCTGGTTGAAGGACAGAACCCACAGGGCGATGACCAACGCCAAAATCAGGGCCAGCACCCCGATCTTTTCCGGCTCCACCGACAGGATGTCGCCGATGAGCAGGTTATTGAACTTGGTGAAGGAGCGGCCGTTCAGGGTGGACAGGAAGATGCCCAAGGCCACGGCGGTGGAGGAGAACACCCCGATCACCGTATCGCTGCCCAGGGCGGACCGCCGTCGCACCACGTTAAAGAGCAGGGCGAACAGAATGGCGAAGATCACCGCCGCCCAAGTGGGCTCCTGAAAGCCGCAGATGGCTCCGATGGCCATGCCGGTGAAGGCGGAGTGACCCAAAGCGTCGGAGAAGAAGGACATGCGGCTGTGGACCACCATGGTGGACAGGATGCCGAACAGGGGCGAGATGACCAGCACCGCCAGCAGGGCGTTTTTCATGAACAGCATGGTATCCGGCGCGGCCCACTCAAAGGGCAGCAGGGACACCAGGGAATACCACCAGGTCATTGGTGCTCCCCCCCTTTCCCCATGCGCAGATGGAAGGTCTGATAGAACTCCGGGGAGGACAGCACCTCGTCCGGGGAACCCACCTTCAGCACCTTGCGGTCCAGCAGAATGACCTTGTCGGCATACTGGTCCAGGGTGGCAAAGTCGTGGGTGGACAGAAAGATGGACAGGTCATACTGGGTGCGCAGCTCGTCCAGCATCTCCAGCAGTTGGTGTTCCCCCTCGATGTCCACGCCGGACAGGGGCTCGTCCAGGATAAGGATGTGGGGCACCGGCTCTAACGCCAGAGCCAGCAGCACCCGCTGGAGCTGACCGCCGGATAGACCGCCCATGGGCCGGTCCAATAGTTCCTCCCCGTGGACCCGGGCAAGACTGGCCGCCGCCTGCTCCCGGTATTTCCTGGGGATGGGCAGCCACACAGGCCATTTGGCCGTGGCCGCCACGAAAAAGTCCAGCACCGATACCGGGTCTCCCCGGTCAAAGCTGGGGGCCTGGGGCACATAGCCGACCAACGGACGCTTTCCCCCCGTCACCGACCCATCGGACAGGCGGATGGCTGGCCCCCCCGCCGGGGAGAAGGTGATGGTGCCCTTATAGGGCAACTGGCCCAGGATGCTGCGAAACAGGGTGGACTTCCCCGCCCCGTTGGGGCCGATGAGAGCCACGATCTCGCCGCAGTGGAGGTGGAACGCCACGTCCTGTAAAATGGCCTCTCCCTGCATGCTGACGGACAGATCCGTCAGCTTCAGACAGCAGGCGTCGGCGCAGCCTGAGGCCAGCTTGCCGTGTTTGATCTGTCTCACGTTACTTCACCAGTTCCTCTCCCGCAAAGCCGTCGATCACGGCCTTGGCGTTAGCCAGCAGGGCATTGTAGTAGTTTTCCAGCTGGTCGTCCGGCCCGTCCATTATCATGGTCAGCTGCTCCACGGCGCAGCCCGTCTCCCGGCGGATGGCCTGGGCGGTGGCGTCAGAGCCGTTGACCTCGGTGAAGATGACGGGGATGCCTTTCTCCTTCACCAGGTCGGTGATCTCAACAATTTCTTTGGCGCTGGCCTCGCTGCCCGCCTCCTCCTCGATGGAGGCCAGCAGGGGCAGGTCATAGGCGGCGGCAAAATACTGGAACCCGTCGTGGAAGGTGATCAGGCCGGAGAAGTCCACCTCCTGCCGCCGGGCGCTGTCAAACAGATCGTTCAGCTCCTCCTCCCAGCCGCTGAGCTGCACCGTGCAGCTTTGGGCCGCTCGGGCGTAGTCCTGGGCGTGGGCCGGGTCGGCCTGACTCAGCCCGTCGGCCAGGTTTTCCATCATCTGCACCGCCCGCCGGGGGTCCATCCAATAGTGGGGGTCGATGTCCCCGTGGTCGTGGTCCTCGTGGTCGTGGTCATGCGCGTCGTGCGCGTGATCCTCCTCCACGTCGTGGCTGTTCAGGGCGGGCAGCAGGTCCACTCCCTGGTCGCAGTCGATCACCGCCGCATTGGAGGTGGCCAGGGCATCATCCATAAAGTCCTCCAGCCCCGCCCCGTTTAGGGCGATCACATCGGCATCGGCCAATTTTTTCATGTCGTTCACCGACAGGGTATAGTCGTGGAGACAACTGGTGGAGCCGGTGTCCAGCCGCTCTACCACCACCCCGTCCACGTCCCGGGTCAGGGCGCTGGTGAAGAGATAGATGGGATAGGTGGTGGTCACCACCCGCATACGGGCGTTTTCTGCGCCGACAGAGCCGCCGCTCCCGCACCCGGCCAAACACAGAGCAAGGATCAGGAGTAAAGGAATGATGCGTTTTTTCATAGAGTACCTCATTCTATAAAATCTTGTAGACTCTTAGTATACCCTACTTTTCCGCCGTTGTAAATTGCTTTTCGCTCCCCGGGCCGCTATACTAAAGGTATCCTTGACCCACGGAGGTATTTTCATGCACTATTCCAACTGTACCGCCGGAACGTTTCTCTCCCGGCCCAATCGGTTTGTGGCTCAGGTTGCGCTGGGCGGCCGCACCGAGACCTGCCATGTAAAGAACACCGGCCGCTGCCGGGAGCTGCTGATCCCCGGCTGCCGGGTCTATCTCACCCGGAGCGACAACCCGGCCCGCAAGACAAAATATGACCTGATCGCCGTGGAGAAACAGACGGCCCGCGGCCCCCTGCTCATCAATATGGACGCTCAGGCCCCCAACCACGTCTTTGAAGCGTGGGCCAGGGAGGACCAGTTCCGCCCCGTGCTGACCCTGCTGCGGCCGGAGACGGTATACGGCGCCTCCCGCTTCGACTTCTATTGGGAGGCAGGCACCGACCGGGGCTTTGTGGAGGTGAAGGGGGTCACCCTGGAGGAGGACGGCGTGGCCCGCTTCCCGGATGCCCCCACCCTGCGGGGGGTGAAGCACCTGGAGGAGCTGATCGCCGCCCATCAGGCGGGGTATCAGGCCGCCCTGTGTTTCATCGTCCAGTTCTCCGGTGCCAAATATGTAACGCCCAACGACACCACCCACCCCCAGTTCGGCCAGGCCCTCCGCCGGGCCGCCGCCGCCGGGGTGGAGGTATTCGCCCTGGGCTGCGCCGTCACCCCGGACACTCTGACGGCGGAGGAGTTTGTTCCGGTGCGGCTGTAACCTCCCGCATTGCTCTTTGTACTCATAACTGTATTTCATATAGCTGTACCCCCAATACTGGGTGCCCAGTATTGGGGGTACATATCATCATATCATCACAGGTGGGTCCTATTGTTTTATCTGTTATCTCTCCCAGCTCTCGTCGTGCTCTGAGCGCTTGGAGCGGGTCATCAGGTCGGTGACCACGCCGTGGACGTCCCGGCCCTCGTACAGGACCTCATAGGCCGCCTGGGCGATGGGCATCTCCACGCCGACCTTCTGAGCCAGGGTGCGGGCATTGGCAGCGGCGTAGTAGCCCTCCACCACTGCGCCGATCTCCTTCACGGCCTCCTGCACCGGCTTGCCCTGGCCGATGAGGATGCCGCAGCGGCGGTTGCGGGAGTGCATGGAGCAGCAGGTGACGATCAGATCGCCTACGCCCGCAAGGCCTGTAAAGGTCTCCTTCTTACCGCCCAGGGCCACGCCCAGCCGGGCCATCTCCGCCAGCCCCCGGGTCATCAGCAGGGCCTTGGTGTTGTCTCCGCAGCCCATGCCGTCGCAGCAGCCGGCGCACAGGGCGATGATATTCTTCAGGGCGGCACAGATCTCTGTGCCGATCTTATCGTCGCTGGTGTACACCCGGAAGCGCTGGTTCATAAACAGGTCCTGCACCTGTTCGGCGATCTTGGGATCGTCGGCGGCGGCCACCACGCCGGTGGGGATGTGGCGGCCCACCTCCTCGGCGTGGGAGGGGCCGGACAGCACCACCACGGGGCACTTGTCCCCGATCTCCGCCTGGATGACCTGGCTCAGGCGCAGGGAGGAGTCCTTCTCAATGCCCTTGGACACGGACACCACAATGGTACCCGGGTCCAGCAGGTCCTTCACCTGGGCGGCGGTGGACCGCACGGCGAAGGAGGGGGTGGCCATGACCACCAGACCGCAGCCCTTCACGGCGGCCAGGTCGCAGGTGAACTTCATCTCCTCTGGGATGACGACCCCCTTCAGCAGGGGGTTCTCATGGGTGGTGCGCAGGGTGTCAGACTCCGCCTGGTGATAGGACCAGAGGGTCACGTCGTTTCCGTTTTCCAGCAGCAGCAGCGCCAGGGCCGTGCCACAGCCGCCGCTTCCCAATACTGTGATCTTCATAGCTGCGTCCTCCT
>QWCK01003351.1_pt1 | contig 17706 bp, 16 predicted proteins | sample 1972571 | NCBI WGS metagenome assembly QWCK01 (sample SAMN09866710, study PRJNA288562) | Human gut metagenome isolate term2_stool, whole genome shotgun sequencing... | isolation source: gut | host: Homo sapiens | place: USA: California
GTCGACATTGTCATTCAATGTCCGTTCTGAATTTTCTCTTAAAGAATCTTCAGGGTTGTTGTCTATTATTTAATTATCAAGGTTCTTTTTCTTTGTTGTTGTCTCAGCGACAGCTTATTTATATTATCACATTCGCAATCGCTTGTCAACAACATTTTTAAATTTATTTTTCGCTGTCTTTACATTAGACATCTCTGTCTTGCAAATTAGCTTTATTAGAATATCACGTTCATCGACATTTGTCAACAACTTTTTTATTCTATTTTCATCTTCCATCTTGTAATAAGATATCGGATTAACGGAGAAAGAGGGATTTGAACCCTCGCGCCGCTATTAACGACCTACTCCCTTTCCAGGGGAGCCCCTTCGGCCAGCTTGGGTATTTCTCCAAATTGACTTCTCAAAAATTCATTTTTAAATTCGATTTAAAAATTTACTTTAAATTTCTTTAAAATTTACTTTCAAATCAGTCCGTTGATAACTATACAATATCTCGTCACATTTGTCTAGTCCTTTTTTAATTTTTTTGTAACTTTTTGTATGCACTCCGCAGAACAATGAATGTGCCTCCTGACAAGTTCTTTCTTAAGAAAACAAAAAATGTCTGATATGCAAAGAATCTCTTACCCTCACATACCAGACATTTATTATTATCTTTATACTTTACTTTTTAGTTTACAGCTCTTATTGACCAAAGTTTTGCATAGTCATCCTGCATACAAGTCCAGACTCTGCGTCAAAGTCAATCTCGCAGCTCTTATAGTAACTGTCATCTGAATACCAGCTATACATAGACCGACTGTCTCCGTCATATGTGTCATCTGCTTCTCCATAAGCTCCAGTTACTGCATCTTTTGAAGCACCCATCTGAATCCCGCCTGGGAATATTACAGTAAGCCCGCCATTCTCCAGATCATAGTCATCCACAGAAACGCCACCAATCAGGCAGTCTTTTACTTCCATCGCTGTATCTGTATTGTTGATCGCATATGCCATAATCTCATTATCATTGGCATCCATGAAATAAACCAACTCATATTCGTTAGCATTCACCACATAATTTTCCGCTGTATATTCTGTATCCATACTCAGACCCGCTGCCTCAATATCGGCTTTTGTGCACGGAAATGTCAGGACTTTATCATTAATCTGTACTGTATAACTGTCCCAGCTTGTTCCCAGTCCACTGCTGGCTGCTGCCGGTTCTGTAGTCTTTGCTGTTTTATCCGACTTATCGCTGTCATCCGCTTTTTTAGAATCATTCTTATCTTCGATTACATTTTCCACAACATTAAATACCGGATCGTCGCCGAAATCGCTGCTTCCAATTCCGATCACAACTGCAAATATAATATAAAAGATAGATACTACAAGCGCAGCTACTGTTCCGATAATCGTAAACATCTTCGCTTTCTTTGCTGCATTCTGAGCTCCGGCATAGTCTCCATTTCTCTGCAGAGAGTTGATCTTGCTGGCATATACAATTGCCACAATACCAAGCGGAAGACAGCAAAGTATTGTTGAAATGATAGCGAATATTAAATAGGTCGTTCCATTGATCGGCTTCTGCGGCTGACCATAAGTCCCATTATTAGCATTATAATCTGCAGACGTGTTCTGTCCTGTACTTCCATACTGGTATGGGTTCTCGTTATCCTGTCCCGCGCTTCCATACTGGTACGGGTTCTCGTTATCCTGTCCCGTACTCCCATACTGGTACGGGTTCTCGTTATTCTGTCCTTCACTTCCATACTGGTATGAGTTCTCGTTATCCTGTTCTGCACTTCCATACTGATATGGATTCTCATTCTGTGCTGCACTTCCATTATCTGTTCCTGGTACGCCATATTAATAAGGATTCTGGTTTTCCTGCTGCTTCGCTTCTGCTGATTGTTCTGACTGTTCCTGCTTCTCCTCCGGCTCTACCGGTGCGCCACATGACGGACAGAACTTTGATTCTTCCGGCAAATCATTTCCGCAAAATTTACACTTCATGCTCATTCCTCCTTTTATCTGACCCTTGTCGGGGATAGTAACACAAATGGATATGCATTTACATTTCTCAAAACTCCGTATATCAGTATAACTGCCAAGATTGTCCATAATATCCACATCGGTATCCGGCGGCTTATGCTTTCTCTGCCTGTAAATAGCCACTGGCACGCGCATAATGCCAGATATGCGCCTATCCACGGCAACAAAAGTACAAGCAACGGGTTATAGCGAAATGCCTGATAAATCTGACCGTGCAAAATGCAATAGCACGCGCGGCCTGCTCCACACCCCGGACAATAATAACCAGTCAGAGCGTAAATAATACATATCAACCATTTTGTATCTTTAGGACTATGATAATATAAAAATCGGCTTTCAGCAAGCATTATTGATAATATAGCTGCTGATAAAATCAGGCGGAACTGCCACTTGATTCTTCCGTCTTTTTCACAAATGTAATGTTTTATTTTTTGTGTCATTTTTTCCGTCCCCCGTTACGCAAAAAGGAGTTCCGCATCTGCGAAACTCCTGAAACGGAGAGGGTGGGATTCGAACCCACGCGCCCTTGCGGACAAACGGTTTTCAAGACCGCCTCGTTATGACCACTTCGATACCTCTCCATCTATGCAATTGATATCGCTCTGTCAGAGACGATAGTTATCATATCATATCCCCATTGCACTGTCAAGAATAATTTTTGATATTTTTTCTTTTTTGTGAACCTTTTTTATGAACCAGCATAAACTATTTATGATATTTTTCTTTGCGTTTCGCAAGAAATACTTTTGCGATTTCCAAATCTTCCGGTGTTGTGATCTTGATATTTTCGTAAGAGCCTTCATATAATTTAACCGGTACTTTCATCATCTGTTCCACTACCATAGCGTCGTCAGTGATATTATCCGGCACCTCTTCCATCAGCTTTGCATAAGCATTTTCTATGAGATCTGCCTTAAAAATCTGTGGAGTCTGTACCGCCCAGATTAATTTTCTTGGCGGTGTATTCACTGCAAACTGATCTTCATCCACCAGTTTGACCGTATCTTTGCTCGGCATTCCAGCTACACAGGCACCGAATTGTTCTACATTTTCATATCCACGCGTAAGAATCTGCTCGTCCACGAACATTCTGGCGCCATCATGAATGAATACATATTCCGGCTGTTCTTTGAGCGCATGAAGTCCGCGTAGTCCTGCCCATACGGAATCATAACGTTCTTTTCCACCTGGGATGATCGAGCGTACTTTTGTAAGCTGATACTTTTCTACGATCTCGTCACGAACCCAGTTTTCCTGCCCTTCACCTACTACAAGTACAATATCATCAATGATCTCGGATTTTTGAAATGCATCCAAAGTATAAAAAATGATTGGTTTTCCGGATAATTCAATATACTGTTTTTGTATGGCAGTTCCCATACGTTTCCCCTGACCGGCAGATAATACGATTGCCGTACATTTTTTCTTATCCATATATTTTCCTCATTTTCCTCGTTTATATTGACGTTCTTATTCTTAATTTCTGTATCTGCTTTTACGTATTGCCTTAAGGTTCTTCTACCGTTCGCCCAGTTTCAGATTCGGCACTGCATTGAGATCCCATCCGCTTCTTGTGCCGTTGATATACTCATAGTAAGCTGCCACGCCGATCATTGCTGCATTGTCGGTACAGAAAATCGGAGACGGATAATAGAATTCTACCCCTCTCTTTTCGCACGCCTCTTTCATAGCTGCGCGAAGTGCGCTGTTGGATGCAACACCACCGGCAATCGCCAGCTTGTCCACATGAAATTCTTCCACTGCATGCATCGCATTTGCCACAAGAACATCTGTCACGGCTTTCTGGAATGATGCCGCAATATCTGCCTGGTTGTATTCGATTCCTTTCATCTGGCAGCCGTTGATATAGTTCAGAACTGCAGATTTCAGACCACTGAAGCTAAAGTCATATGGTGCATCTTCAACGTGTGCGCGTGGAAATGCAATGGCTTCTGGGTTTCCTTCTTTGGATACTTTATCAATCTTTGGTCCGCCCGGATATCCAAGTCCGATCGCGCGTGCAACTTTATCAAATGCTTCTCCTGCCGCATCGTCTCTTGTGCGTCCGATAATGTCAAATTTGCCATAATCTTTGACTCGCACAAGATGTGTGTGTCCTCCTGAAACGACCAGTGAGAAAAATGGCGGTTCCAGATCTTTGTGCTCAATGAAATTTGCTGCAATGTGTCCTTCAATATGATGCACTCCGACTAATGGTTTCTTTGCTGCATATGCGATGGCTTTTGCCTCTGCTACACCGACCAGAAGTGCGCCTACAAGCCCCGGTCCGTAAGTAACTCCGATGGCAGTAATATCGTCTAATGTAACATCTGCCTCATCAAGAGCCGCCTGTACGACCTGATTTATCTTCTCTATATGCTTTCTTGATGCAATCTCCGGCACAACACCTCCGTAGAGAGTATGCAGTGCAATCTGGGAAGAGATTACATTTGAAAGAACTTCTCTTCCGTTCTTTACGACTGCTGCTGCCGTCTCATCACAGGAGCTTTCAATTGCAAGAATCAATACATCTTCCTTCATATTCTATCCCTTCAATCTTCTGAATTCATTTTCATTAATCTGAAAATGTCAGTTCTACCGTTCGTTTATCTTTTGCTGCTATGGAATTTTGGAAGATTTTCTTCACCTCATCCATATATTCTTCCGGGTGCGTCAGCGACGGACTATAATGCGTCAGCCACATTTCTGCGACTTCTGCTTCTTTTGCAAGCTGCGCTGCCTCGTAAAATGTCATATGCTTGTATTCTTTTGCTTTTTTCAGCTTATCCTTCTCACCGTACATTCCTTCGCAGATAAATAAATCGGAACCTTTCGCGTTGTTGCGGATAGAGTCCGTCGGTCTCGTGTCTGTGCAGTATGTCAGTTTAATTCCTTTTCGCGCAGGTCCAAGAACCATGTCCGGTGTGTATAAATTATCTCCGTCCTGGACATTTTCACCTTTTTGCAGACTGCCCCAGAACTTCTGCGGAATCGCCGCTTCATTTGCACGATCCACGTCGAACTTCCCGGCGCGGTCGATTTCCATCGTGTAGCCATAGCAAGTGACGTTATGATTTACGCGAAATGCTTTCAGGCGATAGCCATTCATCTCAAATATCTGCTCCGGCTGTGTGATTTCGATGTATTTTATCTGAAATGGCAGTTCCGGCGCAATAACGCGAAGTGAGTTGACTACCCGCTCCAGTCCTTTCGGTCCAATCAGAGTCAACGGTTCCGTGCGGTCTGCATTTCCCATAGTCAGGAGCAGGCCCGGGAGTCCGCTGATGTGGTCGCCGTGGTAATGTGTGAAGCAAATCACATCGATGGGTTTGAAACTCCAGCCTTTTTCTTTTATTGCAATCTGCGTACCTTCTCCGCAGTCAATTAGAAGACTGCTGCCGTTATATCTCACCAGAAGCGAGGTGAGCCAGCGGTACGGGAGGGGCATCATGCCACCCGTTCCCAACAAACATACGTCTAACATATTTTTTTACCTCTTATCCGGAGCCGCCAGGCAAATGTCCTGCCGGTCCGCTTGTTTTTGATTTTCTTCAGCGTCCGGATATTCGTGCAGACTCTGAATCAGATTTTTATTTTAAATTCGCTTATAATTTCATCGTAGCACTGCTCGCAGAGGTCAAATTCGTCCAGCCGGTTGTCTTTTTCCGAGAAATAGCCCCAGCGCTTGGATACTTCCAGTACGTCCTCGCGGGGAACCCCTTGGATTACCGGAATACTTCTGCCACAGCGGTTGCAGATGATCTTATCGATTTCTTTTGTTTCTTTTGCAGTTGTATGATACTGGCGCATACAATTCCTCCTTGAAGTCTGGTGTGCCTGTGTGGAAAATGTGTGGTATCTGCCACCCGGGCACCGGATTGATTTATTACGCCTATATTATATCTGGTCAGATGCGCATTTCCCAGTGGGAAGTGTTGGAGCATCTGCCAGTTCATTTCCAACTTCATTTTTCATGCAGCCACGCCTGGCTTTTGGACAGGCTTCAGACTCGGTCGCTGCCTGGCTTTTAGACAGGCTTCAGGCTCGGTCGCTGCCTGGCTTTTGGACAGGCTTCAGGCTCGGTCGCTGCCTGAAGTTTCGACTTCACAACTCATAAGTATAGCATCTTCCGGCGGGTTTGCATAGAAATTCTTTCGCACACCGTCTTCGGCAAATCCTGCTGCCTTGTAAAAATGTATTGCTGTTTCATTGGAAATACGAACATCCAGCAGCCATCTTGTAATATTCTGCTCGTAACTAAATGCACGCATTTTTTCAAGAAGTCTTACAGCCACCCCCTGCCGGCGATGTTGCGGCGTTGTCGCAATTCTGGCGATTTCTCCCTCATCTAACACATAATAAAAAATCACATAGCCAAGGAGTTGTGGCTTGCCTGCATGCTCCGGCGCCGTTGAAGCGCAGGAAGCTGCAGTCTCGCTTGCATGCTCCGGCGCCGTTGAAGCGCAGGAGCATGACGGCGCTTGTCTGCTTATAATAGCCCAAATCCGTGCCTGAGGATTTTCAAGCGTATCCCTGATACTTTTTTCACTCCATGGATCTGGAAAGATATCGGATTCCAGCGCTGCAATCTCAGAAATATATTGCTGTTGGTCTTTTTTAATTTCTATTATTTCCATATCTTCTATCTTTTGATTTTTCTGTCTTTTAACTTTTCTATATTGCTTCTAGGCTCCATCTTATTATAGCCTCTTAAATATCCTGGATCAGCTCGTCTATTGCTTCTTCACTTGTTGCCCAACTTGTGCAGAAGCGCACTGCCGCATAGTCTTCATCTATCTGTTCCCAAAAACTAAACTGATATTTCTGTGCTAATTTTTCGCGGTCTTTCTTTGACAAGATCGGATACTGCTGGTTCGTGTAAGAATCAAAATACATTTTATATCCTTTTTCAAGAAATGCATTTTTTAACTTCATAGCTAATTTGTCTGCGTGAGCTGCAATTTTGAAATATAAATCGTCTGTAAACAATGTATCAAACTGGATTCCCAGAAGGCGTCCTTTGGCCAGCATTGCTCCACTCTGCTTCATGCAGTAACGAAAATCTTTCTTAAGAGCGGATTTTGTAATTACGACTGCCTCGCCGAAAAGTGTTCCTACCTTCGTTCCCCCAATATAAAATACATCTGTATTTGCTGCAATATCTGCCAGTGTCATGTCTGATTTTTCAGACATTAATCCATATCCCATTCTTGCTCCGTCCATGAATAATGGCAGGCCAAGTTCTTTACAGGTTGCGTAAAGTTCCTGTAATTCAGACTTGCTGTAAATTGTTCCATTTTCCGTCGGATGGGAAATGTAGACCATGCCCGGCTGTACGATGTGCTCATGATCTGCGTCATTCCAGTGTGCATCGTAATATGCGCGCACCTGTGATGCTGTGATTTTTCCGTCTTTGCTTGGAAGTGCCAGGACTTTGTGTCCAGTTGCTTCGACCGCGCCTGTTTCATGCACGTTGATATGACCGGTCACTGCTGAAATTACGCCCTGATACGGACGGAGGATTGAGCGGATCACTACATAGTTCGTCTGGGTCCCTCCTACCAGAAAATGTACATCTGCCTCTGGTGCATCACAGGCTTTTTTGATCTTTTCTCTTGCCTGCTTGCAATATTCATCTTCACTATATCCAACCGTCTGCTCCAGATTCGTCTCCACCAGACGTTCCAGAATCTGTGGGCATGCGCCCTCTTCATAATCACACTGAAACTGAATCATTTCTTCAATACCTCTCATGTTGCTTTTTCTATATTATAGTTGCACGGGTTTTCAACATATCTGCTTATGCTTACGCCCCGCGGGGTTTTGATACATTTTTACTGTATAGATTTCGCTTCGCGCTCCTTGCGTTCGCGTTCTGCCTGTGACAGGCGCAGATAATCCGGCTCGTGTTCCATGGCAGTCGCTGTCTTTCCGGCAGCATAATAACGAAGTCCTAATGTTCCTACTGATGCTGCTCTTTGACGGTTCATGTTGGCCGGTGCAAACTGAATGTCTCTGCCTGCTTTTATTTCTTCTGCCAGAATCTCGTCTGTCAATCTCGCACGAAATACCGGCACACCATCTCCCAGGAAAATGATGCGTTTGTCATATTTTTTCAAATGGTCGCCTAATTCTTCGATGCTGATTGCCATCTGATCTTCCAGGACAACCAATTCATTTCCACAAAACTCGTAAATTCCGGTGTAGACCTGTCCGCGGCGCGCATCCATGATTGGGCACACGATAGCGTCTGTTCCGCACAGATTGTACGCCAGTCCTTCCAGTGTCGGGATGTGGATCAACGGCTTGTTCATGGCAAGTCCCAGACCTTTCGCTGTGGCGGAGCCGATGCGAAGCCCGGTAAATGAACCCGGTCCGCCGGCAACTGCAATGGCGTCGATTGTTTTCAGGTCAAGCTCGATCATGTCGGATACTGTGTCCAGCATCGGGAGCAGCGTCTGTGAGTGTGTCTTCTTATAGTTCACTGTATATTCCGCAATCACCTGTTCCTCTTCTTCTATCTTTTCAACAACAGCTACGCTGGCTACAAGGCCGGAGCTGTCCAGTGCTAAAATTCGCATATACTTATCCTCCGATAATCAAATCCTTTTTCCAAATTCTTTTCTATCTTAATCTCGGTGAAGTGTTCCGGCAATATTTCCTCAATCAGATTCGCCCACTCGATCAGGCTGACCCCTTCGCCGTAGACATAATCCTCATAACCGATCTCGTCCATCTCTTCCACATCACCGATCCGGTAAACATCAAAATGATAGAACGGCAGGCGCCCTTCATCATACACCTGCACAATTGTAAATGTCGGGCTGCTGACCGGCTCTGTAATGCCAAGTCCGGCGGCCAGTCCTTTTGTAAATACGGTCTTTCCTACGCCCAGATCACCGACAAGCGTGAACACTTGCCCCGGCTTCGCATGCTGCCCCAGTTCATATCCCAGGTCATAAGTATCTTGTTCTTTATTTGACTCTATGATTTTTTCCATCATCCTGTCCTCCTTTTGCAAAGCAAAATTTTATACGAGGGCTACCAATGTTCCCATCTACAATATTTCAGCAAACAGTAACGCTCTACCAAGATTTAAGTATAGCATATCTTTCATTTCCTTGCCATAGGTGTTGTGTAAGTGTTATATTATAGACAATACAGATTCAAATTATATTTTCACAGGAGGACATCACTATGAAATTTACATTTTTTCACAATAACATCAACGTCCTGGATCTGGACAAATCTGTAGAGTTTTACAAAAAAGCTCTCGGACTTGAAGTTACAAAAGAATTCCATGCACCGGACGGAAGCTTCAAACTCGTCTATCTCGGAGACGGCACAACACCACATTCACTGGAGCTGACATGGCTTCGCGACATGGACCGCCCGTATGATCTCGGAGATAACGAATCTCATCTGGCATTCCATGTCGATGACATGGACGCTGCCCTGGCACTTCACAAAGAAATGGATTGCGTGTGTTTCGAAAACCCGGACATGGGAATTTATTTCATCAATGATCCTGACGGCTACTGGGTAGAAATCTGTCCACAGTAGACAATTAAGACAATTCAAAAAGGGACAGGTTAAATTTTAATTGGGGACGGGGTTTTTTTGAAAAAACCCCGTCCCCAATTAAAATTATGCATCATACACATACAATTCGTGTAATGCTCTTGTTGCGCAGATGTATTGATATCCTTGGTACATTTTGTTGTTACGGTCGCCGCCTACAACAAATACCTGGTCGAATTCTAAGCCTTTTGCCAGATAGTAGGTGGTTACTGTCAGGCCTTTTTTGAATTGCGCGCTGTCACGGTTGATGTAATGTGCTTCTGCGCCTAGTTTGTGCATGATTTCTTGAATATGTTCTGCTTCTTTTTCTGTCATGGTGAGGATTGCTGCTGTTTCGTATTCTTCTCCTAATTTCAATTTTCCGCTGATTTCTTTACATGTTTTTTCCAGTGTTTTTATGGTATGTCTTTCGACTGCTTTTCCGTGTCTTGCTACATACTGGATGTCTTTGGATCCGCCGATGGATTTGGCGTATTCTGCGATTTCGCTTGTGTTGCGGTAACTTTTGTTCATGACGATACGTTTGACTTTTTTTCCAAATATTTTTGGTAAAAATGTGAGAACGTCTTGTTGTTTTCCGGCGATGGTCTGTGCCTTGTCGCCCAGTATTGTCATGTTGCATGAAAACATTTTCGCGAGAAGTACGTACTGTAAATAGGAGTAATCCTGCATCTCATCAATGACGAGATGGCGGATGTTCTTGCGCTGGCCGGCTGCCGTCAGGCTGTATTTTAGATAGAGAATCGGGTAAACGTCTTCGTATTCCAGTACGCGGCGCTCTGGCTGCATGTCCGGAAGTGCCGGGAATCCGTAGTCTTCCAGGAACCAGTTGTATATTTGACAAATGTCTCTGGTTACGTACATATTCATGAATTTTCTGCAAATGATTTCTTGTTCTTCGTCGTTTAGGCTGCGTCCGCGTAAGGTTTCGACTTCGTCGATAAAATAATCCATGACCGCGCCCATTCTATCTAAAAGTGGTGTACCGGTATATTTTTCATAAAAAAATTCCATGATTTCGCTGGCACTTTTGCGAATGCCCTTGAATTCTACATCTTCAAAATCTACCAGCCGGTCTTCCAGCTCAATCAGAAAGCCTTCGATTGCCTGAACGTATTCCACGGACTGCTTCCATTCGTAACGTTTTTGATCTGTATCATCTACTCCTGCGATTTCACGCTCGATTTGATGATACTTGTCTTCACAGTCAGCGGCTATTATTTTGCTATTCCAACCAGTCCCGGCTGAACTACTTTTTGAATTTCCACTTGGATTTTTTCCTTGATTTCCGCCTTGATCTCTATTTTTATTTCTATATATCGCATTTTCCTGATTCACAGCATTTCCATATATCGCATTTTCCTGATTGCCAGCATTTCCATATATCACATTTCCCTGCGTTGCAGTATTTCTCCTGAGTTCATGATATGCAAACAGATCAAAACTCATTTCCTGTATATTTTCCTCGCCAAGTTCAGGAAGAATATGGGAAATGTAGTCGGCAAACACGCCGCCTGGCGAGAGAATCAGGATATTTGACGAATTCAGATGCTCTCTGTCATGGTACAGAAGATAGGCGATCCGATGTAGCGCAACGGACGTCTTACCACTGCCTGCCACTCCTTGAATAGCCAGAATCTTGTCCTTCGTGTTGCGGATAATTGCATTTTGTTCCTTCTGGATTGTACGCACAATGTTTTTCAGTTTCGTGTCGCTGTTGGCACCAAGTTCCTGCTTTAAAATGTCATCGTCAATCTTCACATCACTCTCAAATTCATAGATCATCTTGCCGCCACGGATTTTGTACTGCCATTTGGACAGAATTTCTCCGTCCATGCGCCCACCCGGCGCTTCGTAGGACGCCTCGCCTTTGTCGTAGTCATAAAACAGGCTGCTCACCGGGGCTCTCCAGTCGTAAATGAGTGGCAATGCGCCACGCTCTCTTGCGAAATTTCCGATTCCGATATAAAAATCTTCCGGCTCGTCTTCTCCGTCATAGGCAAATTCTACACTTCCGAAAAATGGTGCATCCAGCATACGTTTCAGACGCCGGCGCATTTTCCAGTTCTCCTGATTGGCATTCACCTGCATTTTCAGCGCCTGCTGGTTGTCATAGTCCTCATATCCATACTGGTCCATTTCCGTGTAATTGTCCCAGTAATATTCATTCATACTGTTAATGTCCTGGCGTACCGCCTGTATATTTTTATCAATCTCTCCCAGACGTTTTTCTATCAGACCAAGTACCTCCGGCAGAAATTCACTTCCTTTACTCACAATCAATCCTCCAATTTTAATCATTGTAACTGAATTATCATACCATTATCGGCAAAATATATCCACTTTTCTCGCTTGGAAATCATGGAAAAATCATGGTATATTTTCCCGATAATTGTTTTTTCTGATACAATTTTTAAAAATCATTTCTAAAAATCGAGGGGCTGTAAAAAAAAAGAATAGTCCCCAAAAAAGAAAGGACGCATGAAAAAACTCTCGTTTTTTTCACACGCCCCTCAATTGAATCAATGTTGGAAGAACATCTCCCATCCGTTATTTAATTTCTGCTGTTTCTACGATGAACTTGACGCTTCCGCTTGCGCCTTCTCTGATCCCACCATAGTTGGTGTATGTCTTTTCTGCCTCTTTTACTGCCTTGAAATGATTCAGAACATTTGCAAGGTCATCTCCTGCAAGTTCTCCCAGTTTTTCAATTCCTTCTTCGTCGAATGTCTTCATTCCGGCTTCCAGAAGGCTGGCGCCCTGGGCGAGTGTTCCTGCGCCCGTGTTAAGCTGTGTACCAACGGAGCTTAACTGGCTTGTTCCGGTGCTGAGTGTAGCCGCCCCCTGGGCAAGCTGGCTGATGGCTGACTGGAGTTTGCCGCCGATTTCGGCCATATCCGGCATGTCAGAAAGGCTGTTAGATAAAGCCGTAAACTGAGTCACTAAATCCGCAAGAGCCTTCTGGGCTGTAGTCGTATCCACCTGCATGGCCTTTACTTCTGCCAGCGCATTTACCGCCTGGTCTATCGCTGTCTTAGCGCCAGACGCATTCGTAAGGGAAATATTCATGCTGTCACATTCTTTTTCAGCTGAACTTGATGTACCACTGGCCGTATTTACTGCATTTTCCAATTCTTCTTGTTGTTCCGATGTCAGCGATTTATAACTTTCTGTTTCTTTTAAACGATCCATGACATTCTTCTTTGTAGATGCTTCCGTTTCGGAAATTGCTGTATTTACTGCATTTTTTGCTTTTTCTTTCGCCTGATTCGACGCTTCTGTCTCCAAATCTGTAACGTTGATTTTATCCAGTTTGCTCTTGGCAGTGGTTACATTCTCACTAATTGTATTTACATACTCCGCCAGTGTTGTGACGCTTCCAAGCTCCTGCTGTAATATTCCAAGATCTTTCTGAATCTGTGTAACTGCCTGCGCAGTCGTATCATCACTGCCTGCCGCGCTTAAGCTGCCCATGAGTGTAGTTACTTGTTCATCCAGTTCACTCAAGCCTTCCGCCAGCGCCTGTGCTCCCGCATCCACCTGTGAAACGCCGCTTGTATACTGACTTAAATAATCCTGCAGTGTTCCGGCTCCGGTGCTCAATTGTCCCATGGCGTCTACCAGTTCATCGGAAGCATCGGTCATTTCTTTTACGCCATCAATCATGTCATTGACATCGTCAAGGTCACCGTCCTTCATATCGCTAAGCCCACATGTGGAAATTGCAGTCGCTGTGAAATCCAGTTCAAAGTTTTCCACATCCGCGGTTATTTCCACATAGTCTTTCAGGTCAATATCTTTTGTTGCCTCGTAATCTTTCAACTCCAAACTGTCTGCAAGTCCTGGAAATGCGGTTCCGATCACAATGCTCTGATCCTGGTCTGCCATGACTTTTCCACCGGAAACTTTCACATTTTTAAACTTATCCCCAGGAAGCATGAGTATGGACGCTGCAAGAAATGGAACTTTTACTCCTACGTCTTTACCATCGATATTCACCGTCCGGCTCTCATTATTCGTATAGTCAAACCGAATTTTCACCTTGCCGCTTTTTCCTGCCAGATCTTCCGGCTTGATTTCCTTGCCATCCAGATAATAGGTTACTTTTGTAGTCACCGGAAGCTGCTGATTGGAAGTACCTTCATAGGAAATGTCTTCCCCTTTGTTCTCCCATGTGATAGTTCCGTCTGCATTTTGCGTATATTCTTCGTCTCCTTCCGTGTTTTTGATGTCTTTCAAATTGGAAAAATCGATGATCTCACCGTCACCATTCCGGCGCAGCCAGTCTTTGACCGTAATCTTCTTAACTGAACCGTCTGCATTTGCATCGACATAAACTGTTTCTGTCTTATCTTTCCATTCACCTGCATCCTCGTCACTGGATGTCTCTGCTGTCACGTCATTGGATGTCTTTACTGCCGCGTCATTGGATGCCTTTACTGCTGCGTCATTGGATGTCTCTGCCGGCGCGGTATTGGATATCTTTGCTGCCGCGTGTACAACACTTACATTGCCTGCCACTGCCGGAAGTGCTGACGGCGCTATCATAGACAACGTCAGCGCACCTGCTAATAATATCATTACAACTGGTCGTTTCATATTCTCCTCCTTCTGATTCTCATCTTTCTAACATTCCTTATTCATTTTTCCAGCATACTGTTTCAAGATTTCTACGAATCTCTATTCTACATTTTTCAATGCTTCACCCATTGGATCACTATTCTACATTTTTCAATGCTTCATCCATTGGATCACTATTCCACATTTTTCAACGCTTCATCCATTGGATCACTATTCCACATTTTTCAACGCTTCATCCATTGGAATTTTTCGGATCCTTCGATATTCAATTGCTGCCACAATGGCATATGCCGCCACGCCGATCACAAACATTTCCACGAAAATTTTCGGATCTATGTAAAATGTGATCCAGCCGGTAATGCTTGTCAGCATCATTTCCCGGAACAGAATCTGCATGATTTCCAGCTCCAATGGCAGGCTGATCAAGATGAACAGCACGACCACGATAGACGTGGACATAATGTACAGCCGGCTGATTTCGCCGTTTGTATATCCCAGGATTTTTGCCATGGAAATAGACTGCGCATTTTTCTCGATGATGATCTTGGACAGGAGATAAATCAATACGAGGAAAATGATCACGGAAAATCCGTCCATCAGATTCATCATACTTCCCATGGACACGTCGAGCTGTCTGGAAATCTTGGTCAGATCCTCAACATCAATGGTGGAACCGATATATTTTTCATCAATATCCGTAATTTCAGAATCAGAGAAATATCCGCTGAAGCTGTCTTTGTCCATATCAAATGTTTTGTTGAGTTCCTGTATTGGCATAAATATGGAGAGTGAACCTACGTAATCATATACACCTGCAACTTTAAACTTGTATTTTTTATTTTCATACTTTTCCTTTAAAGTAATTGTGTCACCTTTTTTCAGACTAAATTTTTCTGCATAGCCAGAGGAGAGGTATACCTCAGGGATATTCTCCACATTTTTCACATCTGTATCAGATGCGGAATCTGATGTTTTCCACTTAATGTTGATATATTTGCTATTGTTTTCCACACCGTAGAGGACAATTTCCTCACTCTTATATTTTCCAGGAAGGGTGCTCAGTGAATAGGCGCTGAATTTTTCTGCATCCGGATTTTCTGTCTCTACTGCCTGACTGAACATCATCATGGACACCATCTGCTCAAGCTTACTGTCTCCACCTGCCATGCTCGCCGGCATCTGCAGCATGTACTGATATTTGCTGAGCATGCCATTTTCCATTTCCACTTGATAATGGTCCAGCACAGATGGAAGCATCAGTCCGAACATCAACAACATATTTGCAAAAATAATTCCCACAAACAATACCGCGTAGTTACTCATATTCTGAAGGATCACACGTATCCGGAATCTGTGGAAAAAGCCAAGGTGCTCACTCAACGGCAATGCATGTTTCTGGTTACGTCTGCTTAAGTCCCTTCTCAGGAACTTCAGTGGTGATAGTTTTAATTTGTACCACAGCAGCACAGAATTCACCACAAGCATAATGAGGATCGGCACTACTGTTGTCAGAAGAAATGCTTCCGCGTTCCAGATGGTCACGTAGGTCGGCAGGCTGTAGCTTCCATAGTAAAGTCCCGCGCAATAATCTTTTCCTACCGTATAGCCGATAATATTCCCAATAATCGCTCCGATAAATGTGACAAATACCGGGGCTGCCATGTAATGCCGGATCAGTTCACCTCTTGTATAGCCGGATGCCCGCAAAGTGCCGATTACATTTGCCTCTTTTCGGATCGTGTTTCTGGTAGTGATTGCAAAGACAAATGCCATGATCACGATGATGATATAAAGAAGCACGATCATCATCGAACGGTCACCGCCCATATCATCCCCAGTGAAAATGATTGCCTGGTTCGTGTATCTTGGGACAAATTCTTCCAGTGTCACTTCTTTTGCCACATCTTCCATCAGATCTTCCGAAATGTCTTTTTCTGCCTTTTCATTTTTGGGCTCAGTATTGTATTTCCATGCGTAGCTGTAATTCAACTGATCGGCCTTGTAGCTGTCGAACTCCTCTGGGCACACTACCGACACGCCAAATTTTACCGAATCAAACATGGAATCATTATTATTGGAAAACAAGGCGCTGTAATCTGAAAGCGCCACAAGACCGGTAATCTTCCATGTATGTCCGCCACTTTCAATCTCATCACCCACGCTCAGATCATTATTGTCTGCATACATACGGTCAATACTGATTTCTCCTGGTTTTTCAGGCATTTTCCCCTTCATCAGGCACACCTTATTGACCTCATCACGATTCCTGAAAATGCGCATTGTACTTCCATTTGTTAAAGCTTCCTCTACATAATAATTCTCGTACAATTTGATGCCCAGATCTTCGATATCCTGAATCTGAGCATTGTTCATTTTCTTTTCTGTCCGGAAATGTCCATTTTCAATGTTATATTTTTCAAAGCTTTCCTCGTACGCCTGGATCATACTTCCATCGGCCACCAGAAATCCTGATACCATTCCGATCGTCAGCGTCATCAAGATAAAAATGACCAGATATTTTCCAAATTCTACACGAAGCTCCCGGAACAGACGTTTATTTAACGGGCTTCTCATCACGCGTCCTCCTTACCAATCCAGCTCTCTCGCCGGAATCTTCTTCTCATTGCGGTAACTTTTTCTCACCGCACCGTCACGGAGACGAATCACGATGTCCGCCATGTCTTTGATCGCGTCATTGTGTGTGACCATAATGACCGTGTTACCGTACTTCTGGTTGACACGCTCGATCAGCTCCAGAATATCCTTGGACGTGTTATAATCCAAAGCTCCTGTCGGCTCATCGCAGAGCAAAATATCCGGATTTTTGACAATTGCCCTTCCGATTGCCGTTCTCTGCTGCTGCCCGCCCGACAACTGGTTCGGTAACTTTTTCCTGTGTTCATAAAGTCCCAGCGTCTGTAACAATTCATCAACATCCAGCGGTCTGTCACTTAGATAAGCCCCAACCTCAATATTTTCCCGGACAGTCAGATTCGGAATCAGATTGTACATCTGAAACACATAACCCAGATGCTTTCTCCGATATGCCGTCAGTTTTTTCTCATTCATATCGGCCATGCGCTCACCTCCGATGGAAATGTATCCCGCATCCGCATCATCAATTCCACCGATAATATTTAACAGTGTAGACTTTCCCGAACCAGACGGTCCAAGTAATACACAAATGTCACCCTTCTCTATAGAAAAATCCACACCCCGCAGCACTTCCACACGGTTCGAATCACTGCCAAAACTCTTTTTCAGATTATTGATCTCAATAAACATATATTGTTTCCTCACTCCCTGTAGTTAGTTTAATGCAACTACATTTTATCACAGAATCAAAACGCAGAAATAGAAAGGCCTGAAAAAGCGGTGCTCCTATTGAGAACTTTTATCAATAATCCCAAAAATGCCTCGGCATTCTTGCTGCGAGGTGCGCGTCATGCAATTGCATGACATACTTCTACTGCGCACCTCTGCAAGTCTACACTCCGTTTCGGTCGGCGC
>QWCK01009801.1_pt1 | contig 17689 bp, 20 predicted proteins | sample 1972571 | NCBI WGS metagenome assembly QWCK01 (sample SAMN09866710, study PRJNA288562) | Human gut metagenome isolate term2_stool, whole genome shotgun sequencing... | isolation source: gut | host: Homo sapiens | place: USA: California
GTATTTTTCCTTGTCGGAATCTTCCGCGGAGAAGCTGCGGTTGTGCTTAGCAAGGCAATAAAATTATGTATGGAGTGTGTCGGAATTGGATAAGAAAATGAAATCAAGCAAAAACCCTCTGGTCCGCTTCCGCGGATGGATTCAGGCAGCTGCAACGCTGCTGACCAACATTCATATCCCAAATCTGTTTAAAGGGAAAATTTATCAGGGAAATGTAAAGACGATGTGCGTCCCGGGACTAAACTGTTATTCTTGTCCTGCCGCCACAGGCGCCTGTCCGATCGGAGCATTTCAGGCTGTAGTAGGATCCTCCAAATTTAAGTTCACTTACTACATCACTGGATTTTTCATCCTGTTAGGTGTTCTGTTAGGACGATTTATCTGCGGATTTCTCTGTCCGTTTGGATGGTTCCAGGATCTGCTGCATAAGATTCCGGGTAAGAAATTTTCCACCGCAAAGCTGAAGCCTCTGCGGTATCTGAAATATGTGATTCTGGTTGTCTTTGTTATACTGCTTCCGGCATTTGTAACCAATTCACTTGGTATGGGAGATCCTTTCTTCTGTAAATACATTTGCCCGCAGGGAGTACTTGAAGGCGCAATCCCACTGGCACTTGCCAACTCAGGAATCCGTTCCGCACTTGGACATTTATTTACATTTAAATTCACGATCCTTGCGCTTTTTATCATCCTGAGCATCTTGTTTTACCGTCCATTTTGTAAATGGATCTGCCCGCTGGGCGCTATTTACTCACTGTTTAACAAGGTATCTTTTCTTAAGATTCAGGTTGATCATGAGAAATGTGTTGGCTGCCAGAAATGCAGCCGTGTCTGCAAGATGGATGTCAACGTAGTAGACACACCAAACCATCCGGAGTGTATCCGCTGCGGAGAATGTATGAAAGCCTGTCCGACTGACGCAATCTGCTATCATTATGGGTTTTCAAACAAGAAAAAGGCTAACAATAAATAAACTAAAACAAACAAAATGTAATTTAAAGGAGATTTAAAATCATGAAAAACAAAACACTTAGAACAAACGCAATGAAATTAAAAAAGGTAATCGCTGCATCACTTGCCATTTCTGTACTTTTTGCATTTACAGGCTGCGGAAATTCTTCCTCAACAACCAATACAAAACAGGAATCTTCTTCCACAACAGAAACGGGCAGCACTGACGAGCTGAACAAAAAACTGGACGACCTTTACCAGCAGGAAAACCAGCTTTTTGCTGATCACAAAGATGCATGGGACAAAGTCTTTGGTCTTATGAACAAGAACACTGACGGTGATGCCATGAACGAAAACTATGCTGACTTTCTTGCAAGTACAGTTGAATCTAATAAAGACTCTTTCTCTGAAGAAGAATATGAAACTTTGAGCAAAGACATTGAAACAATTCGCGGTATCGAAGAAGAGATTGCAAAACTCGAGAAAGAGAGCGCTGCATCCGAATCCTCCGACAACGCTTCCTCTAAATCAGATGAGTCCACAGGTGTATTCAAAGGTTTCAAAGGAAAAGATCTGGACGGCAATGATGTAGACGACAGCCTTTTTGCTAAAAACAAAGTTACAGTTGTAAACTTCTGGTTCAGTGGATGCAAGCCGTGCGTCGGAGAGCTTTCCAAACTGAATGAATTAAATGAGAAGCTCAAAGAAATGGGCGGTGAAGTTGTAGGTATCAACACTGACACTTTAGACAACAATGAGGCTGGAATCAAAGAAGCAAAAGAAATTGTAGATAAAGACGGAAATATTGTTGGCGAGCCATTCATGGGTGGCATCGATGATCAGTCAAACTACGATCAGCTGATGAAGCAGATCCAGTCCGTACTTGATCAGAACTAATTCGCATAAGTATCATACTTAGGGGCAGTTACTGTTTGCAGTAACTGCCCCTAACAGCATTTACGCGGATCGTGTTTCTCATAGTTTACATCCACCGCCGCACTTGCTATACTAAACTCATATATACAAACTCAGGAGGCTATTTAAAATGTCTTTTATCAGCGTTTTTGATGTTATGGGTCCGAATATGATCGGTCCTTCCAGTTCTCACACTGCCGGTGCGGCACGCATTGCTTATCTTGCACAGAAGATGATCAACGGACCGCTTGCAAAAGTAGAAGCTCTTTCGCCAGAACGTATCACGGACACGGTACTGACCGCGCACTTCTTGGAGGAATCATGGGATTTTCCACTGATGATATGCGAATCCGGAATTCCTTCGAGATTGCTACAGAAAACGGACTAAAATACTCTTTTACTCCGAATGAGGAAGAAACTGATATTCATCCGAATACCGTCGATATTATTATGACCAATACTGCCAGTCAGGAGATGACGATCCGTGGAGAATCTCTTGGCGGCGGTAAAGTCCACATCACACAGATCAATCATGTAGAAGTAGATTTCACCGGTGAATACAGTGCTATCATTGTTGTCCAGAAGGATGTTCCGGGTGTTGTTGCCTGGATCACCAGCTGTCTCAGCGACCGCCGGGTCAATATTGCTTTTATGCGTCTGTTTCGTGAATCGAAAGGACACACTGCTTACACGATTGTAGAATCCGACGGAAAACTTCCGGAAGAAATTGCCGACACCATCCGCCAGAACGAACATGTTCTTATATGGATTTTAAAAATGCAAACGAACTCCTTACACTATGTGAGGAACAGAATATTTCTATCTCTGAAGTTATGCGTAATCGAGAGATCATAACCGGAGAATGTCCTGCTAAAGAAGTGGATCAAAAAATGGCGCGTGTTCTTGAAATCATGAAAGAAGCTGCCCGCTCTCCGATTGAAAAACCAATCCGTTCCATGGGCGGGCTGATCGGCGGAGAGGCACAAAAACTTGCACAGCATTCTGCCAATGGTCAGGGACTGTGCGGTGAACTGCTTGAGAAAGCTATCACTTATGCTATGGCAACCCTTGAGACAAATGCGTCCATGGGACTGATCGTTGCTTCACCTACCGCCGGTTCCGCAGGCATCGTTCCGGGATTGCTTCTCGCTTTTCAGGAAGTATACCATTTCTCCGACAAAAAGATTCAGCAGGTTCTCTTCAATGCGGGCGCTGTCGGTTACCTCGCCATGCGAAATGCCACTGTTGCCGGTGCTGTCGGAGGGTGTCAGGCTGAGGTTGGTGTTGCATCTGCTATGGCAGCGTCTGCCGCTGTTGAACTTATGGGTGGAACTCCTAAGCAATGTCTGGATGCCGCCTCAACAGTCCTTATGAACATGCTTGGACTCGTCTGTGATCCTGTCGGAGGTCTGGTAGAATACCCTTGCCAGAACCGTAATGCAGCCGGGGTTGCCAATGCACTGATTGCAGCTGAAATGTCCCTTGCCGGCATTTCTCAGCTCATTCCTTTTGATGAAATGCTCGAAGCAATGTACAAAGTCGGAAAGCGACTTCCGGTTGAACTGCGTGAGACAGCACTAAGCGGATGCGCAACAACACCATCTGCCTGTGAAGCATGTCATATACACGCATGATGATACTATTAGATCAACTATTCTAAACAATTAACCCGGAGGCAGGAAAAAATGAAACCGATTTACGAAGAAAATGAAGAAACACTGGAAATCGCTGAACAGATTTCTTGCCATATTCCCCCACATCTTCACAAATCAATGGAACTTGTATCCGTGACAGAAGGTACACTGGAAATCGGAGTCGGAACTGAATTGTATCATATGGAAAAAGGCGATTTTGCACTTGTATTTCCGGAATTGATCCACCACTATCAGGTATTCAACAGTGAATCCTGTAAGGCGATTTATGCACTTGCTTCACCGCTTCTTGCTCCTAGTTATACGAAAGAATTACAGCAATTTTGTCCTGTAAATCCGGTAATTCTGGCTCAAGAAGTACACCCAGACGTAAATTATGCCCTGCGAAGCATGCTGGTCTATCCAGCCGCTTCACAAGGGCATGTTCTGCATCAGGCATTTATTCAGATTATACTTGCACGCACTCTTCCCTTATTTGAAATGATAGATAAGAGCAGTGTGGGAAGTAATGACATTATCTACCAGACTGTTTCTTATATTGCTGCACATTATACAGAAGAACTGACGCTTTCCAAAATGGCTCATGACCTTGGAATCAGTCAGTCCTCTTTATCACGTGTCTTCTCCGGCACATTTCATACTAATTTTAACCGGTATCTGAATGAAGCAAGATTGGATTACGCCTGTAGTCTCCTGCTTCACAGCGACCATACGATTCTCGACATCTGCATCCGGACAGGATTCGACAGTCAGAGGACATTCAACCGCGTATTCCAGGAACGATACCATATGTCACCAAGAGAGTATCGAAAGCAGCCGCATTAAGCAGCGCTTTCGATATTAACTGTTATTAACCTCTCTCATATGCCATCTGATAAATTACCAGAATATCCTCATATGCCAATGGCTTATATCCAATCAATGAACGGGTTTTGTTCCTTGAGCAGTCAAGTGCCAATTTCGCAAGATCATCTTCTTTTACACCAAGTTCTTTTAATCCGATCGGCATCCCTATCGATGCATAATACTGCTCCTGCATATCAATTGCAGTTTCAATTGTCTTCTCCGGATGTTCAAAATCAATATCCAGTCCCCATACGTTAGATGCATACTGCAGCCAGCGATTTATATTTGCTTTATAAACATATCTTGCCCAACTGCACCACAGCGCTGCAAGTCCTGCTCCATGCGCTACTTCCGGGTACATTCCGGATACTTCATGCTCTAACTGATGAACAACGAGCTGGAACTCTCTTCCACACTGTGTGAGTCCATTATGTGCAAGTGAAGATGCCCACATCATATTTGCTCGTGCAGCATAATCTTCCGGATCCTTCAGACAATCTCCTGCAGCTTTTCGTACACTCTTGATCACAGCCTCTGCAATCGAATCTGTCAGATAGGTATCCTCCCCCGGACAGAAATATCTTTCAATCGTATGCATTGCAATATCTACTGCACCGCATGCTGTCTGATAAGGACTTACTGTATAAGTAAGAACCGGATCCTCAATTGCAAACGCTCCCTTCGGAAGTGTCTTCTGTGGAACAGCTTTACCACAATGGAAGTCCCAGACATCTACTTCCGGGTTTGCCAGTCCATTCGCAATCGCCTTTGAAGAATCCAGAACAGAACCACCGCCTACTGCAAGAACGAAATCTACACCTTCCTTCTTACCAAGCTCAATTCCTTCTCTTACAAGCGGAAGTTCCGGATTAGCAACTACTCCGCCAAGCTCCACAAAACTGATGTTTTCTTCCCTCAGACAGTTCTCCACCTTATCAAGCAGTCCACTCTTTCTTGCGGAATTTCCACCGAAATGTACCAGAACTTTCTTTGGATGGAATTCTGCAATAATCTTACCGACCTTTAATTCCTCGTCTTTTCCAAAGTATACTTTTGTTGGTGTTTCATAGATAAAATTCTTCATTTCTAGCACTCCTCATTGATATCCGCACGGTCTATCATTACATTCAGAATCTCTGTATCCGTGGCACGCATACCAACTCTTCCAATGTAACCCATGCTCTTAATTGTTTCTTCAATATCATCTTTGATGATACCTTCTCCCGGTAAGAAACTTTTGTTCTGAATACTAAGCTGAAAAGCCATAAGCGCAGCATCAACAGATGTCGCTATCTTCGCTGCACAGGATGGTTTCGCTCCATCGCAAACGATTCCTCCGATATTTCCAAGTGTATTAATGATTGTCAGGGAAACCTGTTGATAGGTTCCACCATACATGTAGGTAATACCTGCACCGGCGCCACAGGCAGCACTGACTGCACCACAGTACGCCGAAAGACTTCCAATATAATATTTCTGATGGATCGCAATCAGATTGCTGACAACAAGAGAACGACAAAGCTTCTCATGAGATACTTCCCATTCATCTGCAAACACAATAACCGGAAGCGACACCGTCATGCCTTGATTACCACTTCCTGAATTGATAACAACCGGCATAGAACATCCGCCCATACGCGCATCACTTCCGGCTGCTGCCCTTGCACAGGCTCTCGTAGTAACACTCTTTCCCCATACATGCATCAGTGTTTTACCAATCTGCGCTCCATAGTTATTATCAAGTCCTTCCTGAGCAATCGCAGAATTCAGTTTAATCTGTCGATCAATGATCGGCTGCACATCTTCCATACGAACCTGATCCGCAAAATCAAGGATATCTTTAACCGTAAGTTTTGATTTATCTACGGTAGTCTTAACCTCTGATTTATAAGGATTATCCAACAGCACTTCACCATCCTTTTCAATTCTTGTAATATTCGTGTGCTGATGTTCGATTGTTACAGAAGCAAAATGTTCTCCTTTTCTTACTTTAGCTGTAATATAGAGGTTATCAACTCCTTCAACTAAAGAACAGGAACAGATTTTCTGATTGATCAGTTCTTTCGTTTTCGCAATATCTTCACAAGTCACTTCACTCAACACTTCCAGTGCCTTATCCGCATTTCCCCCTACGATACCAAGAACTGCTGCCACTTCCATTCCTTTCATTCCTCCGGAATTCGGAACTGTAACGCCCTTAACATTCTTGATAATATTTCCACTGAGTTCCATTTCTACAGAATCTGGAAATTCTCCAAGAATCTGACGTGCTTTTGCCGCTGTATAGGCAATTGCGATCGGTTCTGTACATCCAAGAGCAGGTACCAGTTCCTGCCTTAGGATATTCAGATAGTTTTCGTATAATATAGAGTCCATTTAAAAGGTGCTCCTTTCTCAAAATAACGTAAAATATATATGAAACAAGTATATACTTTTTGAGAAAATAAAACAATCATTTACGGATAGAATCACATTTATGAAGAATTGCTATATATAAAAAATAAGGGTAGATATCTTCTCTCAAGACATCTACCCTTATTTTTTATTGTTTATTTGATTTGATTTTTCTGTATATTCCATGGCTTACAATCTTCCGCCCCATCCGTAAGTATTACCCATTAATTTTACATAACTTTCAAGTGCTTCTTCAAACCATTTTGCTAATTTTCTCATAATTTTCTTTCTCCTTTTTTCTTTTATTTTCTTTTTCTATTGCTTATCTAAAGTACATTCCGTTCATCTGTCCGAAGAACTTGATATCTTCTTCATAAATCTCATGCAGCCATCTTTTAATTCTCTTCATCATCTCTAAACACCTCCTTTTCGTTTACAATTGCATTATAGGCGAAAAGAAGATGCATTTCTTGCCAAATCCGGATGAAAAGTAGCCAAAATCTGCAAATATATCATATATTAAATGTTTTTCTTGATTTTTTAAGACATTTTCCAGTAAGTTATGTATCTCACATAAAGAAGGGGCTGTCGGTAAATAACGTTTTTTAAAGCTGACAGCACCAAACAAAAATATCCTGACAGTTACAAGGCTTTCTGGCTCTGCAACTTGTTCAGGATATTTTTATTTTGATAAATACTTTCTGTTTTTGGCCGCAAAAAATCCTTGTTTGGACTTTTTATTATCAATTTATTTATTCTCTGCATTTATTTTCTTGTAAAATGCTTTGTCTGTATAAATCTCATCCTTAAATGGATTCAACTTATTCTTGCGGATCACGCTGAACTGGTAAATAACTGCCGCCGCATTCACAACTAAAGAAAGAAAGCTCACAGCAAAAAATGCCTTCGGATTATGTGTTGTCGGAACAGGCGCCAGTCTGTCTGCAAACTGTGGAACTGTCATGATAAACATAATCCAAAGTGCCAGTGTGTGTGCTCTATGCTGTAACCAGCATCCCTTCTTGATAAAGAATGCAGGGATAGTACAGGATAACAGCAGAATCACACCACAGTATACAGAATGGTCTGAAATACAGTTATATGTATATGCAAAGTTCCAAAGATCATATCCGAGGATATAGATCCAGTCCATATCCGGCCACATCATATCTTTACTCTTCTCTTTAGAAATGTAAATACCTGTCCACCCGCAGATCAGCAGGATATTTAAAATACCTGCGATTCCGTTCATGATGTTCCACGGTCCTGACATAACCCAGAGATTGTTTATCTTCTCGCCTGCAAATGCATGGAAGCTGTATGCCTCGAAATCACGGAAAACTGCCTCACAAATATTGATTGCAAGAATCAGTGGCGGGAAGCAGATTACCCATTTATGCTTTGTCGCATTCGGAATATAACGCATTAGCATGAAACCAACACAGCCTGCAAGTGCAGAGTAAGTCTTTGCCCAGTTGAACCAGTTTCCGGTTCCGTACTCATTTCCCGGCGCACAGGTTGTCGGCCATACAAAGATTGTCAGCACAACCGGAACAATCACAAACAGTAAGATTCCACCCCATTTTGTTTCACGTCCTAATTCATTCAGTGCGATCAGGACTACGAGGATAAAGAACATAATTCCCCAGGTTTTTAAGTCAGGTACATTATAAAGTATTCCCATTTACTTTTCCCCCTTGTTTCCTTTTAAAATTTTCCTTGGCGGATACGCCACACCGACGAAATGCGTAGCATTTTGGAGGTTGGCTCTGAACAGTTACTTTAATTTCTTTCAAATTTATTTCTTCTTAAATTTTAGTTTGATGGACTGCTTTACCATGTTCGGAAGAACAAATTTCAGACGATCCTCGTAAGGAACCATTCTGCTACATTCCGGAAGTTCTCTATGTAACTTGATTGCATCAAATTCACATTTTGTTGTACAAAGTCCGCAGCCGATACATTTATTCGGATCAACAACAGATGCTCCACATCCAAGACAGCGCGCTGTCTCCGCTTTCACCTGCTCTTCTGTAAATAAAAGCTTTGCATCACGGAAAGAATGTTTTGTATCAATTGCATCATTATGTCCTGGAATCTGACGGCTGGAATTATCATAATTCTCCACCTTGATGTCATTCTTATCTAATTCGATGAAATCATTTCTGTTACGTCCGATTGTAAGACTGGACTGTGGCTGTACAAAACGATGAATTGAGATTGCTCCCTGCTTTCCTGCTGCGATCGCATCGATTGCAAACTTCGGTCCTGTATAAACATCTCCACCAACGAAAATATCCGGTTCTGCTGTCTGGTAAGTAAGCTCATCTGCAACTGCTCCATTGCCGCGTCCAAGTTCTACCTTGCTTCCCTTTAACAGATCACCCCATACGATTGACTGACCAACAGAGAAAAATACATGCTTACATTCTACTGTCATAAGCTCACTCTCATCATATGTCGGATTGAATCTTCCTTCTGCATCAAATACAGAAAGACATTTCTTTAATACAACACCGCGAACCTCACCATTCTCGTCTACGAGAACTTCCTTCGGTCCCCAGCCCGGATTTACAACGATTCCTTCTGACTCAGCTTCTTCTATCTCTTCTACGGAAGCCGGCATTGTCTCTCTAGACTCCAGACAGAACATATTTACCTTTGTATCGTCACTTGCACATCTCTTAGAGTCTCTTGCTACGTCGATTGCTACGTTACCACCACCGATGACAACTACGTCACCCTTGATGTCGTATTTCTCATTTGCATTCACCTCTTTTAAGAGATCAACCGCAGATGCACATCCCTTTGCTGTATCATTCGGGATTCCCGGAAGACGTCCGCCCTGACATCCGATTGCAATGTAAAATGCTTTGTATCCCTGTGCACGAAGTTCATCTAATGTGATGTCTTTTCCAACTTCTACACCAGTCTTGATCTCTACCCCCATCTCTTTGATAATATCGATTTCTGCCTGTACGACATCCTTCTCTAATTTGAATGATGGGATTCCGTATACGAGCATACCGCCGGCACGCTCATTTTTCTCGAAAATAGTCGGCTTATATCCTTTTTCAGCAAGATAGAATGCACAGGATAAACCTGCCGGTCCACCACCGATAATCGCAATCTTCTCATCGAAATATCCTTTTGTTGCCGGAACTACTTTCTCCGGAATAAAACGTGTCTCAGCATTCAGATCCTGAGCTGCAATAAACTTCTTAACTTCATCGATTGCAATTGCCTGATCGATTGTTCCTCGTGTACATGCGTCCTCACAGCGACGGTTACAAATATGTCCGCAGACTGCCGGGAGTGGGTTGTTCTTCTTGATCAGTGCAAGGGCATCTCTGTATCTTCCCTGCGCTGCCATCTTGATATAACCCTGAACAGCGATATGTGCCGGACAGGCTGTCTTACACGGAGCTGTACCTGTATCATAACAGTTGATGCGGTTCTTATCACGATAGTCTTCGTCCCACATCTCCGGTCCCCATTTCTTCTCTGTAGGAAGAACATGCTTCGGATACTCTACCTGAGAACCATCCTTCTTACAAAGCTTCTGACCAAGCTTAACAGCACCTGCCGGGCAGTACTCTACACAACGTCCGCAAGCCACACAGTTCTCTGTCTCAACTTTTGCAACATATGCAGATCTGTCCATATTCGGTGTATTAAATAACTGTGAAGTACGAAGCGCATAACAGACATTTACATTACAGTTACAGATGGCGAAAATCTTATTCTCACCGTCAATATTTGTAATCTGATGTACGAAACCATTGTCCTCTGCCTGTTTCAGAATCTCTAACGCACGTTCCTTTGTAATATAGTGTCCACCTTTATTTGTCTCAACGATATAATCTGCCATATCGCCCACCGCAATACACCATTCTTCCGGATCATCCGCACATCCCTCATCGAATGTTTTACGAGATCTTCTACAAGAACATGGACTCGCTGCATATTTTCCCTCATACTTTTCAAGCCAATGTGAAATGTGCTCGATTGGCAGAGACTGATTCTCTGTTGAAATCGCCTTCTCTACCGGAATAACATGCATTCCAACACCGCCCTCAGGCATAAATGGTGCAAATCCTTCCAATGCAATACGACTCATTCTCTCAAAGAAAAGTCCAAGCTCCGGATGCTTCTCTAACATCTTCGCATTCATACAAGAGAACTCTGCACTTCCAGGTACGAAGATCGGCAGTACATACTGCTTCTCATGCTGTGGATTTTCCCAATTATACTCCACCAGCGCAACCTCTGCCATTTCCTCTAACTGTTTCTCCAGATAACCTCTGTCCTTGCCTGTCACCTTCACCATCTGATCTAAAGTTTTCGGCTGGCGCACCCCCATCTTCATTGCGATCTCAGCCTGCTCATCCGTACACAAAAGTGCCAGTCCCCAATACTCCGGATCGTACTTTGTCATCTTCTCTAATCCGAGCTTTTTCTTTGCACGCCCTGTCATCATCTTGGCAAGTTTTAAGATTGGTTCACGTTCTTTTTCGTTCTCAATATAGTCCGGATACCAGCCTTTAAATTTGTCTGTCATATTCCCTCTCCTTTTTCATAAATCTTTTCATAAATTATAATAATTTCCTATAAGACCAACATAACATTTGTTATGTGCTTTGTCAAACAAATATCGATGTTACATTTATCTTTTTTTATGCTATAATCCAAGTATGCGTTCGATTGCTGCCGAAGCCAATATGACAACCGGCGCGATTTATTATTACTATAAGAATAAACAGGATTTATTTGATGAGATTGTCACTGATTCGATTCATTTTGCACATCGTATTTTTCATGAAAATGAAAACGAGAAAATCACCATAGATTCTCTCTTTTCTAATGTAGAAAAAGAAGCTCGGATTCGTTTCAAACGCCTTCAGGAAGAAAAGCTATACTTACTTCTATTATCAGATGCAATGAAATGTGATTCAGAATTTTCCCAGAAATATACCTCCGGATTGAAGTCGATCCTGGATCAGGCTGCTACGCTTTTTGCTTCTGCATTTGCACTTGATGATCGTAAGCTTGCAGAACAATTCGCTTCTATCTTTATGGCTACACTTGATGGATTCGCGATTCAACAGGTACTTCATGCGATTCCAAAAGATAATACTTCTTATGCAGATACGCTACTTGACTTCTTCACAACCTGCGTTCCGTATTATATTGAGAAACATAGAGAGTCTTGATAGGAGCAGTAAAGCCGATACAGGAAATGAATCCTGCACCGGCTTTATTTTCTTCTATCCCTTTCTTTTATAACTTTCGAGAGCATATACATCATCTAGCATGTCGCCAATACCAGATAAGTGCCCACTATCAGTATTGCTAAAAGAGTTCCCTGTAAATAAACAGAATCCCCCACTGTTACGGCAACAATATAACTATCGTCCCGTCTCGTCATACATCCACAGTGTTTCCCATCTATTTTAACATGCTTAACGACTACTTGATTCTTGTCTACCTGTTCAGACGATATCCCGATTACATCAAGTTTCTCTCGTATTTCCATCAACACGGTTCATTTCCAAATAGATGAAAAACGGTTGAGAATTTGTAGGTTCTATGATAAGATATTAACTGTGTCTGGAATACAGATACAATTGTTCCCTTAGTTAAATGGATATAACGAGGTCCTCCTAAGAGAAAGCCGAGGCATTCCCCAAAGGGAAAAAATGAAAAACAACTTTCAGTTCGAATCTATTCTGAAAAATGCTAATGGTGACAACAAAGCTGAAATCAATTTGAAAATTGCTCTTTTTAAATTAAATACGTCTCAGTACCTCAGTAGGATAGAGGGTTCGCCTCCTAAGCGAAACGTCGCAGGTTCGATTCCTGTCTGGGACGCCAGCAAACAACGCTGAAAGCCTTGATTTATCGAGGTTTTCAGCTTCTTTTGTTTTTTGTCTTATAACCTGTCGGATAAGAACATATTTAATTTATATTTTGCAATTTCTTTTGATTTTCAGAATTTGTAATTCGATATTTTTGTGACTGTTTGAGTAGAAGAGTTTGCTAACACTTTTTTTATTTTGGAAAAATATCAGCAGATTTTTGAAGATTTGCTAACACTTTTGAAAAATTACTTTGAAGCTGATTGTTTCAAAAGCATTTCTTTCATCTCCGGCGTAAGTGATTTTAAAAGCTGTAAAAGCTCCATATCACTGTCTGATAAGCCGTTGCTTTCTGGCTGAACTTCCTCATTTTGTGGTTGCATTTCTGAATCATGGTTTAGAGTGGAATAAAATTGTTCGTCCATCTTTTGAGCATTGTAACGTCTATCTTCGTCTATGATTTCTGAATAAACGTCTGTAACCATTTCTGCTTCTGCATGACCTGTATCGCCTTGTACCGATTTTACATCGCCGTTGGTCATTTTCAATTTGTATCCTGTGGATAAATGACGCAGACTGTGGAAAACAACTTTTTCATAGCCATTTTGTTCGCATAACTTTTGAAATCTGTCTCTCACAATTCTACTTTCAACGGGATTTCCATTTTCCAAAGCTATAACAAGGTTGTAATTGTTATAAGCGTCTCCTAGAAATTCCTGTAATTCCTTTTGGTCTTTTTGATATTGCACCAGCAATTCTGCAACTGTCTTTGGCAACCATACGGTACGATTACTTGTTTCTGTCTTTGGTGTCTTTAATACAAGCCTTGTTGTGCAATGTGGCTTTTGTGTCGGAAAAATCTTGATAATATCTTTTTCCTTTAATTTCTGCATAGCTTGTGCATTTACTCTGGAAAGCTCTTTGTTGATGATTACCCTTGCGTTATTCGTTGCAATGGATTGTTCATCAATAATCACATCTTCCCATGTAAGACCTGTAATTTCTCCAATACGCATTGAGCAGGAAAACGCCAAATGCATACAGATGGTTAATAAATCGTCGTCTGACTGCTGAATTGCTTCACGGAATGTATCTACACTCCATACTTTTCTTTTTACCTTAGGAACTTTAGGAAGCGTTGCTAATGAAGCAGGGTTACGCTTGTTGGTATCAATATATTCCCAACGGATTGCTTGATTTAATGCACAGCGTATAATGTCGTGTATTTTCTTGATATTGGCAGGTTGTACGCAACGTCCAGTAGCTTTTCTGTTAGCTCTGGGTACTTCTGAAACACTTAATAAATCGTTGTAGTAGGCAGATAATTTCTTTGTGGTAATCTCATTTAACTTCCAATCCCCGATAAGTGGATTGATGTAATTTTCGATAGTACCGACTTTGCTACTAAATGTACTAGGCGACCATTTTGACGTACCATAGAGATTGACAAATATTTTTAAAAAGTCACAAAGCGTAATATCTTCATCGGTACTATCAAGTTCTTTTTTCGATTCATCAATTTGGCGTGCAAACTGTTCCTCTAAGGGAACAATCACATAACCATATTTTTCTTGATAATACTCAACAAATGCTTTTCTCTGCTTTGCTTCTTTCTTTGTCTCTAACGTATCCCATTTCTGTTTACGTTCTCCTGCATTGTCTAAATACCAGTAAATAACGGAAAATGTTGATTTTCTTTTTTTGATTGAAGCCATAATATATTCTCTCCTTAACAGTCAATTTTGATTTAACCATTTATCGAAAGAATCTTTAGATACCCGTATGGCTCTACCAGCACGAACATAAGCGAACTGTCCACTTTTAACCAATGCGTAAGCCACTTTTTTACTCACACATAATTGTTCTGCAATTTCCTCTACTGTATATGTCTTTTTCTCCTTTTTGGGAGTTTCTGTATTTGATGTATCACTTATCACGAGTAATAATAACTCCTTTCCGTGTGATAACAGCAAAATACATACGTTTAACAAGGTCATTATAGCATATCAATAACTCTTGCGGATATGTTTTTTGCCGTTGCTAACACTTTTGCTAATACTTTTTATATGCAGACAAATGGCTTTGGCAAGCTCCACTGGTATCTCAACCATTCCCATTCCTGTGGGCTGAACCGTGTCATACGGGTGTATCATTATCCTGTGTTGCAGGTCATGGCAGAACGACTTTTCCAACGTAAATAGACTGATACAGAATGGCAAGCTAAGAAGTAAGCGGAACAGGAAAGAGGGAAGTGCTTATATGAAGCGTTCCGCAGATATTACCTATTCAATTTTTATGTCAAATTCCAATATCATTTTCATAATGGCTTCTCTGATACGACCTTTTAACTCCATATCCACAGCGATATATACATTTCCGTATTCATCATATAATGGGCGAATACAGCTTTTTGATATATATGGGTCATAGAAATCTAAGATTTTATCAATGGAAATTTTGTCACCGTCCATAGCCGATGAAATCACATAAAATGATGGCTTCTTATACGAACGTTTTTGTTTCAAATACTAATTTTCCTCCTCTAATGACTTTTTCATTTGTTTTAATGCATAGTGTCGGTTTTGAAATACACCACTTCGGGATATATTCTGCAATTTTGCAATTTCCGTATCACTCATATCCAAGAAATAGTACATAAGTACATTTTCACGGTAACGGTCAGATAATTGTTTAATGACTTTTGCCAGCTCATCGTCATATACATAAATGTCATGTCCACATATATTGAAAGTCGTGTAATCCGTTTTATATGTATCCCATATAGCAACTTTATCTATGATAATGTCGGGAAGCTCACAAAAGGGGATAGCTTCTGCTTGATTCTTTTTCAACTCTTTGTAATAATCTTTTACAACTCCGAAAACAGTTTTTTTTAAACAACTATCAAAACGACACATTACAGTTTTCTGGAAGTCAGATGGTTTCATGTTCTCACCTCCTCCCTGTGCTGTTTTGTATCTATCCCTCTTTCCACTCCATATAAGAAAAAAACAGGGCAGTTGCTAAGTTATTTGAAAAAATAATCGCTATTTTAGATAAAATTTATATTTGCCCTCAATATATAAGCCGATGAGAAAGGTAAAAATTATTCAATTCGATAAAAAACGACAAAAAAAGACCTGCACAGTTAATGTACAGGTTAAAGAAGTGATGATTTTTCATAAAATCAGTATTTAATTTTTGTTGCCATCGTATAAACGTATTCTTCTGGTGTAGGTCGTTTCTTTCCAAAATAACTTGAAAATTCAGCTTGCACATCTGGGTCATCGCTATAATACATTTCATCAATGGTTGACTGAATACGTTCTTTTACTTCTGATACGGAAACACCCTGTTGATGTGCAATCGCTTTAAATACTTGTTTTGTATCACGTTTTTTGATACCCAACATCTAACCACAACCTTTCTGAATAAATTTATTTCCATTCGATAATACCACAAAATATGAAAAATAATGAATACTTTCGTATATAACTCATTAGTCTTTTACAAACTTTTATAAGTAACAACAGAAAAGCCACTGTTACTGCATATGGTTCTCTCGCAATCGCCAGATACAAAACAGTAATAATACTAAGCCCTACAGACAAAAAAGTAATCACCTTTTTTCCCTTTTCAAATTTGAAATTGACCATTAAAATATTCACAATTCCAATAATCGTTAATGCGATAAAAAGACCCCAGTATGTCATACGAATCCAAATTTCATTATCTACATACTCAATAAGACTTACTGAATAGATATATCCATCAACCGGTTTGGAATACAATGGAAGAAAAATAAGCATCAAAGAGAGCAAATCGGTAAATCCAAATAACAAGTCACATAGACCATTGAGATTTGACTTGTTTTCTTTTTCAGCAATCAAAACCAACTGATCTCCGGATAACAGCTCATCAATGGACACAGAGAAATATCTGGATATTTCCTTTAATGAATCTATGCTCGGATATCCTCTTCCGGATTCCCATTTTGAAATTGCAGTTCTTGAAACAAATAATGCCTCGGCTAGTTCTTCTTGTGTCAAACCTCGGCTCTTTCTTAATTCCTGAAGCTTTTCATGGAATTCCACCTCCTTCACCTCCTTTTTTATTTCACTTTTTTATTGTTAGCATAACTACTGCCTTATAAACAGTAAATAATCCGGCACTTAACAATACACCACCCACAATATCCGTAAACCAATGTACTCCGGAAATCAATCTGCCGATAACCATGAATGCAGAAAAAGCGATTGCTAGAATCGTTATGATTCTTTTCAATGTAGAACATGACATTCTTCGCTGGATCTGTTCAACCAAAGTCGGCATCACGCACAATACCAGTAGAGTCGTTGAAGAAGGATAAGAAGCCTCCATAATTCCATTGATTAAAATTGGTCTGTAATTGATTGGGATGATCTCAAAAATGAAGTATGCCAGTATCACTATAACATAATAAACTCCCAGGATAATGATATCGGGATCCACTTTGAAGAGACTTCTTCTCTTTATTAACTGAACCAGTCCAATACCTGCAAAAATCAGGCATACAACTAAAGGAATCAGACCCATCCAATCGGTAATCGTATAAATTATCATATTAACATTTGTTAAACGATGAAACCAGCAATTGAATGTTGCAAATCCAATATTCGTTGCATTCTGCCCCAGTGGCTGCACGTCTACCATCTGGATCAAAGCTGTCCATATTGCAAACGCTATAATAAATATACCTCCTAAAAATAAAACTTGTTTTCCATTCTTTTTCATCATTATACGTCCTTTCTATATTGGTTTGTCTTTTCGACGATTTCACCTTATCAAAAAGCGTAAAATGACGCAAGAATCGCTCTTTCACATGTATGACACGATTCGTATCATCCCCACAAATGCGTGATTTTCTGTATATTTTCCTGAATACCTATTCCTACAAATTTCGATTGAGATTTCACCTGTTTTAGGGAATTTAATTAAAGTGTACCCTTTGTCAAGGACACTATGACTTTTTCCTTTTCAGATTTCTATTATATATTTGTTTGTTGTGTAGAGGCATCAAAGTGATGCCTCTGA
>QWCK01003376.1_pt1 | contig 17620 bp, 15 predicted proteins | sample 1972571 | NCBI WGS metagenome assembly QWCK01 (sample SAMN09866710, study PRJNA288562) | Human gut metagenome isolate term2_stool, whole genome shotgun sequencing... | isolation source: gut | host: Homo sapiens | place: USA: California
GTACAATGCGCTGAATCACTCGCATTATGAAGATCCGGAGCTACTGCATATTACAACTTTGGAAAATGCGGTTTACCTAAGCTTGCAGAACGACCTGTCGTTTGTGGTGGATTTTGATCTATGGTTTTTTGAGCACCAGTCCACATTGAATCCCAATATGCCGTATCGTTTTTTATTGTATCTTGCAAGTGAATATTCGAAGCTGAACACGGATGACCTGCTTTACTCCAACAAGTTACAGATGCTGGATACTCCACATTTTGTAATGTTTTATAACGGGACGGATCCTCTCCCGGAATACAGCACCCTGAAGCTGTCCAGCGCCTACCGGAATAAGGAAGAGACTCCTCAGCTTGAATTACAGGTACAGGTAATCAATATCAATCTCGGGTTCAACTCCGAGCTGATGGATGCCTGCCAGATTTTAAAGGAGTACGCCCAGTTTGTCGCAGAAGTCCGTGAGCAGGCAAAGGTGTATCCAAACCGGCAGGCCATCGTTCAGGCCGTGGACGTATGTATCAGGAGGGATATTTTGAAGGAATTTTTGCTTGAGAATAAGAAGGAGGTTATTGATATGGTGTTTTTTGAGTATGATGCTGAGGCGGAAAAGAGAGTTATTTATAAGGATGGCGTAGAGGAAGGCAGAGCAAAAGAAATTGTTCGGTCATGTAAGGACTTTAACTTGTCAAAAGAGGATGCAATCCACAAGTTAGAGACTCTACTATCAATCCCTACACAATCTGCCATTGACTATTACGAAAAATTTTCAAAGGAATTTGAAAATGAATTCTCAAAAGCACAAAAAATTATGTAAAAGGGGCACATTGATATGAACTTTTTCGAATATGATGCTGAGCTTTCTATTTCTACACAGGCAGCCATGGATTACTATGATAATTTTTCGAAGGAATTGGAAAGGAAATCTTTGGATGATCAAAAGGCCTTATAAGAACCCAAAAAGGGCAGCCCATCATGGACTGCCCTTTGGTTCTTACATAACTCTTACAGATATGGTTCGTTCCTCTTAGGAAACAACCTGATCTCAGCTTAAGCTTACTGTAACAGAGACAGTACGCCCTGGTTAGCCTGATTGGACTGAGCCAGCATAGCCTGACCTGCCTGAGCCAGGATGTTGTTGTTGGAGTACTTAACCATCTCAGTAGCCATATCGGTATCACGGATCTGGCTCTCTGCGCTGGTGGTATTCTCTACAACGTTATCCAGGTTGTTGATGGTGTGCTCAAGTCTGTTCTGAACAGCACCAAGTGCGGAACGCTGGGTAGATACAGTCTGAATGGCATTCTTAAGGGTTTCGATAGCTGCTGTAGCACTATCAGCAGTATTTACTTTCAGATCAGATACTCCAATTCCCTGTGCGCTCATAGATTTGATAGAAAGATCTATCTTATTGCTAGCTTCTCCGTCTGCGCCGACGTGCAAAGACAGGTTCAGCGCATCAATTTTCTTGCCAGTCTTGGTTGTGACAGTTACAAAATCATCAATTCTATCCGCACCGATTTCTTTAAGGTCTCCCTTTTTGCCAGTACCACCATCTGCAGATAATTTGGAATATAAACCACCTTTATATACACCATTCTGATCAAAGTAGGTTTTCAAATCTGCTGCTTTGATTTCCTTACCAGTACTATCCATCAATCCTTCGGCTGTAACGTCTAACGCATTCTTAATCTCAGTTGCAGTTGCAATATCACCGGGCAGCTGAACTCCCCATTCATCTGTGGAAGCCTCTGTTTTATAAATCTTGTATCCCGCCTTGACATTTCCTTCTGCATCAATAATCTTTGCGAGCTCTTCTTTTGCTGTGTTCTCGTCCAGAGTTTTTTGAGTTCCAGCTGCATCTACTGCATAAAATTTACTTCCGGCTTTAATGGTAAACGCTTCCTTAAATTCCTTACCAGCCTTAATGGAAACACTATCAAGAGAAGTTACATCTTCGTCTGTTTTTACACCTTTCAGCAGATAGGTCTCATTGAACTTGGTGGTCTCAGATACACGATCAATTTCCTTTACCAGCTGATCAATCTCATCCTGAATATATCCACGATCGTCCTCGGAATTAGTTCCGTTTGCAGACTTAACTGCCAGCTCGTTCATTCTCTGCAGCATATCATGTACTTCGGTCAGGGCGCCTTCAGCGGTCTGTACTGCACTGATACCATCCTGTGCGTTCAGGGATGCCTGTGTCAGACCTCTGATCTGCTTTCTCATCTTTTCACTGATGGACAGGCCTGCTGCATCATCAGCTGCACGGTTGATCTTGTAACCGGAAGACAGTTTCTCGGTGGACTTTGCCTGAGAAGCGGTGGTCAGACCTAACATTCTGTTAGAGTTCATAGCTGTAAGATTGTGTTGTACTACCATAATAATTTACCTCCTTGTATTACTGCCCAATTCCTTTTGCGGCAGTGTGCGTATCTGTATTGTTATTGAGAAATCCTTTTCTCCCAGATACTTGTTTTTAGTTTTTATAGTAACCAGAGTAGGAGCTTCCCTGTCGGGCCCTGACAGAGCCGCTCTTCCTCCGGTTATTACCATATGAAATTATTTGTCCGCATTTCCCTTTGTGATGATCACGTTGGATTTTTTGCGGTACTTCTCCGGGTGCTCTTCTTCCGCATAATATTTAGGAAGCTTCGCTCTCTCCTCCGGATCTGTGATCTGGTTTTCTAATACCGTGCTTCGCACGATGTTCACCTCTCTCGGTGCATCGATCATGATACGGAGATGATTCTTGGTTCCTCCCAGGAACACGATCTTGATATTATCATTGATCATCAGGTATTCTTCCGGACTAACGGTCAGACGCAGCATATAATAACCTCCTTGCTCTGTTCAGCCTTCCTTGCCTGCTGTTTCTCACTGATGCAACATTCTATTATGGAATGTTGCATTTCCCAAATTCATTTATCATTTCAAGGAGGCCACTATGAGCACAACACAACCTATCCGCAGCAAACAGCTTTTACATGATTTCAAAAACTACTATCTTACCGAACAGCCGGAATTCCGGAATTACACCATTATCCTGATCGGTCTGAACACCGCACTGCGCATCAACGACATCCTTCATATCACCTGGGGTGACGTCTATTGTGGAGAACGCAGACGTTTTTACACTCATCTTCTGATCACAGAAAAGAAAACAGGAAAAGAGACCCGAATCCTGATCAACAGAGAACTTCAGGAAACATTACTGTCCTACCGGAAAACACAGCCTTCCATAGCCGACACAGACTACCTCTTTCCCAGTCCCAGAAAAGCTGATTCCCCGCTCTCCCGATACCAGGCCTACCGCATTGTCCGTAAGGCTGCTGAAGCCGTAGGGATTGAAGACGTGATCCGGTGCCATTCCCTGCGGAAGACCTTCGGCTACCATGCATGGAAAATGGGAACTCCGCCCGCATTGCTGATGGAGATTTACAATCATTCTTCTTTTCAGATCACAAAACATTATCTGGGAATTGAACAGGATGACAAAGATGCCGTATTCCGCAATATACAGCTATGATATGTGTTACTTTAAATCAGTACATCGATATGAATAATACGATATAACGATTTTTATAAAAAAGGCTAAAGTTTTCACATGGTCAGCCGAAATATGTAGTGCAAGACAAAATGCAACATTCCATAATAGAATGTTGCATTTTTCTATTTTAATCCTTTCATTTCTGTGGTATTCTTTTAAAGACTGCATATCGCTATTTTTCGACAAATACTTTCCTTTTTTGAAACATATACAGTCAGAATCAGGAGTACACATGAAAAGCTTTATATGTGAAATGTTCTATAAGCAGCGGGCGGCATTCGAACAAAGCTGCGCTTCCAGGGGTAAAGAATATCCTCTTCCGGAAGACGTTTTCCTACAATCGGATATTTTCTATGACGAGAAGCATGTTCCGGCACATCGTCTGGATGTCTACCGTCCCAGGGGACGGGACGGAGAGATTCTCCCGGTCATCGTCAACGTACATGGCGGAGGCCTCCTCATAGGGAACAAGGAATTCAACCGTCCCTTTTGTGCCTCCCTTTGTGAGGCGGGGTATCTGGTATTCAGCATTGAGTACCGGCTGATACCGGACTGTCTCTTCTATGACCAGCTGGCTGACCTGCATCTGGCACTGGATTTTATCCGGGATCATCTGACGGAATACGGCGGTGACATTTCCCACATATATGCCTGCGGCGACAGCGGCGGTGCCTGTCTGCTGACTTATGGAATCGCCATGCAGCGAAGCACTGCACTGGCACAGGCTGCCGGAGTAACCCCTTCTGACCTGCCAGTCCGGGCACTTGGTCTGGTCAGCGGTATGTTCTATACGAACCGCCTGGATCAGATCGGACTTTTCCTCCCCAGATATCTCTACGGCCGGCATTATAAAAAAAGTGCTTTTGCCCCCTATGTATCTCCGGAGCACCCGGACATCGTGACCAGCCTGCCACCCAGTCTCCTGATCACCAGTGACAACGATAATCTTCAGAGCTATACTCTGAATTTTGAAAAGGCTCTGCGCAGACATCAGATGCCCCATAAACTGATCAACTACCCGAAGGATCCCCGCCTGACCCATGCGTTCAGCGCTTTTTACCCGGATCTTCCGGAAAGCAGGGAAGTGATCCACCATTTGATTCATTTTTTTGAACATACCGGAGATGACTGTAAAGGAGGATACGTATCATGACATACGACGAAAATGTTTTCAAAGAAAAAGCTAATCGGAAAGCCCGTAAGATCTGGATCGTTTTTGCTGTTTTACTGAGTGCCAACTATGGCTCCGATGCGTCCGGGGGATTATATCCCACCACTTCTTACCTTATTTTCCTGGCATTGTGCTGGCTGCCTCTGATCTTCGGCGAAGTGCTGTTACGTGTAAAGGGCTGGGCAACGGAGCTCTACCGCTACGATCTGGTCATCGGTTACGGCATCTTCTATACCTTTGTAATCTGTACCACAGCGTCACCCATCGCATTCACTTACATCCTTCCGGTGACAAGCTTACTGGTCCTGTATAAGAACCGGAAATTCATGATCAACTGCGGTATCGTCAACTCTCTGATCATTGTGGGCGCTGCCGTCTACCGCTACATGCTGGGCTTTAACAGTGCTTCCGATATGAAGAATTACCAGCTGCAGCTGTCCTGTATCATCCTGTGTTACATCTGCTATGTCATGTCCATCCGCCATCTGAACGAGTCCGACGGTGCCATGACCGACAGTATCAAAGCCGACCTTCACAGAGTGGTGACCACCGTAGAACAGGTCAAGACATCCAGCAATACCATTCTGGACGGCATTACCGTTGTCAGAGAACTGGCTTCTGAGAACAAGCACGGTTCCGATATGGTCATGCTGGGTATGAATGAATTGACGGATAATAACCATATGCTACAGGATCGGACGACCTCTTCCACACAGATGACTTCCGACATCCGTGCCCAGGTGGAAAATGTTGTGGCACTCATCAGCGAAATGGTATCTCTGGTCGGGAAAACCGAATCCCATTCCAGTGTCAGTGCAAAAGATCTGCAAAGTTTGGTAAGCACTGCCACCACGATGTCAGAGCTTTCTACGGAGCTGGAAAATGTCCTGCAGAATTTCCAGCAGGAATTTGGCATGGTGAAGCAGGAGACCGGTACCATCGAAAAAATTACAAATCAGACGAACCTGCTGGCCTTAAACGCTTCCATTGAAGCTGCCAGAGCCGGTGAAGCAGGCAAGGGCTTCGCAGTGGTAGCTGATCAGATCCGTACCTTAAGTACTGAAACCCACGCTTCCTCCGGACAGATCAGAGAAGCTCTGTCCCGTCTGGATGCTACTTCCGCTAAGATGACCGCTTCCATTGAAGAGACCTTGAAGCTGATCCAGGTTACCCTGGAAAAGGTAACACATACCGGTGAAAATGTAAATCAGATCGCATCTGATTCCGCACAGCTCGGCAGACATATTCAGGTAGTTGATAACGCAATTAAAGAAGTCGAAAGCTCCAATACCCAGCTGGTATCCAATATGGAACAGGTATCCAACATCGTGGAGACTATCACCGGCTGTATTGCACACTCCAGCCAGACCAGTGAGCGTATGCTCAGTAAATACGAAGAAACCGCTTCCAATATCAACACCATCGAGGATGTCATGGAGAACATGATGTGTGATCTGGGTATCGGCGGCTTCATGGGTATCGAAGATATTCAGCCAGGTATGAAGATCGATCTGAAAGTAGCCGGCCAGGGAGATACGGAATACCTTGGAGAACTGATCGAACAGATTCCGGAGGGGCTGCTGGTATCCTGTCAGAAGGAGCTAGCACTCACAGATACCGCTTCCTGTACCTTACAGATCACCGCAGGCAACATCCTGTATTGTTGGGACAAGGCAGTCATCTCTCCCGCTCCTGAAAAGGGTGCTCATGCCTTCAAAATCATCATTAATACCAGACCCAGGATCAATAACCGCCGTAAATACCCCCGTATGGATCTGAACAATGCCTGCACCATCAAGTTCAAAAATTCTGATACGGAATATGCGGCCACCATGGATAATATCAGTGCCAACGGCTTTGCTTTCCTGGCGACAGACAATATCTTCACCCAGAGCAAGAATGCCTCGATCACTGTCACTATCCATGATTTCGCTCTCCCGGATCACAATGTGCTGGAAGGACGTATCATCCGCTGCTCCGATGATAACGGTCTGTTCATCGTAGGCTGCCAGATGCCGGAGGATAATTTCTATATTCTGGAATATGTAGAGAAAAATCTGGAAAGTAAGAAATAGTCAAATACAAAAGGGTGCCGCTGTGCGACACCCTTTCTTGTTTGGTTTTATAGTTTCATCTATGGCTTCAGGAGCCGGGCGATCAGGCCCTCGACCTCCTGGAGCTGTTCTTTTGTGCTCTCCTTGTGGCTTTCCTTGCGGTACTTCGAAGGGGACATTCCCTTCATGGCGTGAAAGGCCTTGGTAAATACCAGGGCATCACTGTATCCGCAGGACAATGCAATACTCTCGATAGGATAATTCGTGGAGTCCAGAAGTTCTCTCGCCTTGGTAATACGGAAGGTAGTAAGGAACTGCTGGGGAGACATCCCCAGATAGTTCTGGAACAGCGTATATAAATAGCTGCGGTTGATACACACATAGTCCGCCACATCCGTGACCTTGATGGGGTTACAGTAGTTGCTCTGGATAAAGGAGACCGCTTTTTTCACATACTGGTTCCCCTTATCCTCTTCCTCCCTTGCCACCACACCGGCGCTGTCGGCGATCACCGACAGAAATACTCCCAGCAGTCCGTTCCGGCGCAGATCATCCGCAATGCCAAAGGTATTATGCTCCATCATATCCCGGACAATGGAATACAGTTCCTCCGATTTATCACAGGAAAAAATAGGATGCCGGTCCGACAGTCCCATGCTATGTAAGTATTCTTCGGCGCGGCTTCCAGCAAAGCCCACCCACAGATAGCTCCAGGGATCCTTCGCATCCGCCTGATAAAAAGCCAGTTCATTGGGCTGGATCAGGAAACCGTAACCCGCCTCCAGCCGGTATTCCTTGTCATGAAACCGGAAATGTCCCTTGCCGCTCAGGACATAGTGGATCAGGTAATGTGGCTTGGAGGCCGGCCCGAAGCTGTGCAGCGGTGCCGTCTGGGAGCATCCGCAACAGTTCACATACAGACTTCCTGTTTTATCATTGACAAAATCCAGTTTAAATGCTTTTTCCATGATCGGACCGTTTCCTTTCCGCGTTACCGCTCTCTCATCTAATTCACGAGAATCCCACCGTTTTCATCAAATTCCACACCGAAATCCCTGCTGTATTCATTCATACGCTGCAAAATTCTCTTCTTATCCTCACCTGCTGCCGGAGTAGGCTTAAAATCATTCCGGGTGGACACAGAACTCACCATGCAGGGAATGATCCTGGCATTTCGGTCCTCCACCTTCTGTCCGTTTTCGAATGTAAAGGTCTGCTGGAAGATCATGGTATCCTTATCTGCCGGGTTCCGGTTCGCTCCGAAGCAGAAATTCGCCAGGCTATAGATGATATATCTGCCCTTATATTCTTCGATTCCCTGAAGGACGTGGGGATGATGACCAATGACCAGATCCACGCCCCAGTCAATGCATTTTCTGCCAAGTACCTGCTGGTAATTCTCCGGATAAGTATCTTTCTCAATCCCCCAGTGACAGCATGCCAGGATCAGATCTACATTCTGTTCCCGCAGGGTCTCGATATTGTTCTGGATCAGCTTTTCCGCCTGTGCGCCCCACTCTACCTCATTGACAGAGATTATTCCTATTTTCAGGTTCCGTTCTCCGCCGTGGGCTGCCGCACTGTCCGGGATCTCATAGATACCCACATTTTTATCATAAGCATAAATGATCCCTTCCTTCTCTAATGCCACCACAGTATCCCGGCTTCCCTGTTCGCCATAATCCAGGCGGTGATTGTTGGCGAAGCTGACGGCCTCAATGCTCCCCAGCGTCAGCAGATGTGCGTAGGCCGGATCCCCTTTGATGCAGTAGGTCTGTCCCTCCCGCATCTGTTCCGATGTGGTCAGAGGCCCTTCCAGATTCACGATGGTCATATCGTCCGCCGCAAAGATGTCTCTCACATTTTCAAAGAAATAACCTTCGTCCTCCGCCTGATCATAGGCCTGACGGAAGGAGGCACTGTAGTCTTGTTCCTGATGATTTCCCAACGTTACATCCCCTGCTGCGGAGATGGTGATCGTATAACGTTCACCCGTCAAACCACCGGAGTCATGGCAAGATCCCGATGTTGTTGCGTTCTCTCCACCGGAAGCCGTCCCTGTCTGTGCCCCCGTAGCAGAATCTTCTGCCGTCTGCCCAGCCTGCGTAGTTGCATTGTAACCGCCGATAGGCTGCGCCAGATCTTCCCTTCCCGGAATGTAGACCTGCTGGGTCAGATCATCGCCACATCCACCAAGCATTATGACAGCCGCTGCACAGAACAGTGCTGCAAACCTTTGTTTTCGATACCCCATAAGCTGCTCCCTCATTATCGTAGCATGATCCGCACCTTTGGTGCTTACCGTTGCTTCGCAACTATCATGATCCCATTCGCCGTTCGTCAATCATGCTGGCACATTGACTCTCATACGTCAATTATAATATCATTCCGCAGAAGCCTCCGATGTGGAAGTACTGTCTCCGTCTCCGTACAGATTCTCCTGCAGGAATTTCTTGTTGGCTTCGAAATCCACTTCCAGCACTGCCATCTTACGAATGGTCGCATCCTTATAGGTGCCCTCCAGCGGGATACTGTTCTGGATAATATCATAGGTCACAACCTTCGGTGCCATAAGGCTCAGCCGATAGCATTCTGTCTGGGTCAGATTCGTGGTCAGATTCGGCATCAGACCATCGATCAGCTCCTGGGGATTGGTCAGCATTCCCTGCGGCAGCTTGCGGATCACCTCTGCCAATACCTTTCTCTGTCTCTCGGTTCTGCCGAAATCCGTACCTATATAACGGTTTCTGCAATACGCCAGTGCCTGCGGTCCGTTCAGATGTACCATGCCTCCGGAAGTATCTTCAAAATAGTCGGTACCTTCCGGTCTTCCCAGCAGAATGTTGTATTCCACCAGATAGCCGTTGACATATTCCACTTCCTTGCTGGTCAGCTCAAGATCCACACCGCCCACTGCATCCACCAGATTGGCAAATGCTTCAAAGTTCACCAGTACATAGCGGCTGATATGAATATCGAAATTCTGCTCAATAGTCTCCATCAGCAGTTCTGCGCCACCATAGGAATATGCCGCATTCAGACGATTCCCCTTATGTCCCGGAATGTCCACATACATATCACGGAGCAGGGATGTCATGTAGATCTTCTTCGTCTTGTTGCTGATGGACAGCAGGATCATGGCATCTGATCTGCCGTCTTCACCGTTTTCACGGGAATCGTTACCGATCAGCAGAATATTGGTCACGCCTTCTTCCTTCATGGGAGAGGACGCTACCGCCTCGATCTTCTCATAGTTCATCTCTCCGTAGACCTTTCCTACCAGCACATACAATCCTGCTGCCAGGAATACAAGGATCAGCGCCGCTGCGATCAGGAAACGCTTAAGTCCTGACTTTTTCTTCTTCCTGCCGCCCTTAGCGACCTTTTTATTTCCTTTTCTGCTTTTTTTATCCGCTTTCGGGTCTATCTCCTCACGCTTCCCGGATTTTCTTCCGGAGCGTTTTCTATCGTTATAATCGTCCTCATAGTCCTCTACATAGTCATCCCGTCTGCTGCGGCGGGTTCTGCCTGAGGTCTCCTGTCTGCGGTGATCAGCGTTACTGCTACGGCCGCCACCGTTACGACTCTCTGAAGTCTTACGTGCCGTCTCTCTGCGGGCTGCCTGTCTCCTGCGGTATGTGGGATCATCCCAGTCCTCTGCATAGTCCTCACGGGATCCTGCTCTTCTGTCGGATCCGATCACATCCAGTTCCTCCTCTTCCTCGTCATCTTCCCTCATATCATACATCTGCGGAGCCGGGCGGGCTGCCTCACGCTCCGCAGAGTGTGTCCCCGCATTCGCCGCCGGGCGCCCCGTACTGCGGCGGGCTCCCGCCCCGGATGCCTGCATTTCCTGCATCTCCTGTTGTAAAAAGGCTTCCAGACCCTTTTGTATATCTTCCATCTCCTGAATGGAGTCTCTTTCCTTATCGCTCATCCTGTACCTCACTTCCACATACCTGATTTTGCACGCTTTTATTCCTATTCATCTTCTAGGATAATACCATAATCTGCTGTATTCGTCACGACAGAAATCCTTAAAATTTGTTTAAATGTTATCCGGTATTTCTTAAGAAACGACAACAAGAAAGACCATCTGCGGCAGCTACACGATTTTCTTTCGTATGCTTTCCTCAGATGGTCTCTGTATTTTTGTTGACTTATGTCTGCTCTATTTATGAGCAACTCTTGCGTCTATGTAATTTTTCAGAGATTCCACCGTCTCTTCTACGCCCAGCTTGCTGCTGTTGATAGACAGATCGTAATTACGGGAATCGCCCCATTTTACCTTACAATGGCTATTGTGGTAAGACTTTCTGCGACGGTCCTTCTCGATCATGCGCTCTTCCGCATGACGGGCATCCAACTCATAGATCCGCATAACACGTTCGATCTTGGCCTCTCTGTCTCCCAATACGAAGATAGAGATCAGGTGCGGATTGTCCTTCAGCACGATTTCGGAACAACGTCCTACGATCACGAAGGATTCTCCTGCCTCTGCTTTTTTCTTAATGTAATCGAACTGCATTCTGGCCACATTGTCTGCTGGAGAGCTGTTCATTCCCATTACACTGCGGTACAGGAATTTATTACGTCTCTTTTCGTCGAACTCAGCCAGCTCCTTGCTGCTTACATTCATGCTTGCAGCCACCTCATCTAACAGGTTGTGATCGTACATCGGCAGTTTGTAATACTCTGCCAGCTTCTGTGCGATCTCATGTCCGCCGCTGCCGTATTCACGGCTGACGGAGATAATCAGTTGTTCACTCATGGATCTGCCCTCCTTATGGCTGGATGTATTTCCAAAATTTTTTAAACTCGTATTCTGCAAATACATCTTACAGATATCTTGCATAGATCATCAGCATAGAGATCCCTACTACTATTATAGTCGCAGGTGCCATAACTTTGCAATATTTTCCCCACTTAATCATATGACCGGCTTTCGCTGCGGTGGCGATACCTACTACGTTGGCAGAAGCTCCGATGGGAGTTGCGCTTCCTCCAATATCGGTTCCCATAGCCAGTGCCCATGCCAGAATGGACAGCTCCACACCCTGGGTAGCGGACAGACTGCTGATAATAGGGATCATGGTAGCCGCAAAAGGAATATTATCCACGAAGGCGCTGGCAATCGCAGAGATCCACAGGATAATAGCGATCATCAGCATCAGATTGCCGTTGCTGATGTCTCCGATGAAATTCGCCATAACTTTCAGGATGCCGGTCTGCTCCAGGCCGCCCACTACCATGAACAGTCCGATGAAGAACAACAGGGTCTTGTAATCGATCTGTTTGATCAGTTTCAGTGCGTCCTTGCCTGCTGCAATTAAAGTCACGATAGAAATGAATACACCAATACAGGATACGGTCAGACCGGTTTGTGCGTGGGTCACCAGCAGAACTACCGCACACAGGAAAATAATAGTGCTGATAATAAATCCTTTTTTATCGGTAATGGCTTCGGAAGGATCTGGGTAGGTCTGGTTGCTGCCTGCTGCAGCTGCCTCACTGGCACGCAGTTCCTTGTGGAATACCAGATAGAAATACAGTACGACCACAACCAGGGAAACGCCTGCGATCACACCGGTATTGGTCAGGAAATCCGTGAAGGAATATCCCAGGGAAGTACCGATGATGATATTGGGGGGATCTCCGCACATGGTAGCGGATCCTCCCAGATTCGCACAGAACACTTCTGCCAGAATCATAGGCACCGGATTGAATTTCAACAGTTGTGACAATTCAATGGTAACGGCTGCCAGGAACAGGATTACGGTAATACTGTCAATGAACATTGCCAGAATACCGGATAATACCATAAAGGTGACAAACAGCGGTACAACCTTATACTTGACCATCTTGGCAAGGCGCATGCACAGCCAGCGGAAGAATCCCACCCGGGCCATTCCCTCTACCATGATCATCATTCCTGCTACGAACACGATGGTCTCCCAGTTGATACCACTGGAAGCCTCTGCGGACTGTCCCGCCGTGTACCAGAAATGACTTGTGAAAAAGCTGCCTAAGTTCAAAGTCTCCAACACTGCGCTCATACTGTGCATTCCCAGTCCGAATACCAGTACCAGTGTCAGCAGGCCGCAGCCTAATGTGATAATGTGTCTCTCCCATACTTCCAGGACGATCAGTACAAACATCGCCAGAAATATGATTACTGCAAGTATTTGTGCTACCACTTTCCCTGCCTCCTTGCTAATTTTTCTTTAGAACATACAAGAGTAGATTCTATCCGAAATATCGGCATAAGTCAATTCTTCTTTTGGTTTCTATGCATAAATATTCCGTTAAGGTTTTTTTACAAATTGCGACGCATAAAAAGCTCCGGAAGATCCTGCCTGCATACCGATCTTTCGGAGCCTTTTTATTGCTTATATTGTTTTATTCATTTCGAAAACTTTCGATATCGTTCTTTCCCACATAACGTAAGAACATCCGGTTCATGTCAATGCCGCTTTCTCCGAAATACAACTTCATGTACTTCTCGCCGTCCTGTCGGATTGCCAGAATCACTGTCTGTTCCACGATTTTTCCTTCTGTGCCGTTGATGGTCACGGTCTGCTGTAATGTATTATTCAGGAACACGGAAATAGGCAGCTGCGCCAGCGGGCCCAACGTGGAACTCATCCGGAATACCAGTTCGTACCGTCCGATCTTCGTGAAACGCAGCTGGTATACCGCACCAGTACCTTTCTTCGTGGACAGCTTCTCCAGCGGAAGTTCAATCTCTTCGCCGGTCTTCGGCTCCGGCAGTTCCAGCCGGGCCAGCACCTGTCCGCTGTCTCCGGCTCCTTCGGTGCTTACCGGACTGTGAAGCTCCGTACACTCCTCTTCCTCTCTGCCAAGCAGTCTCTCCATGGCAACGGAACGTAACAGGAAGCAGCAGATGTTTGCAGCATTCCGCATAAGCTGCGCTCTGGTCAGCCTGCCGTCTGCCAGTCCTTCCGCAGTGTTGTCCTTATTAGAATTGGATGCTGCGTCTGCGGTCACCATGTAAATATCATTCTGCGCCCGGACCATAGGTACCGTCTGACTCTTGGAACCGGATTCGCCTTCCTCATTGATCTTTGCCCACCAGTCGGTCATGACAATACCCTGATAGCCCCATTCCTTACGGAGAATGGTTGTCAGAAGATCATAGCTGCCTGCGGTCCACAGTCCGTTCACCGGGCCATAGGTGGACATGATGCTGTAGGCTCCGCCCTGTTTTACGGCAATCTCAAATCCTTTCAGATAGATCTCCCGCAACGCCCTCTCGGATACAATAGCATTGGCATCATGCCGTTTGAATTCCTGATTATTACATGCAAAATGCTTGATGGTTCCGGTAACTCCATATTTTCCCATGCCTTTCAGCTGTGCCGCCGCCATGGTACCGGTGAGGTACGGATCCTCGGAAAAATACTCAAAGTTACGTCCATTCAACGGATTTCTGTGAATATTGATGCCGGGGCCTAAGAGGGAATCAATCTTGTTCTTGCGAAGCTCCATGCCCTCCATCTCATACAGTTCTTCCACCAACTCCGGATCAAAGGTACATGCCAGCAACGTACCATTCGGCAGTGCATAGGCCATGGTACCGCAGTCCATACGGATGCCGGAAGGACCATCGGAACAGCAGGCCACCGGAATACCGAATTGCTGCAGTCCATCCGTCACACCGCCGAAAGCTGCTGCCGTTCCAGGTGTTACTTTCGGAGAACACATGCCTTCTCCACGGGTCATACAGATCAGATCTTCGTCTGACAGCTGTGTCAGAAACTGCTCCGGCGTGATTTTTTTGTCGTAAACATCCGCCAGTTTCCAGCCCTGATCTCCCACATATTCGCTCTGGGTAGGTCTTTCCCGCAAAATACGTTCCGCCAGATCTATGGTCCGTAAGGGCACATCCTCCCAGTTGGCGATGGCATGGTCATTCTCTCCGAAGAAAAACGGTCTCAGGCGCTTAAATGCCTGCACCGGTGCCAATGCTTCTGTAGCTGTCCGTACGACCTGCAGCTCCGCTAATGTCACTCTTCCGACTTCTCTTGCACTCCGCACATCTGTGCCCACATAGAAGATATAGTCTCCTGCTTCCAATACATAGCAGGATTTATGTCCAGTGACACCACTGTCATCATAGGACGCAAGCTCCGTCAGTTCTGCTTTCAGGATCAGTTCTTCACTTGCTCCGGGCTTCAGTTCTTCCGTCTTGGCATAAGCTGCCAGCTGACGTAGCGGCTTTCCCAGCTTTCCCTGAGGAGCCTCCACATAGACCTGTATGGTCTCTCTGCCGGACATACCGCCAACATTTGTCACTTTCTCAATGACAGTTGCCTCGGTACCCTGCACTGCCAGTCCCATGCTCTCTGTCTGGAACCGGGTATAGGACAGTCCAAAGCCAAAGGGATATTTTACCTTGTCTCTGGCAAAGGTCTCAAAATAGCGATAACCTACATAGATGTCCTCGGTATAAAAATTCTCCACCGGATCCCCGAAATTCTCCGTGGAAGGATAATCCTCAATATCTTCCGCAATAGTATCGCTGAGCTTACCACCGGGATTCACTTTTCCTGTCAGGACATCTACTGTAGCTCTGCCGCCCTCCTGGCCGCCCTGCCATACATAGAGCACAGCCTGTGGCTGATACCGGTCGACCCACTTCATATCCATGATATTACCCACATTCAGCACAACGATCGTCCTGACAAATGCATTGCAGACATTACGAAGAATTTCTTCCTCCGCAGCTGTCAGCAGATAACTGCCTTCCGCAGCACTATTATCCTTGTCTTCTCCTGCGGTTCGGCCGAGAACCACAATCGCCAGATCCGACTGTTCCGCCGCCTGTCTCGCCAGTTCTTCGCTGACGGGCATTTCTTCCTGGTTCCAGGGCTCCATAGCCCATCCCTCTCCTATATCAAAAGGATGATCCTTCAGCCATTCCCGGTACTGTGCCTCCAGTACCTCATTCACCTGTACGGTGCCGTCTTCCTTGAGACTGTCTGTAATATTGGTCACATATGGAGCATTGACCATACCTCCGGAACCCGTACCGCTCTTATAATGCTCGAACTGTATCCTTCCGAAGATCGATACTTTCTGTCCTTTTTGTAAAGGAAGTACTTCATCCTTGTTGCGAAGCAATACGCTTCCCTCTGCGGCCACACGTCTGGCCAGTTCCGCATACTTTTTGTAATCCAATGTGTATTTCATACGCTTGTCTGCTCCCTTCCTGTTATATCTATATTTCTGTATTTTTTATCCTAATAATAGCATTAATTTCCCAATACATCCACAAGAAAAGCTCTTTCTCTGACAGAAAGAGCCTTAAAAACATTTTATTGATTTTACAAGATGATCATGACCACAAAATCCCCGTTCTCCATAAAGAACTGGTATTGTCCGTTCAGCTTTTCTACATAATATACGATGCTTCTGGCCCCCAGTCCATGCCCGGAGCGCTCCGTCACCGGGACACCGTCAATAAATACCGGGGCATTCTGCACAGTATTTTTCGCCATCAGAAGAAGATGTCCTGACTTTTCGGACAGAGCCAGCTGTATCAGCCGCTTTTCCTGCGGCAGTTCCTGTACGGCATGCATGGCATTTTCCAGTACGTTTGACAGGATCGCACAGAACATCATTTCAGAGCAGGGAAGTTTCTCTCCAATGCTGACCTGTATCTCCCATCGGATCCTCTGCTCCTCAAACCGCATATTATAGATGGACAGTACGGAATTCACCATCTCATTTCTACAATAGGTCTTGATCACTGTATCATCATAAGTCTGGCTGACCTCATTCAAATATTCCAGCGCCTTGTCGGTTTCTCCCTGTTGGATCAGTGTTCGCAGCACCGACAGATGATGCCTCGTATCATGCCGTAAAATGGACATCTTTTTCTCGCTTTTTCTCGTATTGGTCATTTCTGTCTGGAATGAATTCAGCTGCATCCGGATCAGTTCATTGTACTGCTCTGCCTTGTTCTTCATCTCGTACTCCCGGAAATATACCAGTAAAAAGAGCAGATACGTCAGACACATGGCAAACCCAAGGAATTCCGGAACCGCCTTATTTCCCGTATACAGCAGACTGGAAAATTTCGTGGTGGCATAATCAAAAATATAATATACCATGGGCAGACTTCCGATAATAAGAAGTTCCCTGTCTGTCTTGGCAAACAGCATTGCTGTCGTCTGACAGACATACCTGCACAAAATGACAAAAACGCCAATGGTCACCAGGATTCTGCAGACATAATAACACCACTCCTGCCCTGTCACAAATAATGCGAAAAGTCCCATCCAGTTACTGCACTGACAACATAGATATGCCGTGAAAATAGAAATCAGGGAAGGAAGAATACGGAATTTATAATGCAAAACCAGTACAAATAACAATGGGGCATGCACGATCAGTGGATAAATCTGATCTACTGTTTCTGTTCCAAAGAGAAGTACACACAGAACATATAGAATTCCTGAAACAACCGCCAATGACAACAATTGCAATATATTTTTCTTATCCTGCTTCACTCCCAGAAAAAATGCCGACAGGAAGATTCCAAACAGCATTGTCGTTATATGATGTGTATATGTTAATATCTGTAGTACCATTTTCTTCTCTCTTTCGTATTCTTACCATACATTTTTTACGGTATAAACCATTTCTGTTATATGACCCACCCCGATATGCGAATAGAGGGTAGGATTGTGGGAGTGCGTAGCACGGAACAATCCTACCCTCTATTCGCATATCGTGGGATTATCATCCCACTTTTATGCTCATATCGGGGCGGGTCCTAAGGTCTTTCACCCACCTATGAGCAAGCTCATGTGGGCTTAG
>QWCK01003589.1_pt1 | contig 17610 bp, 10 predicted proteins | sample 1972571 | NCBI WGS metagenome assembly QWCK01 (sample SAMN09866710, study PRJNA288562) | Human gut metagenome isolate term2_stool, whole genome shotgun sequencing... | isolation source: gut | host: Homo sapiens | place: USA: California
AGATTGATCCGGGAAGCGGACGAATTCTTAACGATTTGGAAGCTAATAAACTTTGGGGAAGAGAGTACGAAAAAGGTTGGGAAATACGGGTTTAAATCAACTTCTCATTAAATTATCAGAGATATGTCATGTATACGACATATCTCTTTCTACTATAAAATCCACCCATTATCATCACACTTCCTTCTCTTCATCTAAAGAAACCACCCTACAAAAAGAGCAAAGAAGCTCCCTAATTGTTCCTTAAAAGTACGGAGAGCCAGTTCTATATGTTTCTCGACAGTACGAATGGAAATACCAAGTTTATCTGCAATCTCCTGATTAGTCAGAGATTTAAAGCGACTAAGGCAAAACACACTCCGGCGTTTAGGTGGCATCGTGTTAATCACACTTTGTACTGCCTCTCGCAATTCACGATAGTCGGTAGTTGGTTCATCCATACTTGAAGGTCGCTCCAATGTCATCATGTCTTCCGTTAACACTACATGAGTATTGTATTTGGCCCGAAGATGATTAAAGACTTCACGTTTGGAGAGTACATAAATATAGTTTTTGATTGACATTGTTTCGTCCAGCGCCTCACGGTGTATCCAGATTTTCATAAACACATTCTGAATAATATCTTCCGCTGCCCCTGCATCTTTCAGCATACCTTTGGCAAAAGCAAAAAAAGTAGGATAATAACGATGAAACAAGGTTTCATAGCTCCCCATGTCCCCTTCTCTCAACCGCTGTAACAACAGTTGCTCTTCAGTAGCAGAAGATAAATCAGTTTTATTCATCGTTTTTTCTAAAAAAGATTCTAGTCAACAAAGCTATAAATAATATAGAAGATATACCAAGCCGTATTTAAAATCACATCATATTGTAATATGTAAGGGAGAAATAAACAGGGAGTAGCATACTTCTGGTGACAAAACTATGAAATTAATATGAAAAATTCAAGTCTTATTGAAAATAGTGATGATTTTAAAAAAAAGTTCAAATCCGATTACGTACCCCCGTTAGATGATGTGTTCTTCATTATAGAAACGAATCACACATAGCGCGCTATTAACCATTGAATCAATTTATTTAAAGAACATGAGAAATTTTCTACTTTTATTCCTGCTACTCATGCCCGTGATTGGCAGTTGCACCGATGACTATGATGACTCGGCTGCCTGGAAGGACATTGATGGAATCTACAAAGATCTCGATCAACTGAAAGAGAAGCTAAACACTACTACCACCAAAGGTCAAACGACTTTCCTGCTGGATGCCAACAAACAAAAAATACCGGTATCAGGTAGCGCCCCTCAAATACGAGTGGATGAGAATGGATATTGGATTATTAACGGCCAGCAAATTCTAGACAGCAACCAAAAGCCGATTAAAGCTGAAGGAAAAACAACTTCACTTATTACTAAAGTAGAAATGAACGATAACGGAACTGCTTCAATTACTCTAGGCAACGGAGAAACTCTATCGGTCAATACCTTTACACTATTTAATGTGGAGTTTAAAAATACAGATCAGACTGCCATTTCTCCTATTATTATAGAGGAAGGAACAAAAAACCTTACCTTAAATTATAATATCATTGGGAAAAAGGCAGCACAAGCATTGATGCTCATCACACGCAACGACGATGGATTAGAAGCCAGGTTAAATAGTAGTAATAAAACATTGGTCGTCACCTTCGCTGATGATTTCGAAGAAGGGGTAACAATGATTATGCTTTATGACACTGAAGATAACGTACTGATCAAACCGATGCGCTTCACTTTGCCTATCATTGAAAACGGAGGCATTGCTACTGCAACAGACTTCAAAGCATTTATAGATGCTGTGACCAGTGGAAGTAGTTTGCGTAAATTCAAAGATACGGAAGGAAACGTTATTCTGTTGAACGATATTGATATGAAAGATATCACGTTGACGAGCGGTGCAGGAAGTAATGTAACAAGCAATACGACCAACGCCAATACAAAAGTGGTTTATACAATCGGCGAGCAAACCTTTAACGATGTATTTGATGGTAAAGGACATTCAGTTATTAATCTGACTTTTACATATAATCTTGAAGACGGCAATATTGCCCATGGATTATTCAATGCACTCGGCAGTTCCGGTGTCATCAGGAATTTAGTGATTTCGGGTAATGCCACCATTACAGGTAAAGCTCCGCAAGGAGCTGCTATTGGCGGCTTAGTAGGCTATTGTGAGGGAAGCATACTGGCATGTACCAACCAAATAAATCTATCTTTTGAAGGAACAGACGCTGCTAATGTAGGTGTTCGAATGGGAGGTTTAGCAGGTGTATTATACGGAAATAAAATAGGCGACACAACACAAGCAAACGGTTGCAGCAACGAAGGTAACCTGACGTGCAGCAACATAGTCAACACTGCTTCCGGTGCCTATTCAGCTTTCAACCAAGGAGGTATTGCGGGATATATAGAAAATGATGAGGCTTATATCGGCTACGCAATTAACAAAGGAAATATCAGTGCACCTTCCGGGCGTGGTGGTGGAATTGCAGGAACTCTACAGGAAGGAATTATTGAAAACAGCACTAACGAAGGAGTCATTCAAGATGACGTGAATGGTGTTTTTGCTTCAACTTCCAAACGATATAATGTGAAACGCATCGGCGGACTTGCAGGAGGTATAAATACAGATAAATACCTCAAAAATTGTATTAACAACGGAAATGTCTATTCCCAAAACGGAAGTCGTGCAGGTGGATTTGTCGGACACAATGCCGGATTTGTTCAATCGTGTACAAACAATGGAATCATCTTGTCCGATGCAACTGCTGATGGAGCCAACAAACATGGTGCCGGATGGGCCTGTGGTTATAGTGGCACCAAAAACGGTACGAACTATATCACAGATTGTCATATCGGAGGTAAAGTTGGAGATTACAGTATTTACAAAAATAATCCGGAAGATACTCCGGGAGCAACTTACAGTAACGCTGTCCGTCACGGAGCTTTCTCCAAAGAAGCCAATAATTTCTCTAACCAGGATGAGGCATACTATGACTGGCAGGTGACCGAGGACCGTGAACTAGCATCAGGTATTGTGTACAAACACTACTCCTTTATCAATTTCAATCAAAATATCTATGCTATTGAAATTGACATGAACAACCCCAAAGTTACATTCGAGACAGTCATGGCAGACGAAATTTGCCCAAACCCGAATGGTAATAATAATTCAAATAATGGTAAAGTCCTCCGCGAAACCTTATCGGAGACTTGTACCAGACGAAGAGATGAAGGAAGAAACATTATTGTAGGTATAAATACCGGCTTCTTCAATTCACATGACGGCTTCCCCAGAGGAATGCATATTGAAGAAGGAGAACCGGTATTCATCAATAACCCGTATGTACGTTCTATCTTAACTAATCATGTCTGGGGATTCACCTTCTTTGACAACCGTACGGTTAGCTTCGAAAAAAGAGATTTCACAGGCAAACTGAAAGTTGGTACCAAGGAATATGAATATTATTCAGTCAATGATACTATTGTCCGTTTGAGTGGAAAACCATCATACGATGCAAACTTGTACACCTTCAGGTATGTAAAAGAGCCCCATCCCGGATTAACTAACCCGATAGGAACTAAAGCCCTATTTATCATCGGCAAGAACAACCAACCGCTAAAGGTTAACTCTGGTGATTTTGAAGCCACAATTACTAAAATCATTGACGGACGAGGCACTACAGTAGAAGCCCCATACGTAACAGATAAAAATGAATGGGTACTGCAAGTAACAGGAGACAAAGCTGACGAACTAGTTCAAAACCTAAAAACCGGTGATAAAGTACAAATCAGTGCCGAACTTAAAATAGGCAGTTCTACTAATCCAATCAAAGTACACAACTCCAGTATGTACCGCTATGTATATAATGGCGTATACTCTGCACCTCCTAAAAAAGAAGATGCAGAGACAATCAACCCGACCACCAATCTCGGTATGACACAGGATAAATCAAAGATTGTTATTTTCTGTGTAGACGGAAGGACAGATAGTGACAGAGGACTTGATTTCTACGAAGCTTACCGTGTTTGCAAAAAGTTGGGATTATATGATGTAATCCGTTTCGATGGGGGAGGCTCTACAGTAATGTGGACTTATGAGAATGGTATCGGAAAAGTAATCAATCACGTGTCGGATACGAAAGGTGAGAGAAGTTGTATGAACTATCTGCATGTCAGAGTACTCGAATAATGAATCAAACGAATGTTAATCACTGAATATATGAAAAAGTTTATAAGTATATCATTATTTATATCTGCCTGTTTTCTGGGAAGTTGCAGTTCTTACGACGACGAACGAATCTGGCAGGACCTCAACGAAATAGAAAAGACGATCGGAGATTATGAAGCTCAAGCCGAAACATTGACCAAGCAAATGACTTCACTGTCTAAAGTGATCGGGAGTTCGTTTATCACTTTAATCAGTCAGGATGCCGATGGCAACCACGTAATATCTTACAGTGACGGTGGTGGGGAAACCCACACCGTTACGATCGCTACTCAAGAAGATGCCATCAAACTTCCTATCATCACGGCCAAACAGGATACTGACAGTAAATTCTATTGGGCGCAGACGACTGATAAAGGGAAGACTTATACATTCATTCTCGACGGTGACGGAAAGAAATTTCCGATAGGCGGAACGATGCCTGACGTTAAAATAAACGAGAACGGTTATTGGAGTGTGAATGGCGCCAGCACCGGTGTATTAGCCAATGATTTAAGTAATCTGTTATTCAAATCGGCTTATATAGATGATAAAACAGGAGAAGCCGTATTTATTCTGGCAGACGGTCAGGAATTGCGTATGAGTTTACAAGAGGCACTCGGTATCCGGTTCAACAGTCCGGTTTACAATGCAGTAACAGACTATGCTACTCCGGTTAGTATTCCATATGAAATATATGGTACCCAATCGGAAAATGCATATGTAGACTTGTTTACTGCCTACAATATGGAAGTCAAAATAGATAAAGCCTCTTCCACCCTCATCGCTACCATGAAAGAAGGAGCGACTGAAGGAAATATTCTGTTGCTGGCAAGTGCAGGAAATAATACCGTATTGAAACCGATATACTTCACATACGGTACCGCAATTCTGGACGATCCACTATACCAAGGTCATGTAGGTCCTATCCAACTCAAAGGCACCCAAATGGACATAGAAATGCAGATATCTGCCAACATATTCTATCAGGTCAGTACAGAAAACGAGTGGATCACTTACAAAGGAACCCGTGCATTAATTACAACCACACATGCCTTCACCATTCTGGCTAATGAAACGGGTGACGAACGTTCCGGGAAAATAATATTCTCTAATTCGCTGTATAATATATCTTCAAGTATCGATGTGATACAAGAAGCTAAAGAAGTGGAAGCTAAAGGAGGAATCAGTACTGCTGCCGATCTAGTTAATTTTGCAAAAGCCGTAAATAACGGAACAAGTACCTCCCGCTGGCAGAATGACGCCGGAGAGATAGTATTGTTGAATGATATTGATATGTCATCCGTGACCAGTTGGACACCTATCGGTGATATAGAAGCTTCCAACTATACTACGGCCGAACCCTATGTTTCCATACATCCGTTTACTGGAACTTTCAACGGACAAGGCCATGCTATCAAGAACCTGAATTGTAGTGCAGATATAACAAATGGTGGATTGGCGTATGGTTTATTCGGTTCGATAGAAAATGCGACAATCAAAAATTTAGTTTTAGGAGATGCCAGTACCACTATAACTTGGATGATGAGCGGAACAGCATCTAAATATACTGTCATAGCTCCTCTTGTCTGCTTCGCCAAAAAATCGGTAATAGAGGGCTGTACCAACTATTATAATATCGACTTCACAGCCGATAATAAATCCGGAGAATTTAACGCACTTTCCGGCCTGGTAGGTACAATTGTCAACACAACCATTGGAGGAGAATCCAAAGCACAAGGTTGTTCCAACAGAGGATTTGTCCGTACAGGACGCATCAGCAATACAGCTAATGGCGGTACAGGTATGCAGACAGCCGGAATCTGCGCCTTCATGGCTAAAGCAGAAGGAGGAAAATTGAATTACTGCACCAACTATGGCGATATCAGTTGTCCGAGCGGAAGAACGGGCGGAATTGTAGCAACACTAATGTATGGTAACATTTACAACTGTGACAACAGAGGAACCATTGAAGATGACAAAGTAGGGCAACATGAAGGCAAAGAAGCGAGTGTGACCTACAATTACAAACGTATGGGTGGAATTGTAGGAGGTACAGACGACCTGAAAACCAAACCGGAATATACAGTAGAGTCCTGCACGAATTACGGAAATGTCATGACTCACCTAAGTGTCCGCACAGGAGGCATCATCGGTCACTCTAACATACAGATTATCGGTTGCGTAAACAAAGGTGCTGTTTTGGGAGATGTATTCACCGAAGGAAATGGGACCAACAGACATGGTCCGGGCTGGTTATGTGGTTATTCTGGTGCTTCCACTGCAACCTGGACCAATTGCAAGGCTTGTGTATGTGGAGGCTATGTCGGTGATTACAGCAAGTATAAGGACGATCCTACTTCTGCACCAGATGCCACTAACCAGAATGCATTTTGTCATGCAAACCAAAATTTCGATCCTAGTATTAATTTCTAAAAGACACAAGATATGAAAAGAATATATTTTGTCTGTTCGGTGCTTTTTTCCCTCCTGCTCACCAGTTGTGGGGATTATGATGACTCTTCGATTCAGAATAAGCTCAATGATTTCAAAGAGCGAATAGCCGCCCTTCAAACCAAAGCGGATAAACTCAATGAAGATATCTCAAAACTGGGATATTTGACGGAAGGAAATGTAATTACCTCTGTTTCCCGAAACTCGGACGGGCAATATGTTATTACCTATAAAGACAACAATAATGAAGAAAAAGCAGTTGTTGTAGCAACCCAGGAAGATGTAATAGAAGCCCCTATACTCGGTGTACGCCTCAACGATGACGACCAGTTGTATTACTGGACCACCACTATTGGCAATGAGACAAACTGGCTCACAGATGATACCGAAAAAAAAGTACCCGTCTGTGGCTATACCCCCGAAATGGGGGTAAATGCCGACGGTTACTGGACAGTCAATGGTGAGATACTCAAGGATAACAAGGGGACTCCTATTACAGCTACAACCGACGAGACGGCCATTTTTAAAAATATTACCAAGACTGATGAGGGATATCTCAAAATCACATTGGGTAATGGGGAAACACTCACACTGGAAGTGTTCAGTTCTCTGAATCTCAGGTTAAAAGCAAATGCTGTTACAAAAATAACCGATCTTTCCAGTCCCCTAAAAATTGAATATGAAGTAACGGGAGCATCTGCAGAAGAAGCATTAGTCACTATTGCCCAAGCGGTGAACGTAAAAGCAACAATCGACAAAGAGACTCATACCCTTACTGTAATATTCGAAAACAATTTTGATGAAGGTCATGTGATCATCACAGCTTACGATCTTCAGCATCTTGTACTTCGTCCTCTTTTATTCAAAAAAAATTAATCCTTAAAATGATATGAATATGAAAAAAAGAATCTTATTCACCGGACTTCTTCTGTTGCTGACTCTAGGCACTTTTGCAGTCACTCCTGTCGCTCCGGACAAGACACATGCGCAAAAGATAGTAGAAGCCATTCACAATCCGAAAACAGACTATGTAGTGGTAGTATCCCACCGGGGAGACTGGCGGGATTATCCGGAGAACTCCATCCCTGCCATCGAATCGATTATCCGCATGGGAGTTGATGTCATGGAACTAGACCTGAAACTAACAGCAGACAGTGTACTTGTCCTTTGTCACGACGGTACTATCGACCGGACTACCACAGGAAAAGGCAGAGTCAGCGACGTAACTTACGACTATATCAAAAGCTGTTTCCTGAAAACAGGTCATAACTGCCCCACTAAATACAAGATGCCGACCTTAAAAGAAGCATTGGCCGTCTGCAAAGACCGTATAGTGGTTAACATAGACCAAGGGTACCAATATTATGATTTGGTAATGGCTATCACAGAAGAATTGGGAGTCACAGAACAAATCTTGATTAAAGGTAAAAAGTCGGTTGATTTTGTAGATGCACAAGCTAAGAAGTATAAACACGCCATGATGTACATGCCCATTATTGATATCAACAAACCAAGCGGACAAGATTTGTTCCGTCAATATATGGACAAGAAAATCATTCCTCTAGCATATGAAGTATGCTGGCAGCAAGAAACTTCGGAAGTAAAAAAATGCATGAAGGATATACTTGCACAAGGTTCTAAAATCTGGGTAAATACTCTTTGGGCCTCACTCTGCGGAGGTGAAGAAGCAGGTATGTACGATGACTATGCTTTTGAACATGGGGCAGAAGTTTACCAAAAGGTATTAGATCTCGGCACATCCATCATACAAACCGACCGACCGGAGTTATTAATCAGCTACCTGAAGAAAATCGGACGGCACAATTAATCCCCGAAAGTAATTATTCTATTTACCAGATAAGAAAACATGAGAAATTTCAGATTGCTCCTTTTGGCTTCGCTTTTGGCACCGACTATCCTATGGGGACAAAGTATAAAAGACATCCGCTATGTAGATGCCTCCCAACTGACCCTTGTAGGAAAAGCCTTGCCTACCCCACATCTATATCACCGTATAGATACGGTAGCTTTCAAGGGATTTTCAAAATCAGAAAACCAGCAAGCCAGATGTTCAGCAGGATTAGCGGTTGTTTTCAGGACCAACTCACCCCAGATTGACCTGCTTCCCTCGTATAAATGGGAATACAGGAAAGATAATGTAACAGGAATAGCAGCTGCCGGCTTCGACCTCTATATCAGACAGAATAATGAATGGATATATGCCAATTCGCTAGCTCCTGCTAAACGGAACGAAGCATTCACACTGATGTATGGTATGGAGCCAAAGGAAAAAGAATGTCTGCTTTACCTGCCGATGTACAGCGAACTCGAATCTCTGAAGATAGGCATTCAGCCGGGATCTTCAATCGAAACGATCCCGAATCCTTTTGGGCAAAAAGTCGTATTCTTCGGTTCCAGTTTTACGCAAGGTATTGGAGCAAGTCGTCCGGGGATGAGTTATCCGCTGCAAATAGAGCGTAATACAAACTTACATGTCTGCAATTTAGGATTCAGTGGCAATGCCAAACTTCAGTCTTATTTTGCGGAAGTGATAGCAGCCACCGAAGCCGATGCTTTTGTATTTGATGTGTTTTCCAACCCCGACGCAATGCAAATCAAGGAACGTTTACAAGCATTTGTAGATATCATTGTAGCCAAACACCCTAAGACTCCTCTGATATTCGTACAAACTATTCAACGGGGCAATGAAGCATTTAACACCTTGATTCGAGCCAGGGAGAGTGACAAACTGGAAATAGTAGAAACTCTTATGAAAGAGATCATCCGGAAATATCCGAATATCTACCTGATAGGCAATCCGTTGCCATCTCCCGAAAACAGGGATACCTGTACCGACGGAACCCATCCGTCTGACCTCGGCTACTACTTTTGGGCTAAGAATTTAGAGAAAAAAATAATCGAAATACTAAATAAAAACAAGTGCTTATGAATATGAGATCAGATTAAAAATACAAATCTATCCCAAATAGAATATCTTATTCAGAAATAATCAACATAATATACTCATTGATAAAGAAAAAAAATGCATTTTTGTACTTTAAACAAATACGCTATGAAGATAACTAATGACATATTAAAAGATTATTTCTATGATAAGTGTTCTCACGAGGAAGAAATAGAAATCCAAAAGTGGTTGACAGAAAATGACAATAGCCTAGTGGACCAGAGTTTCCGTGAGATTATCTCTGAAATTCAAATGGAGAATCATGAGTTATCTCAAAAAGCTTTTGAGAAATTTCAAAAAGCAACTCAACCCCAACAGGTCCGCACACCACGCCCGGGACTTCAGCGTTCAATCCGCTGGATGCAGCGTGTGGCAGCCGTCCTTTTTATACCACTCTTATTTTTAGCCGGATATTTACTTCTTGACAAGAAGGCAAATACACACTGGAATGATATCACCGTACCACACGGTATGCATCAGACACTCACTCTTTCGGATGGAACGACGCTCCATGTCAATTCAGGCACGCGAGTAATTTACCCTTCCGATTTCACAGAAAATAAAAGAGAAATCTTTGTCAGTGGAGAACTCTTTGCCGATGTGGCAAAGGATCCGGACAAGCCTTTTATCATTTCTGCTGGTGACGTCCATGTGCAGGTGCTGGGTACAAAGTTCAATCTCCGTGCCTACGAGAATATCGAGACAGTAGAAGTCGCGCTCGTAGAAGGTTCGGTACTGTTCAAAACTCCAACTCATCCTAATGAGATTTTGAAGAAAGGAGAAATGATTCAGTATAACCGAACTTCACAGAAGATTGTCCGCGATACATTCCTTGCCAATCTGTACAAGTGTCCGGCCAAAAACGAAGGATTCTATTTCAGTAATCTTCCCCTTAATGATATTGTGAAGGAACTGGAATATTATTTCGATACCAGAATCATCATATTAGATCAAAAGCTAGGTGACAGCACTTACATTGCTTACTTCACTAACGGGGAAACTCTCGATGAGATTTTATCCAATCTCAATACAGACGGACAAATGTCCATAACCCGGAGTCAGGGAGTAATCTTGATTACTTCTGCAGCTCCATAAAATTAGCAGTAGTATAACCTGATATGAAGCAAACTAATATTTATAAAAAATATATATCAACGATCTGGTTTGCTTGTGTGATGATATTTTTCTCTCAACCCATTCTAGCACAAGACATAACCTTACAATTAAAGAATGTTACTGTAAAAGAAGCAATAGAAGCTTTACATAAGACCAAAAATTATTCTGTTGTGATCAAATCCGCAGAGATCAACATGAGTAAAAAAGTGTCAGTCAATGCCACTAATGCGCCTATTAAGGCCGTTTTGGATCAGATTTTTGTGGGACAGAATGTTAGCTACGCCATCAACGGGCATAGTATCATTATCAGTAAAAAGTCAGATACCAGTCAGCAAAAGCCCGGTGAGAAAAAGAAACAGACGATTACCGGTATTGTTTATGACGAAGAAGGTAATCCTGTTATAGGCGCTTCAGTGATGAACAAAGAAACCGCACAAGGAGCAATTACCGATCTGGATGGAAAGTTTTCTTTAGAAGCTTTCATACCCTCAACAATCGAAATTTCGTACGTAGGTTATGAAATGGCAACAGTCAATGTAAAAGACAATCAGACCAAGACCATCCGCCTGATTCCTTCCAGCCTGATGATTGACGAGGTAGTCGTAGTAGGCTACGGTAGTCAACGCAGAAGTAACCTGACAGGTGCCGTTTCCACCATCTCTAGTAAAGACCTGAACAACCGCCCGGTAGTGTCTGCTGCCAATGCATTGCAGGGAGCCGATCCATCTGTAAATCTTACTTTTGGTACAGGTTCGCCCGAGTCAGGGTATTCATTAAACATTCGTGGAGGTATCTCTGTCAACGGTGGCACGCCGTTAGTATTGTGTGATGGCGTAGAAGTACCGCTAAATCAAGTCAATGCAAATGATATCGAATCGATTTCTGTATTGAAAGATGCATCTTCGTGTGCCATTTATGGAGCAAAAGCATCGGCTGGTGTGGTACTTATTACCACTAAATCGGGAAGTGCCGCAACAAAAGGAAAAGCCAAAATTTCCTATAACGGTCGTTTCGGATGGACACAGAATACGACTTCCACTGATTTTATCCGTACCGGGTATGATTATGTAACTTTCGCCAACAAGTTCTACCATGCATACAATGGTGTGAATATGTATTTGTATGAAGATGAAGAACTCCAGAAGCTCTACGACCGCAGGAATGATATGACTGAGAATCCTGAACGCCCCTGGGTAGAAATCGGAGAAGACGGGAAGTACTATTATTATGGAAATACAGATTGGTATGGACACTTCTACAATCGCACCCGCCCACAGATGGAACATAACATTTCCATCACCGGAGGTGGCGAGAAGGTGAATTATTATATCAGTGGACGCTACTATCAGCAGTATGGTATGTTCAACATTGATAAAGACCTCTATAAAGATTACTCATTCCGTGCCAAGATGGATGCCCAACTGAATAAATGGATAAAATGGTCGACAAATATCGGATTGGACAACAACAATTACAGATATAACGGAACTTCCAATTATGCAATGACCATTGCTCGTCTGGAATCGAATATCAGTCCGTCATTCGTGCCTTTCAATCCTGACGGAACAATTGTGCAATATACAAACCAACTTTATGCCAACTCCCCTCTCGGAGCCGGCGACGGTGGCTATCTGACATCTCAAAGAGGGCATAACACCAAATCCAGAACACTCTTGTCTGTAGTCAACCAGATTGATATTACTTTACTGGAAGGATTGACTTTGACTGCCAATTACAGTTATCAGCAAAGAAAACAGCTGTATCGCTATCGCAACAACTCATTTGAATATTCACGTAGTCAGGGAGTGACACAGACATTCACTTCCGGAAGTATCTTTAACAACTATGAAGAAGACGAATCTTTCCCCGTCACTCATATGCTGAATTACTATGCTACTTTTGAACATTCATGGGCAAAGAAACATAATCTTAAAGTGGTGGCAGGTAGTCAGTATGAGACTTACCGTAATGTCAACAAAGATACTTCCATGACCAACTTGTCCAATGATAACCTCGACTCCTTTTCGGCAGTAACACCCGAAAGTGTGCTTACCGTATCACAAGATATCAGTGCCTATAAGACTCTTGGTTTCTTTGGGCGTATCAACTATGACTACATGGGCAAATACTTGCTTGAGGTATCCTGCCGTGCTGATGGTTCTTCCCGATTTGCAGAAGGAGACAGATGGGGAATATTCCCCTCGGTATCAGCAGGGTGGAGAATTTCTGAAGAAAACTTCTTCAAACCTGTAAGTGACTGGTGGAGCAGTTTAAAATTACGTGCTTCTGTCGGCAGTCTGGGTAACCAACAAGTAGATTATTACGCTTATCTGCAAACAATCACTTCCGATAACCAATTCAGTTATACCTTTGATGGAGAAGGAAAAGCATACTATGCGAAAATTTCCAATCCAATCTCTTCCGGGCTGACCTGGGAAACTGTTACAACATACAATGTCGGATTGGATATGTCATTCCTTAGAAACCGTCTAAGTATGAGTGCCGACTATTACGTCCGTAAAACAACGGATATGCTGACCACCTCATTGACTTTACCGGATGTATACGGTGCTTCTACCCCAAAAGCCAATTGCGCTGACTTACGGACAAACGGATGGGAATTATCTGTTTCATGGAACGATTCGTTCAAAGTAGCCAACAAGCCTTTCCGATATGGGATACAAGCTACCTTGGGAGATTACCAGCGCACAATCACCAAATACAACAACCCGGACAAACTGATTTCCGACCACTATGTAGGAAAGAAAATGGGAGAAATCTGGGGATACCATGTAGACGGATTGTTTAAAACAGACAAAGAAGCTGCGGAATATCAGGCAAAGATTAATGACAAAGCCGTGAACGGACGTGTTTACAGTAGTAAAGTAGACGGTTATCTACGTGCCGGTGATGTACGCTTTGCCGACTTGAATGGAGACAACGTGATCGGAGCAGGAGCAGGAACCGTAGATGACCCGGGCGACAAACGGATCATCGGAAATACGACTCCAAGATACAACTATTCTTTCCGCCTGGATGCAAGCTGGAATGGTTTTGACGTATCTGCTTTCTTTCAAGGGATCGGTAAAAGAGACTGGTATCCGTCCTCCAGTTCCAGTTCACAAGGAGCGAATTCTTTCTGGGGCCCCTACTCTTTCCCTTCTACCTCATTTATAGAAAAGTCATTCCCGGAAGACTGTTGGACAGAAGACAACAGAAATGCCTTCTTCCCACGCATCAGAGGTTATCAATCCTACTCCGGAGGTTCACTCGGAACAGTCAATGACCGATATATACAGAACATTGCTTATCTGCGTTTCAAGAACCTCTCTATCGGATATACCCTGCCCATCAACAAGCGTTTTTTCGAAAAAGTCCGTGTTTATGTTTCAGGAGAGAATCTATATTATTGGTCGCCTCTGAAGAAGCATAATAAAACCATTGATCCGGAATTGGCTATCTCTAGTAGCACTTACTCATCCAACACAGGTTCGGGATATGCTTATCCACGTGTTTATACTGTTGGAGTAGATATTACTTTTTAATTAATGATTAATCAGATATAGTATGAAAGCTATCAACAAAATAATTATCCTGGGAATGGTGACAACCCTGTTCAGTAGTTGCGACCTGACACTCCTACCGGAAAATGCAGTGACACCGGAGAATTACTTTCAAAATAAATCCGACCTGGAGTTATGGACCAATCAATTTTATACTTTGCTGGATGAACCGGACGCTTCAGCCGGTACAAATGCAGACGATATGATTGACAAAGGCATGGGACAGGTGATTGAAGGTACCCGTTCGGCTGCTAGCGAAACCGGATGGTCATGGAGCAAACTCCGTCACATCAATTATTTTCTGCAACATTCCTCCAATTGTGATGATGAAACCGCCCGCAGCCAATATAACGGTGTGGCACAGTTCTTCAGAGCTTATTTCTATTTCGTAAAGGTACGTCGTTATGGAGACGTGCCCTGGTATGATCAGGTATTAGGTTCGGAAGATCAGGAATTACTGGCTAAAGCCAGAGATTCACGCGAATTTGTGATGGATCGGGTCCTCAAAGATTTCGAAGATGCCGCCACCAGCTTACCAACTAAAAGCACAGACACTCGGAATACAAGAGTCACTAAATGGGCAGCACTGGCATTTGCCAGTCAAGCTGCACTCTATGAAGGAACTTATCGGAAATACCACGGACTGGACAATTATGAGAAATATCTGGAAATTGCAGCAAGCACTGCCAAGCAGTTTATTGATGAAAGCGGCTTCAGTCTGTATAAAGAAGGAACAGAACCTTACAGAGATATGTTCTGTGCGGACAATGCCAAAACAACAGAAGTTGTACTGGCAAGAGCTTATAACTTCGAAGGTCTACAATTATCACATTCCGTACAATTCAGCATCGCCAATCTGCAGATGGGCTTCACCCGCCGGTTTATGAATCACTACCTGATGACTGACGGAACGCGTTTCACAGATAAACAAGGATATGAAACTATGTTCTATACGGAAGAGGTAAAAGACCGTGATCCACGCTTACAACAAACTGTACTTTGCCCGAACTATATCCAGAAAGGAGAAACCACCGTTACTGCTAATGATTTAACTGCCTACTGCGGATACAGACCTATCAAATTCGTAGGAACGAAAGACCATGACGGAGCCGCCAAAAGTACCTCCGACTGGCCACTGATGCGAGCCGCAGAAGTGTACCTGAATTATGCCGAGGCTAAAGCAGAATTAGGAACTCTTAAACAAGAAGATCTGGATATCTCTATCAATAAAATTCGTGAACGGGCAAAAATGCCGGATTTGATTCTTACAGACGCCAACAACAATCCTGATCCGTATTTGGGTACCTGCTATCCGAACGTTGAGCAGGGAGCGAACAAAGGAGTCATTCTCGAAATACGTCGCGAACGTACCATTGAATTAGTTATGGAAGGCTTGAGACAATGGGATTTGTTCCGATGGAAAGAAGGAAAACAAATGTTCAATCAGTACATTCCTTACTACGGCATCTATATTCCTGGAGTAGGAACGTATGACATGGATGGAGACGGAAAACCTGATTTGGAAATCTACGAAACCACAGCTACTTCGCAATGTGATAATAAAAAGAAACTGGATAAGGATATTTACCTCTCCAATGGTACATCCGGCTATATTATCGGATTTCCTAAAGTTACTTATGGCAATGACTGGAAAGAGGAAAGAGACTATTTATGGCCAATTCCTGCCGATCAACGCGTATTGACACAAGGCATTCTGACCCAAAATCCGGGTTGGGAAGACGGCTTAAGTTACTAATTAATCCACAATTTATATTTTTATCAGTAAGGTGTATCGGTAATCCCCGATACACCTTACTATCACTATTGCTTTTTTTTAAAGCAACAAACACTAATTACCATGTTAAAACAACTTATCAAATTCTATCAAATCAGTACTCCTGCACCAGTTCTTAAAGAGAACAAGAAGAAGCTCAAAAAGCTACAATGGGCAACCTTTTTTTCCGCAACTGCCGGATACGGTATTTATTACGTTTGCCGACTTAGTCTGAATGTAGTAAAAAAGCCGATTGTCGAAGAAGGTATATTTTCAGAAACCGAACTCGGTATCATTGGTGCCGTGCTGTTTTTCACATATGCCATCGGAAAATTCACCAATGGATTTCTAGCAGACCGCAGTAATATCAGACGCTTCATGTCCACCGGATTACTGATTACCGCTTTGGCTAACTTATGTTTAGGGTTCACTCATTCTTTTATTCTATTTGCCGTACTATGGGGAATCAGCGGCTGGTTTCAGTCAATGGGAGCAGCTTCCTGTGTAGTCGGACTATCCCGTTGGTTTGAGGACAAGAAACGAGGGTCGTTCTACGGTTTTTGGTCGGCAAGTCACAATATCGGAGAGGCTATGACTTTCATCATTGTCGCTTCCATTGTGAGCGTTTTAGGGTGGAGATATGGTTTCATAGGAGCCGGTAGTATTGGAATAATCGGAGTTTTAATTGTCTGGAACTTTTTCCACGACTCTCCCGAAAGTGAAGGACTGTCAGCAGTTAATCATCCACAAATAAAAGATGAAACCGATGATAAAGCTGACTTCAACAAGGCACAAAAACAGGCGTTAATGATGCCGGCAATTTGGATACTTGCCATCGCAAGTGCGTTGATGTATGTCAGCCGATATGCAGTGAACAGTTGGGGAGTCTTTTATCTGGAAGCCCAGAAAGGGTATTCTACGTTAGATGCCAGTTTTATCATCTCCATCAGTTCGGTTTGTGGAATTATTGGTACGATGTTTTCCGGGGTAATCTCCGACAAGTTTTTCAATGGACGTAGAAATGCTCCTGCGCTTATCTTCGGTTTGATGAATGTAGCAGCACTATGCCTGTTTCTACTAGTCCCGGGCGTCCACTTCTGGATAGACGCATTATCCATGGTACTATTCGGAACCGCTATCGGAGTACTTCTCTGTTTTTTGGGTGGATTAATGGCTGTCGACATTGCTCCCCGGAACGCTTCTGGTGCAGCGTTAGGTATTGTAGGCATTGCCAGTTACATCGGAGCAGGTATACAAGATATAATGAGCGGAGTTCTCATTGAAGGGCACAAAAGCATCGTTGATGGTAAAGAAATCTATGATTTTTCTTACATCAATATTTTTTGGATCGGAGCAGCATTACTTTCCGTTTTTTTCGCTTTATTGGTGTGGAATGTGAGATCAAAGGATTAACAGAACTGTCAGTATCATAAAAAACGTGAGTTCTTTTCGTCCTCATATGAATTTATTTCGTATTTTTGCGTGGACATCCCCTTTTT
>QWCK01003386.1_pt1 | contig 17591 bp, 35 predicted proteins | sample 1972571 | NCBI WGS metagenome assembly QWCK01 (sample SAMN09866710, study PRJNA288562) | Human gut metagenome isolate term2_stool, whole genome shotgun sequencing... | isolation source: gut | host: Homo sapiens | place: USA: California
CTTAATTTGCAAAAAGCATTACAGGATTATGTCGCTTATAGAAAATCAAATCCTAAAAAGCCTTTTACCATACAAGCCTTAAAGCTTAATTTAAATAATCTCACTAAAAGTGCAAAAAATGAACGGGAGAAAATTCAGATAGTAAACAATTCGATTGAAAAAGGCTGGTTGTCCTTTTATCCACTTAGGAGCAATTCGAACTTTGATAATCGGCTGGGTAGTGAATGGAATGAAATTGCAGAAAGGGGATTGTGATGTCAAATTTACAAGATATGTTACAAGAAATTCAAAAAAATATATCAATTAAGCCAGAACCTGCAAGCTATAATTGTGAAATTTGCAGAGATAGAGGTTATGTTAAAGCTGGCAAAGATAAATTTGGATTAGATAAATATGTTCCGTGTAAATGCAAAATCGAAAAACGGTATAAACAAATAATTAAAAATTCTGGATTAGGCGAGAATTTAGAAAATTACACTTTCGACAAATTTGAAGCTTACTCAAAGGACTTAAAAATTGCGAAATTAATTTGTGAAGAATTTCCTAAAAATAAAGATGCAAAAACATTGTTACTTGTAGGAAAATCAGGAACTGGAAAATCACATTTAGCAACAGCAACTGCTAAAAAAATACTTGAAGAAAATAAAGAGCCATTACTATATTACAGATTTAGAGAAATCATGCAGGAGCTTAAAGGCTTAACGCTTGATTTAGAAAATAGAAATAATTACATGGGAAAAATCAAAAACATAAAAAATCTTTATATAGACGATTTATTCAAAAATACGGATTTTAGAAATTCAACAGAAAAGCAATACGTATTTGAAATATTAGATTATCGATACTCCAGAGGATTAAAGACAATAATCACAAGTGAATATAGTTTTAATCAACTGTTAAAAATTGATGAAGCAACTGCTGGACGATTAGGTCAAATGTGTAACGGATATTTAATCAACTTTGATAACATTGAAAATTACAGAAGTATAAAATTAATTAATCAAGTTGATGCAGTTAAAAAAAGGATTGAGGAGCAATATGGACTTTAGTGGAGTTATTGAAAATGTATACGAAAATCAAGGGAAACTTTATATGGTTACAAGGCTTGATAAAAATCTATTAACTGAAAAAGAAATAGAAGATACAAAGCAAAAAAGGACTAAAATCAAAGTTTTAAAAGACGGTCAAGGAAGAACATTACAGCAAAATGCTTTGATGTGGAAGATTATTTCAGATATAGACGAAGGGATAAATGGGATCCAGACAGAAGACGGTAGGTGGGAAATTTACACAATGGGAATCGAACAGCTTGGTGTAGAATACGAAGATTTTTTAATACTTTCACAAGCAGTAGATTTTTTCAAAAAGAATTTCAGACGGTGCAGGATTATAGATTATATCGACGATAGAGTTTTATTAAGGTGTTTCACTGGAAGCAGTAAATTCAATAAAAAACAAATGGGAGAACTTATAGATTGGTTTATAAGGTTTGCTGCAAGATTAGAAATACCAATATTAGATTATCAAGATGAATGGGAGGTTTTATTTGGACAAGCAGTTAGTTAAAGCCTTAAAAAATAGGTCACAAGGATTATGTGAAATATGTGGAAGACCTGCGACACAAATTCATCACATATTTGGTGGAAATGGACGAAGAAGAAAAACAGAAAGGCTGGAGTTGATAATAGATTTATGCACTGATTGCCACTTAGGAAGTAAAGGAGTACATCAAAATAGAGAATTAGACCTTAAATTAAAAAAGCAGGCACAGAAAAATTTAGAAAGACAAGGCTATACGATAGACGAAGTTAGGGAAATTGTAGGTGGAAAATATTATGTTTAAGTCAAATAAATATTATTTCAAGAAAAACAAAGACGGGAGCATAACATTTAAAAGTCAAGAATATTTAAATGGATACATCAAGAAACAGGTATACCAAGAAGCAGAAAAAGTTAAGAAAAAGGCAAGTGAAGAAGTTTACAAAGAAGTATCAAAACAAATTGAAATTATCGCAAGAGACGGATTAAAAAGAGAATTTGGATTTGGCAAAGTAAGGCAAGACAGATTTATAGATTATTATAATCAACAAATCGAATTAATTAATGACGGTTATGTCACATTTGAAGATATAGACAATTTAAACAAAGGAAATATTGATGTATAGAAATAAATATAATGCAAGAAAAACTGTAATTGACGGAATAAAATTTGATAGCAAAAAAGAAGCTTATAGATATAGAGAATTAAAACTGTTATTAAAAGCAGGAGAGATTAAAGATTTAGAACTACAACCTAAATTTACACTACAGGACAGTTTTAAACATCAAGGGAAAACACAAAGAAAAATAACATATATAGCAGACTTTAAATATTATGATAATTTAAAAAAATGTTGGATTGTTGAAGATACAAAAGGATTTAAAACAGATGTTTACAATATCAAGAAAAAAATGTTCTTAAAAAAATATGGTGATGAATATAATTTTATAGAAAATTAAGGTAGTAGTCGTAAAGAAAATTATATTTCACATAAAAAACACCTCGCTTGTAAATTATTTTTTACAAAATCCGTTATTAACAATGCAGGCGAGGTTGGGGGTGATAATTCGATACGTGGAAGATATCGAAAAAGAATTAAAAAAGAGAATTGATAAATTAGTGAAGAAATTGGTTAAGCTTAAAAGTGAATTTCAAAAAGCGATAATTTTATATACGATTGAAATTTACGAAGAATTGTTAGAAATAGTTTTAAATGCAAAAAAATAGGAGGAAAAATGTTTAGAGAAAAAATACCACTAAACACACCATTAGGATATGTAGAAATATTAACTATAGCCTTTGATGATAAAGCTAAAACGATACTCATATACGAAGATGAAGAAGAAAAAACGTTCCAGTTTATATTAGATGTAGCAAAAGATATGGGTTATAAAAAGGGCGTAATTAACATTATAGCAGAGCAACCTTTAAAAGGATTCGTTTATAGGTATGGCAATGAAGCAGGGGCAAATGATTATATTAGGCTAATTGGTACAACTTGTGGTTATGCTTAAATACGATGGGAGCAGAATATGAGAATTGATGAATTAAAAGATAAAATTGAAAAATTAGGACAAAAATATGACGAGAAGTTTATTGTTAGAAAATACACAGCTTTTATCTCAATTTATGTTTATCGTTCAGACGAGTATTACTGTATTGCATCAACAATGTTAAAAAAGCAATATGCTTTTAACACAATAAACGAAATATTTGATGACTTACCTAAAGAACTACAAGAAAAACTATTTAATATACTTGTAGAGTTTGCAAGAAATCCTGAAAAAGAAAGGGAAGAAGAAAAGAAATATCAATACAAACTAAAAGGAAAATATTGGTGGATTATAAAGGATTTTGACTTTGATAAGATTTATCTTAATTGGCTAATAGATGAACAAGGTGCGAGGCCTTTAACATTAAACGACAGCGAAGATTTGCCGTTAGACAAAACTATATTTACAGATAAAGAAATAGAAGAATTGGTGGAAAAATTTGATATCGACTTAGAAATGTTCGATAAAATCGAGGTGGAATAATGAACAAAAAAACGAATGACGAAAGAGCATATATTTATGATGGTCATTTAGGAGGATTTTATATATCAGATGAAAAACTATCAGATGACGACTTATATTATGAAACATGTGGAGATTATGACGAATTAATATTTACAATGGAAGATATATGTGATTTACAAAGATTATTAAACTATCTATTCACAGAAAATTACACCTTAAATTGCATGTTTGGAATAATAGAAGATTTAAAAAAATACTATGATAATGAAAAATATATAGAACTCTCAAAAAAAACATTCTTAGACAAAATAATTCGATATGCACGTGAATTAAAAGACTATGATAAAACGTTTGAAGATTAAATACAACAATGTAGAGGTGTTAGATGAATAAGGAAGAGTTAAGAAAGGTTGCACTTGATAAAATTGAAGAAAAATATTATGAAATAGAACTGAATTTTGCACGATTTAAAGAAACTAAAGATGCTGAATATTTAAGAATATGCACTAAAGCACAGGGCTTTAGTGATGGGGTTCGATGGTTGGTTGAGATGATGTTGAAGGCAGATATTATATGATTGAAACTATTTTTTGTGTAGCAATTACAGTATTTCTTATAAGTGTTTATATAGTGGCGTTCATTGGACTAATAATAGACCTTAAAGATGAGTTGAGAGAAAAAGTATATAAGAAAGATAGGTTGAACGAAAGCATTTTAAACATTATTAAATGGAGTGGAGAGTTAGAGAAATATATACCTTCAGATAATTTAAGTAAAGAAGATGAAGAATATATAAGGGTTTTACAAGAAGCTATTAAGGACCAATTATATTACATTGGCAAACTATTTAAGAGAGGATTTTAAAAATGGAACAGGAACAATATTTAGAAGATTTTATTGAAAGTGTAATAATGGCGATTTTTGGAGAAGTATTAGAAAACGAAGAAGAAACAGAATGTGAATGTTGTAATGAATTTGAAGATTGTAGTTGTCAAGATGAAATAAAGCAACCTAAACATTATAAGTTAGACGGGTTAAACATAGAAAGTATAGACGTGATAAAAGCAGTACTTGGCAAGGATGGATTTAAAAGTTTTTGCATTGGAAATTGTCTTAAATACTTGATTAGGGCAGAGAAGAAGAACGGGATTGAAGATTACAAGAAGTGTAGGGTTTATTTGAACTGGATTTTGGAGGGTTAATACATGATTGAAGATAAATTGACGATTGACGCTGAGAAGATAATAGCAAGACATAAAGTAGCATTAACTGGAAAGGATATTGTACACATAGTATTTTGTATTTCTTGTATACAAGAAACATTAGAAGAAAACGAACACGAAGCAAAAAAATATTATGAAGAATTAATGCAAAAATTAATAAAGACGTACAACAAGGAGAATTAGTTATGAAAAAATATTGTATCAAAGAAAGTGGGTACTACCAAATAAAAGCAACAGTTGAAGCAATTGATGAAACAGATGCTATGAATAAGCTATATGATAAACTGCCTGACTTTATAAATTTTCAAATTACGTATTATGAAGTGAACGAGTTTAGAAATGATTAAAGAAAAGCTATTAAACAATATTCTTATATGTAAAGACCTTATAGATGATATTGAAAAAGAAGTTGAAAAGATAGGAAAAAGTGAAAATGACTATATCATTTATTGTAATTGCAATAAGGAAAAGATAAACAGATGTAGGATTGTAATTTTAGAAAAATTACTTGAAGTTGAAAAGACAATAAAAGAAAATAAACAGGAATAAAAATCGTGGACTGGATAAACAGGTTATTGAAAACATTAATAATAATTGGAGTGATGATGTGTTTATTCTTAATAATATTATTAACATTAACAAAGATTATAGTATCAATATTTACTTAAAAAATGGAGGATTAAAATATGATATTTAAAGTAAATCTTAACTATAAATATGAAGCTGAAGTTAGCAAAGAGGAAGCAGAAGTTATTAAATGCAAACTAAACGAGCAAAATTTTAAACCAACAGTTGACGGTATTTTTTTCAGTTGTGATGGAAGAATTGAAAATGGTGAAATCGTAGACTTTGATTATAGATTTGAGGAGGACTAAAGAATGACAAAAGAAAAAAATAACAAAAGAAAAATTATATATGTTGTTTACGATTGGGCAGATGATGAAATAAAAAAGGTATCATATGACAGATACAAGGCTTTAGCTGAAATTGGATTTGATTTTCTATCAGGAGATTGCATAGACAATTATAAGTTTTTAGAAATAAATTTAGACGAAATAAAAGATTAAAAGTATAGAGTTTTAAAACTGGAGGACTAAAAAAATGGAATTTAAAGAATTACAAGAAAAAGTTTTAGCATGGGCAGACGAGAAAGATTTACTACATGAAGAAAATGCAGATAAGCAATTTATGAAATTTATTGAGGAAGTTTTTGAGTTTAAGAGTGAGATGGATTTTTACTCTGGTAAAGCTGAAATTTTAATATCAGTAAGCAAAAAACTTATGAAAGATGAGATGGGCGACATTTTTGTGACACTTATTATTCTATGTATGCAGCTACAATTAGATCCAGTTAATTGTTTAGAGAGTGCTTATAACAAAATCAAAGACAGAAAAGGAAAGACAATTGATGGACAATTTATAAAAGAGGAGGACTTGTAAAGTGATAAAACATTTAGTAATTAAGTATTTTGATACATTTGTTGAAAGGAAATTTTATTTCGACACCCAAGAAGAAGCAAAACAGTTTGCTAAAGAAGAAAATCACAAAAATACAAGATATAAAACTTCCTATGATTATCGAGGGGAAGTTGAAGTGCCAGAAAAATAGGAGGTAATTATGAGGATATTTAGTTTACGAGATGAAAAATTTGAAGAAATGCAAATGAGTTTAGATGCATCAATTATCCACGTTGCTAAAAAGATAGCTGCTGGAGAATTTGAGCAAGGCGATATAACCCTTAAGTTGAAAATAGGAACTATGTATGAGCAAAAAGAAGAAACGGCTTATAAAATGCCAGCTTTTAACTACAAGATAGTTACTAACTTACAAAAGAAATCAAGCTTAGACGGTGGAGATGCCTACAAGGATATGGAGTTCAAGCTTGATGATAATATGGTTGTTTTGGAAAAGGTGAAAAGCAATCAAATAGACATGTTTGACGAGGAGGAATAATGAATAGTGTAAATTTAATAGGAAGATTAACAAAAGACCCTGAAACAAGACATAGACAAAGTGGAATTGCAGTATGCAGGTTTACATTAGCTGTAGATAGAGGATTATCAAAAGACAAAAAAGCAGATGCAGAAAGCAAAGGGCAACCCACAGCAGATTTTATTCCAATTATAGCATTTGGGAAAACTGCAGAATTAATTACAAATTATATTGCAAAAGGACAACAATTAGGAGTAACTGGAAGAATACAAACAAGTTCATATGATAATCAAGACGGTAATAGAATATTTAGAACTGATGTAATAGCTGATAGAATACATTTTATAGCAAATGCAGGAAATAACAAAAAGCAAAATAATTCAAATTATAATCAAAAAAGCCAGCAATATCCTGAAGAAGATTTTGGATTAGGTGGAGATGCTTTTCCGTTACCAGACGATGATATACCATTTTAGGAAGTGATTATATGGATATAAGGCAGGAATTAAAAGATTTATATTTCAAAAGGAAATTGATTAATTCATATACAAGGCAGTTAAAAGATATTGAAGAAATAGGCACAACTTTACCACCAGTATATAGTAGTGACGATAGAGTACAAACAAGCAGGAAAACAGGTTCAAAAATAGAAGATTATGTAGTGGCAAAAATGGAGCTTGAAGATAAAATCAAAGCACAAAAAGCTGATACCATAAAATCTATGAATTTAATAAAAGGTTTACTTAATGGTTTAAATGTAAAAGAAAAATTAATCATTGAATTACGATATATGGAGGGCATGGAGTGGTATCAAATATGCGATGAAACAGGATATTCAAGTCAACATTCATTTGCAATTCATAAAAAAGCCTTGAAGCTTATGGAAAAAAACTACAAAAACACATATCAGAGTTGATAATACCTTGAAATGTGGTATAATAGTATTGTGTAGTGGTATGAGATTTTAAAGAATTTCATCGAATTGGGATACGTTTACGTGTCCCTTTTTCATTTTAGGAGGGAAGCATGGAAGAAGTAAATATTAAATATTTAGATATTGACGAATTAAAGCCATATGAAAATAATCCGCGATTTAATGATGAAGCTGTTGAAATGGTAAAAAATTCAATTAAAGAATTTGGATTTAAAGTGCCAATTATTATAGATAAAGACAATGTTATTATTGCAGGTCACACAAGATTAAAAGCTGCTAAAGAATTAGGATTATCTAAAATACCTACAATAAAAGCTGATGACTTATCGCCTGAACAAGTTAAAGCTTTTAGGTTAGCAGACAATAAGGTTTCGGAAATTGCAGAATGGGATTTTAACGCATTAGGATTAGAAATATCTAAAATCCCAGACTTTGACTTATCAGAATTTGGTTTTGATGATTTTATTTCAGATGATGGATTTAATACGGACTTTGAATTGCCAAATATAGATGCTCCCTTAGTAAGAACAATGACTTTTACATTATCGAATGCTCAATATGATTTAATTAATGACGTATTGGATAAGGTGGAATTAACTGAGTTTGACGAAGTAGACAATACAAACAAAAATGGAAATAAATTATACAAGCTGGTGAATCAATGTCAAGAAGTGCTAAAGATATAGTAATAAAAGTTATACCATCGAAAATTTCGAATAAATTCATGAAAAAACATCATTATTCTGGAAAAGTAGTATCTAATTCAAGATTGCATTTCGGAGTTTTTTTAGATAATGAATTGCACGGAGCTTTATCATTTGGATCACCATTAGATAAGTCAAAGGTATTAGGATTAGTAAAAAATACTGGATGGTCTGAAATGATTGAATTAAATAGAATGGCATTTGATGATTATTTGCCAAGAAATTCAGAGTCAAGGGCAATTAGTCAATGTATAAAATTAATAAAAAAGAATGCACCTCATGTTAAATGGATTTTATCATTTGCAGACGCTACAAGTTGTGGCGACGGTACTATATATAGAGCAAGCAATTTTATTCTTACGGATATAAAACCTAATGCTAATATAGCTATATTGCCTAACGGTGAAAAAATCCACAAAATGACTTTAGAAAGCTCGTCCACAAGTCCAAGACCTGAATTAAACGGAAAATCTTATTATGATATTACAGGTGGAAAATATTCTTTTAAAAAATACTTAGAATATACAGGAGCGAAAGTTCTTGAAGGATACCAATTAAGATACATTTACTTAATAGACAAGAGTTGTGAATTAAATGTTGAAAAAATACCTTTCTCAAAAATTGATGAAATTGGAGCAGGTATGTATAAAGGGGAAAAAATATCTATAAAAGATAGACAAAACTAAAAAAAGATGGGAAGATTTTACAGGATTAAAAGCTGAAAAGATAGTTAGGGGGAAAAGGAGGTATGCTTACAGATAGACAAGAGATATATGTACAAGAGTTATTAAATGGGAAATCTCAAAGGCAAGCATACAGAATTGCATACCCTAAAAGCAAAAAATGGAAAGACTCGACTATAGATAGCAGAGCAAGTAAGTTATTTAAAGACGACAAGGTTTTTACAAGGTATAACGAACTAAAAAAGCAAGAAGATATAAAACATACAGAAAAAAGATTATGGAAAAGAGAAGATGCAGAAAAAGGTTTAATTTGGATAATTCAAGAAGCACAAAAAGATATTCAGAAAAAAGGATTTAGGCAGGCGAACAGCTCTGCCTTTATTAATGCAATAAAAGAATTAAAAGAATTAAACGGATTAGGGGATTTAAACGAAGCTAAAATCAAAAACGATAATGCAAGAACTGAAAAGATATATGCTGAAATTGAAAAAATAAAAGGCATAAGCGAAGAAATAGAAGACCTATCAGAGATAGACAATTTCATATATGGTGATGATTAAATGGAGATATCAAAAAAAAGAACTATTAAATACCTTTTTAATGAAAAACATAGAAACTATATAAGAAATTGTAATCTACATGAATACAACATTGCTGAAGGAAGTATAAGGTCAGGAAAGACTGTAGACCATATTTATGACTTTGCTTATCAAATAAAAAAATCAAGAGATAAGTTATTTTTAGTAACTGCACCTACAGTTGCACAAGCAAAGTTAGTTGTAGGTGATAGTAACGGTTATGGATTAGAGCATATATTTAGAGGTCAATCAAGATTAGGGAAATACAGACAGAACGAAGCTTTGATTATAAAAGGTGCTGATACAGGTTATAAAGAAAAAATAGTTATATTTGCAGGTGGAGCAAAGTCTGATAGTTTTAAGTCTATTCGTGGTAATTCATACGGAATGTGGTTAGCAACTGAAATTAATCTACATCATGAAAATACGATTAAAGAAGCATTTAACAGAACAGCTGCAGCAAAAGACAGAAAAATCTATTGGGATTTAAACCCTGATAATCCTAAACATTTTATCTATGAAAAACATATAGACAAGTACATAGAGTTAGGAAAGCAGGGAGTATTAAGCGTCAATTATGGTCACTTTACTATTAATGACAATCCTACAATTTCAGAAGATAGATTAAACACGATTAAAGCACAGTATGATAAAAATACTGTTTGGTACAAAAGAGATATTGACGGATTAAGAGTTACTGCAGACGGTTTAATTTATCCTTTAATCGCAAATAACAAAGACAAATATATATTAAATAAAATTCCAATGTTAAATGAAATCAATATCGGAGTAGACTTTGGTGGCAATGAATCTAAACATTCATTTACAGCTACAGGAGTGTTTGGCGGATACAAGCAATTAATAATCCTTGCAGCTGAAACACACGAACCTGATACACCAAAAACATTAAGCGAACAATTTTATAAATTTGTTATAAAGGTATTAAGACAATACGGATTTATCACAAATATTTATGCTGATTCTGCAGAACAGGTTTTATTAAAAGGACTTACTCAAACACTAATATCAAATGATATAAATATCAAAGTTAAAAACAGTTTAAAAAGACCTATTATAGACCGAATAAGAATTGTAAATAGTTTATTAGCAAGTCAAAGAATTTATTTTACTGATGAAGCAACAACAACTGTTGATGCACTACAGGAAGCAGTATGGGATTCTAAAAAAATTAACTCAACTGAAAGACTCGATGACGGAACTACTGATATAGATAGCCTTGATAGTTTTGAATATAGTTTTGAAAAGCATATAAAAAAATTGACTATGATTTAAGGAGTAAAAATGTTAGAACAAGAAATAAAAGAACGGTTAGGAGCAAGTAAACAATCGACTGTAGATAATAACTATAAGATATGGTTACAAGCTTATCATGGTGAGCCTTATTGGTTAGATGAATTGCCTATAGAAGATAAACAAAGTTTAGGATTGTGTTACACAATACCGTCTGAACTTGCAAGATTAACAACAATTGAATTAAAAACTAACGTTGATAATGAAGAATTAGAAAATGTATATCAAAGAATAATAAAAGATATAAGAAAAATTGTAGAATATGGTTTAGCACTTGGTGGTGTTATATTAAAGCCTTATATTCAAAATGGCAAAATGGAAATTGATATATCAACTCCTGATATGTATGTAATACTTGGTTATCAACAATTTGGAAATATTAATCATATAGCTTTTTTAGATAGAGTTGTTAAGACAAATAAAGATAAAGAAATATTTTATACAAGATTGGAAGAACACATTATTAATGGCGATGAATACACAATTAATAATAGTGCTTACCGTTCTGAAAATCCTAATACACTTGGCGACTTAATAAATTTGAATAGTGTTGAAGAATGGTCGCAGATTGCACCTACAGAAACATTCGAAAGGTCACAGCCTTTATTTGCATACTTTAAAAATCCTCAAGCTAATAACTTAGATTTAAGAAGTAATGAAGGAATATCGTGTTTTGCAAGAGCCTTATCACTTATTCAAGATGCAGACGAACAATATCAAAGAATAAGGTGGGAAATGCAAGGTTCAGAATTAGCAATTCACGCTGATGTGACCTATATAAATGCAAAAGGAGAAATGCCGAAAGGCAAACAGCGTTTATATAGGGATTTAGGTTTAGAATCTAAAGGAGACGATTTTTACGAAGTCTTTTCTCCATCAATTAGAGATATAAGTTTATATAATGACTTAAATAAAATACTTAGAAATATAGAAACTGTTTGTGGTTTAGCGTTTGGAACATTATCTGAATCACCTGAAACTGCAAAGACAGCGACTGAAATATTAATGAGTAGACAAAGAAGCTATGCAACTGTTACTGATATACAAAATGAACTTGAAAAAACACTGGAAGAACTAATTGAAATAATCAAATTCTGGTATGAAAATATCTTCAACATCAAGATAGGAGATTATGAAGTCAGTTTTGATTTTGATGATAGCTTGATAGTTGATAGTAAGACAGAGCAAGAAATCATGCTTGCAGAAGTATCGGCTGGAATAATATCAAAAGAATATTATTTAGAGCAAAGATATGGATTAGTAGATGAAAATATTACACCCAAAAGCGATAGAACAACTTCACCTTACGACAATATAGAAAATGAGTAGTAAATGTTACCTCCTAAATATTTACTTAACATAGCTAATCCACTGCAAGCTGTTCTTGATAAATTAGAATTGGATATTTTAATTAATATTGCAAGTTGCATAGAAAAAGAGAATTATATAAATATATCACAATACAAAAAGCTTATTTCACAGACTAATCGACTATATGACGAGATAATAGAAGAAACAGGTAGAATTATAAGCGATACTGCACAAATACACTATAATGACGAAATAAGACGATATAGAACAATTGAAAAAGAATTACAAGAATTTAAGAAAAATGCAAAAGTAAATAATCTTTTAGAAGCTACAATACAACAAACAAAGGGAGATTTGGAAAGCCTTAAAAAAACTATAGGAGTTGTAGTTGGTGATAACACATATACATTGAATGAATTTTACAAGCACGAATTAAATAAGCACATGATTTTATTAAAATCTGGACTTGTAGATAGAGAAACAATTAATAAACAACTAATTAATAAATTATCTAACAGTGGTATAAGGTACATTGATTATAAAGAATTAGGTAAAAATTACACAGTTAGAAGTGCTGTAAAAATGATAGTAAGAACAACAGCAAATCAACTAACAGGAAAAATAAGTTTATTAAATGCGAATGATTTAGGACAAAGATATATGAAACTAACTGCACACGCAGGAGCAAGACCAACTCACACAGTTTGGCAAGGTGAAATTGTAGACCTTGAAGGAATTGACCCTGATTGTGTTACCCTTGACGATATCGGATATGGAGAAGTCGACGGATTTATGGGAGCAAACTGCAGGCACAATTGGTATCCATATTTCAAAGGAATTACAACAAATGAATTTGATGATGAATATTTAAAAAGTTTAGATGAAGAAACTATTGAATACGAAGATGAAGAAATAACTTATACAAAAGCCAATGAAATAAAAAAAGATTTAGAAAGAAGAAGTACAGTTTATAATAATCGTTCTGAAATGTTTAAAGTAGTAGGAGATAAAAAGAATTATCAAATATCAAAAATTCAACACAGAAACAAACAAGAAGAATTAAATAAAATTACACAAAAAATTGAAGAGATTGAAGAAATATAATTGTGACTTAATCGTGTGAAATGAATGAAGGAGTAAAAAATGACAAATGAAAAATTTATAGAAATATGTAAAGAAAATGTAAAGCTATTTGAGAATGAAAGAACAGACATAGATGAAAAGATACAAATAGACGATGTATTCGTTGTATGGAGCTGCAAAACATTACAAAATAGCAAGTGCTTAATGAGTACACCAGTAAAAGATGCATACTATTATGAATTTACGTTAAACGGAGATAAAGGAGAAATTTATATGGATGTGTATAAAAAAGTTGTTAATATTTGCCTGGATAAAGACGGAGATATATTAGAAGTTAATAAGTAATTGTTTTAACCGTATGGAATTACATACGTTTAAATACCTACAAGGAATTTCGCAACCTTAGGAACAGACCTGAACATGTCTTAAAACTGTTCTTTTTAGTTATCGTACTTAAAACGAAAACAACAAGACAAAGCGACGTCTTTAAAAAGCTTAGTTGAAAAGGAGTAAAGAAAATGAAAACAGAAGAATTAAAAGCATTAGGTTTATCAGACGAACAAATAACAGCAATACACAGGTTGAACGGATTAGATATAGAAAATTATAAGACGGAAGTAGAAAGTTTAAAGCAAGAAAAATCCACATTAGAATCTGAAAAAGAAACATTACAAGAACAAGTTAATAATGCAAATCAACAAATCGAAGACTTTAAAGATATGGATATAGAAAGCATTAAACAATCTGCTGAAGATTATAAAAACAAATTCGAACAATCTGAAAACAAAAGAAAAGAAGAGTTAGAAAAATTACAGCTTGAACATCAATTAGATACAAGCTTCTTAAAGGCTGGAGCAAAAAATGTTAAAGCAGTAAAAGCTTTAATTGATATGGATAGTCTAAAAGAAAGTAAAAATCTAAATGATGATATAAAAGCACAAATTGAAAATCTAAAAGAAAGCGACAGCTATTTGTTTGAAGCTGAACCTAAACCTACAGGCAACTCAATAGGTGGTAGTAATCCTCTACCTTCATCAACTGAAAAGATGACCTATGATGAAATGCTAAATGCTTACAAAAAAGGACAATTATAAGGAGTTAGAATATGCCAGGAATTTTTGATAACAAATATTTTAATGCTGAAGTATTCGGCAAATATGTTGAACAAGTAAAAAGAGATAGAGATAATCCTTTACTAAAATCACCAGCAATTACAACTAATACAAACATCGCAAATATGATGAAAGACCAAACTGGTGGAAATTTAGTAACAATTCCATTTAAAGGATTAATTGGTGGAAAACCTTTAAACTATGATGGTCAAACTGATATTGAAGCACAAACAACATCAACCTATAAGCAAACAAGGGTAGTAATTGGTAGAGCTAACGCTTGGACTGAAAAAGACTTTGCTTATGATATTACAGGTGGTCACGATGAAATGGAAAACATTGCATCTCAAATTATCGACTATTGGGATGATGTAAAACAAGATACTTTACTTTTAATCTTAGAAGGTATCTTTAAAATGACTGCAGCAAAGGATAAAGAATTCGTTACATCACATACTTATGAAGATAAGAATTTCGATGTGACAACTTTAAATACTGCACTACAAAAATCAGTTGGAAGTCTTAAAAACAACTTTGCATTAGCTATAATGCACTCAAGAGTTGCAACAGACCTTGAAAATTTAAACTTAATTAAATACTTAAGATTTACTGATGCAAACGGAGTTGAAAGAGATTTAACACTTGGCACATTAAACGGTAGAGTGGTTATTATTGACGATACTGTACCAGTTAATGGAGATAAATATACTACTTATGTACTTGGTACAGGTTCAATTGAATATACACCAGTAGGAGCAAAAGTGCCTTATGAAACTGATAGAGACCCTAAAATAAACGGTGGAGAAGATACTCTTTATTCAAGAGATAGATTCTGCCTTGCACCTTATGGAATTTCATTCACAGCAAAGAACATGGCGACTTTATCTCCAACAGACACAGAACTAAAAGACGGTTCAAATTGGGAAGTTGTAAAAGACCCTAAAGGTAATACAATTTCACTTAAAACAATTCCAATTGCAAGAATAATTACAGACCAATCAGTACAAGTTGAAGCAGAAAAACCTGCACAATAATTATGATAGATTATGATAGATATAAAGAACTCACAGGTGACGGAGATGTCCCTCGTGAGTTCTTTAATCAACTAAAAAAGTATATTGAAGGTCGAATTAATTATTACACATTTGGAAGACTTGATTATGAAAGAGATAAAGACAGAATTGAAGAATGTTTTATTGTATGCTTTGAAGCAATTAAAAGCGATATGGCAATGCACGATGACAAAGATAAAAATATAAAATCTGAATCAGTAGGAGATTTAAAGATTGAATACTATGTTCCACAAATAACTGAACTTAATCAAATATATAATGCTAAAGAAAGCAAGATATATAGGATTATAAAATTATACTTTGCACATACTGGATTAATGTATAAAGGATTTTAAAATGCGAACAAATAAAATTGCAACATTTTTTCAAAAGACAAGAAAAGGACGGGAAGATGTATTTATACCAATCAAAACCTGTAAAGTACATTGGCAGGATAAAAGAAGTTACAATCTAACTCAATCAAATAGACCCTTATCTGAATTAAACGATATTGAAATTTATGTAAATGATGTAACCTTTAAAATTACAAAAGGTGATGTAGTAATATCTGGAACATCTGATAAAAGTTATAAAAGTATTAGCGAAATAAGGAAAGAATTTGAAGAATGTTTTATTGTTCAAACAATAGACTTTAACAAATTCGGAACTGGAAGACTATATCACCAAAAGATAGGAGCTAAATAATGATTGAATTTAGAGGATTTAAAATCAATGGAAATCCTGCAAGACAAAGAGGTTTAGGTCAAGGAAATAAACTTCAAAGGTATGTAGATAACGAAGTAATTTCAAGAATGGATAAATACACTCCTTTTGACCAAGGGGATTTAAAACGTTCACCGATAGGATTAACAACGTTAGGTTCTGGCACTATACACCAAAGAACACCATATGCAAGAAGGTGGTATTATACTCCAGCAAACTTTAGTGAAGCACCTATGAGAGGGAATAAGTGGTTTGAAAGAATGAAAAATGCAGAAAAGGGAGAAATATTGCAAGGTATGGCAAGTTTATCAGGAGGAAGGGCAGGATAATGAAAACAGTAATAGAAAGCATTAGAGATTTTTTCGATAAATGCGAAGTGCTTAATCCTGATGTAAGATTATCAGTTAATTATTTAGGCTTGGAAGTTCCTGAATATGCCATATATACAGACCCAGCAAATCCAATTGTGAAAAGATATGTAGACGGTGGAGCGTTAAAACAAAAAGTATTTACATTAGTAAGTAGAAACTACTTAGATTCCGATTATATATTACAACTTGAAAATATAGGTTTTTTCGAAAGACTTATATCGTGGATTGAAGATAAAAACAAAAATAGGGACTTACCTATATTAAGTGATAACAGGCATTCGATAAAGATAGAGATTATAAGCGACGGATTTTTAATAAGTGCTGATAATCAAAAATCACAATATCAAATGCAAATGAGATTAATTTATACGGAGGATTAAATGGCAGACCAAAAAGTAAATATTCAAAACTTAGAAGAATTTAAAGGATTACAATTAAGGGCGGATAAAGTTTCGTTTATGTCTGTAGGAGAAGAAAATGTCTTTTACAGAATGAAAGGCTTTACAGAACTACCAACAACAAAAGAAGCTGAAGAATATTCAAGAAAATATGTTGATGAAAAATCAGAAAGAACAACAACTACAGGGGTATCATCTTCAACATCTTTTACATTAGACAAATATAAAGACAATCCAGTACATGACAGAATTCAACAAGTATTCGATTTAGAACAACTGGGAGATGAAGCAACAGAAGATATTGTTGTTGTAGATTTTTCAAAACCTTTAAAAGGTGGTTACTATGCAATTAAAAGAAATCACACAATAGTGCCTGATACTGAAGGTGACGGAACTGATGCTTATCAATATTCAGGAACATTTAAAGCAAATGGTCCTGCAATAGTAGGTATCGCAAAACAAGTTGAAGGAGCTGCTGACTTTTTAGCAGTATCTTTTGATATAGAAACAGAAGCAAATACAGAAAGTTAAAACAGGGAGATTTTATATCTCCCTTTATTTTTTTAGGAGGGTGAAAAATGGCGGTTAAATTTCAAAAAAGTAAAAACACTGGATTA
>QWCK01008759.1_pt1 | contig 17584 bp, 15 predicted proteins | sample 1972571 | NCBI WGS metagenome assembly QWCK01 (sample SAMN09866710, study PRJNA288562) | Human gut metagenome isolate term2_stool, whole genome shotgun sequencing... | isolation source: gut | host: Homo sapiens | place: USA: California
CGTGGAGGTGGACGAGGTGATCGTCAGCATCGGCGTCCAGCCCAATCCTATCATCCCGACCCACTTCGAGGGGCTCAAGATCAGCAGCCATGGGACCATCGAGGTGGATGAGGAGAAGCATCAGAGCCAGCTGAGCGACGTCTTTGCCGGCGGGGACATCGTCCGCGGCGGTGCGACCGTGATCCTTGCCATGGGGGACGGACGCACGGCAGCAGCCGGGATGAATACCTACCTAATGAATCAAGAGGGATGAGCCGCCCACACACACTTCACCATAGATACAGTAAAATGAAAAAGATTTCACTCCTTACACTATCACTTGCACTCACCGCACTGAGTCTCCATGCCTGCTCGCAGGACAAGTCCTCTGTCTTGCGAGGCACCGACCTCCCGTCCGAGATGGAGGGACAGTATGTCTACCTGTATGATGGGCAGGCAAAGGTCGACTCAGCGCTGGTCAAGGACGGCTCATTCGAGGTGTCGATGCCACAAGAGACATCCACCAAGATATACACCGTCCTGATGGGGAGTAAAGGGATGCCCTTCTTCTCCGAGCCGGGGACCTCGACCCTTGTAGTCGACGGAGACAACTTTGCCTACGATCCCGGTTCCACCGAGCTGAATAAGAAGGTAACCACCCTCTACAGCCGCTTCAACGCCCTCTATGGCGACTTCATGGCTGCCAATCAGCAGCTGATGCAGGAGGTGCAGGCAGGTGGCGGGACGATCACCGAGGAGATCTCAGCAAAGGGCGAAAAGCTCTCGGACGACTTCAATACCAAGGTGGCTGCACTCTCCAGGGAGTACTTTGACGATAATAAGGACAATGCCTTTGGACTCCTAGCCCTCTCCATCTACCCGATGACCGATCCGAAGGGATTTGTCGAGATGTATGAGTCAGCGGGCGAAGCTGTCACCTCCAACGAGGACATGCAGAAGCTCTATGCCATGCAAAAGGGCGAACTGAAGACCGCCTCCGGTAGTCCCTACACCGATGTGACAATGACTAACGAGACCGGCAAGAGCGTAAAGCTGAGCGACTACATGGAGGACGGGAAGTACCTCCTCGTCGATGTATGGGCTTCCTGGTGTGGTCCCTGTCGCGCCGCGATGCCCCATCTGGCGGAGATCGCCAAGAGCCACGCCGGGACGATCAACGTCCTAAGCGTCGGGGGACTCAATGAGACTCCTGAGGCGAACGCCAAGGCTCGGGAGGAGCTCGGGATGACCTGGAGCACCTTCTTCGACAGCAAGTCCTCACTTGCCGATGCTTACGGGGTAAAGAGTATCCCCACCCTGATTCTGATCAGTCCGGAGGGTACCATTGTCCTGAAGACAAATCGACCGGATGAGATTTCCGATAAGATCAGCGAGCTTGGGCTCTGATCCAGGCTCTCTGTCAGACATCACTTGACTATATAACAACATCACACTTATTTATACACAAACATGAACAAACTGACACGCACTGTCGCACTGATCGCCGGGCTTGTACTTGTGGCCGGGTGCCAGAGCAGCCCAAAATTCTCGCTCAAGGGAAGCAACCTTCCTGAGGAGCTGGAGGGGAAGTATGTCTATCTCATCCTCGATGAGGACAATAAGGACTCCGTGCAGGTAAGCAACGGCTCCTTTGCCTACACCTCCGACCAGATCGACACTACCCACCTCTGGTATCTCGTCTCCAAGGACGCCCAGATCCAGGCTCCTATCGTCCGCGAGTCGGGGGACTTCACCCTTACCCGTGGCGAGGATGGGAAGTACACCATCACCGCAGCTGACGAAACCTACAGGGCTAAGGATCAGGAGCTCGCTAAGGAGGGCATCGATGCCGAGGCTGCTGACAAGCTGCGCGCTGAGATGCAGGAGCTCGACAAGAAGTACTACGAGGCCAATAACGGGCTCGCTCGCAAGTACTACGAGGCCAATAAGGACAACGTGATCGGTGCCCTCGCCTTCTCACAGCTCCAGTTTGAGAGCGATGACGACTTCATCGCCGCTTACGAGGGAGCCTCCGATGTGGTAAAGGAGGACAAGAACCTCAAGAATCACTACGATACGATCATCGTCGCTCGCGAGACCGCTGAGGGCAAGACCTACAAGGGAGACTACGAGATCAGCGACGGCGAGGGTACGACCGTGAAGCTCTCCGACTATATGGAGGAGGGCAAGTACCTGCTCGTCGACTTCTGGGCCTCCTGGTGTGGACCGTGCCGCATGGCTATGCCGCACCTCGCCGGAATCGTCAAGGACCACAGCAAGACCATCAACGTCCTCAGCGTTGGTGTCTGGGAGAAGAGTAAGGAGGTCAATGATGCCGCTCGCCAGGAGCTGGGCATCACCTGGAACACTGCCTTCGATAAGGAAAGTCAGTCGACCAAGGAGTATGGCATCCTCGGCATCCCGACACTACTCCTTATCAGTCCCGACGGCACCATCGTCTACCGTGGTCACAGCCCACAAGATGTAGATGCCAAGATCAAGGAGCTTGGTCTCTAAGCAGAACCTTTTCTCCTAAGAAAAATAGTACATTTGAGGGATCGCTTCTCAGCAGGAGAGGCGATCCCTCTTTTTTGTATTACGCTAAAGGATTCACTTAATGTCATGAAGAAATACCTCACTTCCCTTGCGCTTGTGGCACTGCTCTGTGGTTGCCAGAGCAACAGCGAGACCTGCACCATCACAGGCAGCGAGCTGCCTACCGAGCTCGAGGGTGCTATGGTCTATCTTGTCGCCGACCCTATGGGCACCGATTCCACACAGATCACGGCCAACCGCTTCACTCTCCGATGTAGCACTCCATCCGACTCGGTCCTTGGGATGCTCTCGATCCCTCAGGGCGATATTGAGCTGCCCTTCATCCCGGAGAGCGGCGACTTCACACTGACCAAGGATCCGAGCGGAGCCTACTCCATCACCTCAGAGGATCCGAGCAGTCTCAATGCCGTGCTCACCTCTTTTACGAAAGAGGTAAATGAGAAAACAAAAGCACTCGCAACCGAACGAGAGTCGCTCGAGAAACAGATCCGACAAGCAAGCAACCCGAAGGAGTCCAGTGAGATACAGGCTCAGATCGATCAGGTCCGTGTGGAGAGTGCCGGCATCCGCAGCGCAATCGCTGCGAAGTACTACGAGAGCCACCATGATGACCTAGTTGGGGCACTGCTATTTAAGGAGCTGGACTATGCCGATGAGGCGGAGTATGTGACCCTCTATGAGGGAGCCTCTGACCTCGTGCGCAGAGACGCAAAGAATACGGAGCGGTACAGTAAGGCAAAGAATGCTCTGGAGACCTCGGTCGGCAAGCCCTACAAGGGGGACTTCGAGATCCCGGACGGAGAGGGAGAGAGCGTCATGCTCAGCGACTATATGGATGGCAAGCGGTACCTGCTGCTGGACTTCTGGGCCTCCTGGTGCGTCTACTGCCGACAGGCCATGCCGGGGCTGAAGCAGCTCTCCGAGGAGCACAGCAAGACGCTCCGCGTGCTGAGCATCGGTGTGCGTGAGAAGTCGAAGGCGGACAACGACCGCGCCAGGGAGAGCCTTGGGATCAACTGGGAGACGATTTTCGACAAGGACAATGTCTCCTACGACGCTTACGGTGTCCTCGGCATCCCGACCCTGATCCTGATCAGTCCGGAGGGCGAGGTGGTCTTCCGCGGCTATCAGCCGGCTAAGCTCCTGGAGATAATCACTGAGCTGGATCTGTAATCATGAGAGTAATAGTTAATGGTCGGACGGTGACCCTCTTTGCCGGTGCCATCGTGAGAGATGCTATCCATGCTTGGGCAAGTGAGGAGGGCGAGTGCCTGACCGGATGGATCGCAAGGGATGAGAATGGATTTGAGGTAGCACCCGATGGACCACTCGAGGAGGGAATGAGACTGTCTGTAACCCATAGCTGATGAGAAACAATGATTCACTCTAATCGACTAACCCTGATCACCGCTGCACTACTCTCCCTCCTCCTCGGAGGCTGTGGTGTCTCATCGCACCACAAGTCCGGCAACCATGTCCGTATACTGTCAGTAAACGACATGCATGCCGGCATCGAGCGGATGCCCCGATTCGCCTTCATCGTCGACAGTCTCCGTAAGGAGTACCCCGAGCTCCTGGTGCTCTCAGGAGGAGACAATCAGACCGGCAATCCCTTCAACGACCAGTACGAACCCAAGGGCTGGCCAATGATCGATATGATGAATCGGATCGGCTTCGCCGCCTCTGCGGTGGGTAATCACGAGTTTGACACGGGGCGGGAGGGCTTCGCCTACCTCGCAAGCCAAGCCACCTTCCCCTTCCTCTGCGCCAATATGGAGCCGACAGCGGACCTGCCGATCCTCCCGAGGATGACGCTGAGGACGAAGAACGGCTACACCATCGGGATCACCTCACTCCTCTTCATCAATGAGCTGGGCATCCCCGATTCTCATCCCGACAAGGTCCGCCCCTTTACCTTCCACGAGCCTATGGAGAGCTACGAGCGACACCTCGGGATGCGGGACAGCGTCGATGTGCTTCTCTTCCTCAATCACTACGGCATCCGCCACGACCAGGCTCTCGCCAAGGCACTACCCACCGGCGTGGTAGACCTGATCATCGGCGGACACTCGCACACCAAGATAGACAAGGAGTTGTATGAGAATGGGATCCTGATCACTCAGGCCGGCTCCAAGCTCCACTACTGCACCCTTACCGACCTCACCCTCGGCCCTAACCGGAGAGTCATCGCCCGCAGCTCACGTCTCATCCCGATCGAGGAGGGCGGCAGCGAGCAACCTGCTATGAGGGCGCTGGTCGACCGGTACTACGCCAATCCTGAGATGCACAAGTCGCTTGCCACCACCGAGACGGGGTTGATAAGCAAGGAAGAGCTGGGCTACCTGATGACCGATGCCTTCCGTGAGGTGACCGGGGCAGACTTTGCCATCACCAATCCCGGTGGCATACGCGTCGACTCTATAGCTCCCGGATCGATCTCTATGCTGGACATCTATACGCTGGACCCCTTCTCCAATCAGATGATGACCGTCGATCTCACTCCGGCAGAGCTGCTCCGGCTCTTCGAGAGCGGCTACGACGAGCTGGACGATCGGCGACCGATCGTACCGTCCGGGCTCCATGTCACCTACGCACTCGGTGCTGACGGGCGACTCGAGGGGATCACGCTCCTGGACGACGCCGACCAGCCGCTCGATCCTGATCGGACATACAAGGTGGCACTCAGCAGCTATGCCGCCTCGGTCTACTCCTATGGGGACAAGTCGAGGGTCAGGGACGAGCACCGGACCACCGAGGAGGCGATCATCGACTACCTCAGTCGCTATCGGGTCACCCCGGACTACTCCGAGGAGCACCGGATCACCCTCTTCACGGTGGAGGAGTGAGGTGAAGTGTTAATTATGGAATCATTTCTGTAATTCGTCCGATAATTGATACGTTGAACTTCTTTTTTCGCTACATTTACCTCATCAAGTAAGTCAAACCATTTATTTCCTAACTTTTACAATCTATCTATCATCATGAAAGGATACGCAATGCTAAAGATCGGGGAAGCAGGCTGGATCGAGAAGCCTGTCCCCGAGTGCGGCCCTATGGACGCCATCTGTAAGCCGCTCGCTGTAGCTATCTGCACCAGCGACGTACACACCCTCTGGGAGGGTGCCATAGGCGACCGCCACAATATGATCCTCGGTCACGAGTGCAGTGCCGAGGTGGTCAAGGTAGGTGAGCTGGTCAAGGACTTCAAGCCCGGTGATCGGGTCATCGTGCCGGCGATTACTCCCGACTGGAACTCTCTCGAGGCTCAGGCCGGCTACTCCATGCACAGCGGCGGCATGCTGGCAGGATGGAAGTTCTCCAACTTCAAGGACGGTGTCTTCGGCGAGTACTTCCACGTCAATGACGCGGACGGCAACCTGGCACACCTCCCCGAGGACTTTGACCCCGTCGAGGCGACCCAGCTCAGCGATATGGTGCCGACAGGCTTCCACGCTGTGGAGCTGCAAGATCTGTATGGCCGGCGGTACGGTGGACACCTTCTCAGAGGCTGTGAAGGCACTCAAGCCCGGCGGTAAGATCGGTAACGTCAATTACCTCGGCAAGGGCGACACTATCTCCATCCCTCGCGTCGAGTGGGGTGTCGGTATGGGACACAAGCAGATCAATGGCGGTCTGATGCCCGGCGGTCGTCTCCGTATGGAGAAGCTCGCCCGCCTCGTCTCTTTCGGTCGTCTCGACCTGAAGCCGCTCTGCACCCACGTCTTTGAGGGCTGGGATAAGCTCCCCGAGGCGCTCCAGCTTATGCGTGATAAGCCTGCAGACCTGATCAAGCCGATCGTTGTGGTCAATAAGTAACTTACCTAATAGTATACATCAAGAGAAGGTCTCCATCCGGGTAATCCGGGTGGAGACCTTCTCTTTTTTATAGGTCTATAGACCTACAGCTTACTTGATAGAGGCCTCATAGATACCATCGATAGAGGCACCGATGGTCTTATTGAACTCCTCATCACTCTGCTGTGCAGAGAGTCCCTCAGCGAGACCGCGAGAGAAGGAAGCGATGATGCCGTGATTCTTAGCCAGCAGCTCATTAGCATGCTCGCGGCTGTAGCCACCGGAGAGGGCTACCACACGGACGATATTCTTGTGCTCGATGATCTCCTTGTAGAAGTTGTCTACCGTCGGGAGAGTGATCTTGAGCATAACGGGCTCGTCCATCTCATCGAGATGAGCGAGGATCTCGCGCTTGAGGATCTCCTCAGCCTTAGCCTTATCGGGGCAGTGGATGTCCACCTCGGGCTCGAGGATGGGCATCAGACCGTGAGAGAGGATCTTCTTACCCCACTCAAACTGCTGTGCCACGATAGCCTTGATGCCCTCCTCATTAGCCTGCTTGATGACACTGCGCTCCTTGGTACCGAAGATGTTGTGCTTCACAGCATCCTCGCAGAGGTCGTCGAGACCGGGGAAGTCCTTCATCAGCTGCACGCCATTCTTCTCCTCGCAGAGGCCCTTGTCGACCTTGAGGAAAGGTACGATGTGGAGGTTGTCCCAGAGGTAGTCAGGGGTCTTCTTGCCGTCGATCTCACCGCGCATGGTGCGCTCGAAGAGGATCACACCGATGATCTTATGCTCAGCAAAGCCGGGGCTCTTGATCATACGGGTACGCATCTCGTGGATGAGCTCAAACATCTCCGTCTCGTTACTCCAGGCATCCTCGGTCAGACCGTAGGACTTCAGGGCCTTGGGAGTAGAGCCACCACTCTGGTCAAGGGCGCCAATAAAGCCCTTGCCGTTCTTCATCTGTTCTAGCTGTTCCTTGTTCATCTCTTTTTACCTTATATAAATTGATTGGAGCTATTATAGTGTCTTGTCACTGTAGGGACGGGTCCCTTTCCATCCTCAAAGATACAAATTTTCTCCGACTCGCGAAGCCATAGTTACTGAAATCTTTTCGGATGATAGTGCTTTTAACCTCTCTTCATAGTCTAAATCGCCCACGCTTCTCATGGTGTACGATCAGCTGGTCGTAGCGATCGACCACCTCGCCGACCACATCCTCCCAGGTGCGAGAGATCGTGTGGGGGATCCGATCCGCCACCCGCTGCCTTCCCTCCACATCGCGGATCGTCTCGATGATCTTGTCCGCATAGACGCGCGGATCATTCTGCTTGGCGATGAAGGCGTTGACCCCGTCCTGGAAGGGCGCAGCACAGGTTGTTCCCTCCAACAGGAGACTGGGCGTATGCATCAGCGCCGCCTCTCGGATCACATTACCATACGTGTCGTAGAGCGAGGGGAAGAGGAAGAGATCCGCCGCCGCATAGTAGGAGAAGAGTTCGGTCCGGTCCTTAATAGTTCCGGGAAATATCGCCCGATCCTGCAGACCTAAGCTCTTAGCCTTCTCGATAAACTTCCCTCGCGCCACACCACTTCCGAGGGAGTAGAAGAGGAATTTCCGATCACCCAGCAGCGCAAGACTATCGAGGATCATCCCGACATTCTTGATCCGGATCTGCTGACCGACGAAGAGGAAGAGCGGAGTCTCGTCGTCCAGTCCCAGCTCACGCCGCTTCCGCTCACGGAGCACGGACCAGTCCTCACTCACCGTCTCCACGCCATTAGGAACCACGACGATCTGCCCTCGCTTCTCCCTAAATCCATACTCATGCATCGTCTCCAGGATCGACTCATCGGTGATCCAGACCTGATCGGCATGGCGGTAAAATTCCATAATCCAGTCCTTAGCCACATCAGAGATGAAGCGACTCTTGGTCGCACCGTAGAAGTCATCCTTATACTTCGAGCGGAAAGAGGCGATGAAGGGGATGTCCCGTCTGCGAGCAATCACACGCCCCATCCGTCCCGTCGTGAAGGGAGCATGGCAGTGGATGAGATCAAAGGGCAGATGATACACCTCGCGTGACGCACGCGTAGGTATAAAGGGGAGTCCCACCGAGTAAGGAGGCCGTGGCGGCACAGGCACCGAGGGGATGCGAGTAATGGGGAAGGGCTCAGGCATCTCAGGCTCTCCCTTAGAGTACGGGACCACGACGTGCACGTCACGCCCCATGTTATACATCTGGATCGCATTATTATAGACGACGGTGCCCACCCCATCTACTGCCGGCTGGAAGCTGTCATTGAAAAGCCCGTACATATCTCGCTCTCGTGTGTGATCATTCCGATTACTGCACAAATATACCTATTTGGCACACTCTCGCGCAATCCGAGCGAGGGACGGCGAGTGAGGGGTCCCACATTGCCATAAATTCACTATTTTTGCAAAAGTCACGAGGGAGACTAAGCCAGACTCATATCACATCAAACCACTTAACTGTAATCGAAATGAATCTAAGGAAGATCATCCTGACGGTAAGCGTCGCACTGACAGCGGCGACCATGCTCTCCGCTCAGGAGCAGAGACCTCTCTGGATGCGCTATCCCGCCATCTCTCCGGATGGCAAGGAGATCGCCTTCTCCTACCAGGGGGACCTCTTCAGCGTCGCCACTCAGGGCGGCACGGCACGACGCCTCACCACCTCAGAGGGGTACGACTATCGTCCCATGTGGAGCCCGGACGGCTCCAAGCTCGCTTTCGTCAGCACCCGCACCGATGGGCGAGAGGACATCTACGTCATGGACGCCCGTGGCGGTCAGGCGAAGCGTGTCACCACTCACAGTACAAGCGAGAAGCCCATCACCTGGAGCCTCGACGGCAAGCACATCCTCTACGCAGCCCATATCCAGGATCCTGCGTCCAGTGCCATCTTCCCCGGGCGGTACAACGAGCTCTACCGCATCCCCGCCGAGGGCGGTCGTACGGAGATGGTGATGCCGACGCCTCTTGCTGACGGTGTACTCCTCCCCGACGGATCCGGACTGATCTATGAGGACAATAAGGGGATGGAGAATGAGTGGCGCAAGCACCACACCTCCTCCGTCACCCGAGATATCGTCCGGTATGACTTCAAGAGTAAGAAGTACACCCCCATCGTCACCTGGAAGGGTGAGGATCGTAACCCGGTCCTCTCGGCTGACGGCAAGACGCTCTACTTCCTCAGTGAGCGCGGAGCGAAGAGCTGCTTCAACGTCTTCTCCGCCTCCATCGATGGTCAGAATGTCAAGCAGCTTACCTCCTACACCGACCACCCGGTTCGCTTCCTCTCCTCTGCTGCCGACGGCACCCTCTGCTACGGGTATGACGGCGAGATCTACACCCTCCGTCCCGGCAGTCAGCCGCAGCGCGTGCAGGTGAGCATCCTCAGCGACTACGTCGAGGAGCCCGAGCAGGAGATCACGCTCCGCTCCGGCATCACCTCCGCCTCCATCTCCCCTGACGGCAAGCAGGTCGCCTTCGTGATCCGTGGTGAGGTCTTCGTCACTTCGGCGGACTACACCACGACGAAGCGCATCACCAATACCCCTGCAGCCGAGAGCGATGTCACCTTTGGCGACAACCGCACGATCGTCTATGCGAGTGAGCGCAATGGCAAGAGCGACCTCTACGTCGCCACCATCAAGCGCAGCGAGGATCCGGACTTCCCCCACAGCACCCTGATCGACGAGAAGCTCCTCATCCCCGGCGACAAGTCGGAGAAGACCTGCCCGCAATTTGCCCCCAACGGCAAGGACCTCGCTTACCTCAAGGACCGCAGCCGTCTCGTGATCTACAATACCGAGACCAAGCGGGAGCGCCAGATCACCGACGGACGGTATCAGGTAGAGCGTGACGGACAGATCGACTTCACCTGGTCGCCCGACAGCAAGTGGATCGCCATGAGCATCGTCGACAACGGCCACAACCCCTACTACGATGTCGCTCTCGTCAGCGCGACCGAGACCAATCCTGAGATCCACAACCTCACCCAGTCCGGCTACTTCGCCATGGGTCCCCGCTTCGTGATGGACGGTAATGCGATCATCTACACCTCCGAGCAGTACGGTATGCGCAACCACGCCTCCTGGGGCTCGATGAATGACGTGATGATCGTCTTCCTCAATCGCGAGAGCCTGCGCCTCACCCCCGTCTCCTCAGAGCTCGGTGATGCCTTCATCACCTCTGACGGAGAGACACTCTACTATATGTCTGCCTTCGAGGGTGGATACGACCTATGGAAGAAGGACCTCCGCAAGGGCGACGTAGAGCTGCTCAAGAAGCTCGACGGTCCCTCCTACAACTTCATGCCCGACAGCAAGGGGGACAAGATCTTCATGATCGGGTCAAGGGATATGAAGAAGATGTCTCTCCCGAGCGAGAAGATAGAGTCTGTCTCCTACGACGCTCGTATGAAGCTCCGTCCCGCCGACGAGCGCCGCTTCGAGTACGACTACGTACGCCGCGAGGAGGGGGAGAGGATCTTCTACGAGGATATCACCAATATCAATGGTGCCAACTGGCCCGAGCTGACCGACCACTACGAGAAGTTCCTCCCCTATATCACCAATGATCAGGACTTCTCCGACATGCTCTCTGAGCTCCTCGGCGAGCTGAATGTCTCCCACACCGGCAGCGGCTACAGAGGACCTGTCAGTAGTCCCTCCACCGCTGAGCTGGGACTCTTCCTCGACTGGACGCCCTCCGACAAAGGTCTCAAGATCGACGAGGTGGTCATCGGCGGTCCCTTCGATACCTTCCGCTCCAAGGTCGAGGCCGGTGACTACATCACCGCCATCGATGGCGAGGAGATCGATGCTCAGACTGACTACTTCCCCCTCCTGAGGGGTAAGGTCGGTCGCGAGACCCTCATCTCCCTCTACTGCCCGAAGACCGGCGCACGCTGGGAGGAGACGATCAAGCCCATCTCCTCCGGCAGACTTAGCGACCTACTCTACAAGCGCTGGGTATCTCAGCGTGCTGAGGAGGTAAAGAAGCTCTCAGACGGCAAGCTCGGCTACGTCCACATCCCCTCGATGGATGACGAGAGCTTCCGTAAGGTCTACTCCGATGCACTCGGTAAGTACTATAACTGCGACGGCATCGTGATCGACATCCGTAATAATGGCGGTGGCCGTCTCCACGAGGACATCGAGGTACTCTTCACCGGGACCAAGTATCTGGAGCAGATGACGAAGGGACGCGACTACTGCCCGATGCCATCACGCCGCTGGACCAAGCCGAGCGTCATGGTCACCTGCGAGGCCGACTACTCCAATGCCCACGGCACCCCATGGGTCTACCAGACGATGAAGATCGGTAAGATCGTCGGCATGCCGGTACCGGGGACGATGTCGAGCGTCAATTGGATCACCCTCCAGAACCCCGCCCTCTACTTCGGTGTCCCCGCCATCGGCTACATGACGAAGGATGGCTACTACCTCGAGAATCATCAGGTAGAGCCGGATGTCAAGCAGCCCCTGGACTTCAACGAGGCACTACAGGGTCGTGACACCCAGATCAAGCGCGCCGTCGAGGTACTTTGTGCTGAAGTAAAGTAAGCCGGACGACCCCGACCTATCCTAAGAAGCCCTGCCGGAGAGTTCTCCGACAGGGCTTCTTTTTTTGCTGTCCGATAAAGGTATACCGGAGGTGTGTGGTGCGGCTCCGATCTATTACCGGTATTAGTCATCACTATTACCGGTATTAGTCGTTACTAATATCGGTAATAGAAATACCCCAGATCGGGCGCCACAGAAATCATAGGGAGAGCCTGAAAAAGTGCCCTTTCCCCGTGGAGGGAGAAGTCCCTCGGACTGTCTTGCGAACTTTTCCCACAGATCCGGAGACAAGAAGAGATTATAGGTATATTTGCGTATAAGTAAAACAATGAATGAAGATACGAGCACATATGGACTTTATCTCTCTCGACATCACTAACGCCCTATGCAGCGACAAGCTGCAGGCTGAGTATCACTCCCTCCTCCGGGAGGCGGATGATGCGCATGAGTCACTATACGTCGGCGATCGCCCCGGGAACGACTTCCTCGGATGGGTCTCCCTACCCTCCTCGATCACCGATCAGATCATGACCGAGATCGAGACCGCCGTGAGGCCTCTCCGAGAGGAGTGCGACTACGTGGTCTCCGTCGGTATCGGCGGCTCCTACCTCGGGATCCGGGCGGTCTACGATGGGGTGAGAGACTCCTTTGCTGACTATAAGGAGCAGAGCGGTCCCAGACTTCTTTTTGCCGGCAATCAGGTGAGCGAGGACTATCTCGCCGAGCTGATCGACCTCCTCAGGGGTCGGAAGTTTGGCATCATCAATATCTCCAAGAGCGGCACCACGACTGAGCCATCTATTGCCTTCCGACTGCTGAAGGAGCTCCTGGAGGCACAGGAGGGGGTCGACTTTGCTCGCAAGCACATCATCGCGATCACCGATGCACACAAGGGAGCTCTACGCAAGCTCTCCGATGATGAGGGCTATAAGACCTTCGTCATCCCGGATCCGGTAGGCGGGCGCTTCACAGTCCTCACACCGGTGGGACTGGTGCCGCTGGCGGCTGCCGGCTGCGACATCCGATCTCTCGTGAGAGGTGCTCAGGATATGGAGAAGCATATCGGGCGCAGCGTCACGGGCGAGGAGAATATGGCGGTGCGCTATGCTGCGACCCGAAACGCTCTCTACCGGCATGGTAAGGTGATTGAGATCCTGAATAACTTCAACCCTCGATTCCACTACATCGGTGAGTGGTGGAAGCAGCTCTTCGCCGAGAGCGAGGGGAAGGACGGGAAGGGTATCTTCCCCACCCTGGCAGACTTTACCACCGACCTCCACTCCATCGGTCAGATGATCCAGCAGGGAGAGCGAAACCTCTTCGAGACCTTTGTGAGCATCACGAAGCCACGCCGCTCCGTCGTCGTACCTGAGGATAAGGACAATCTCGACGGGCTCAATTACCTCGCCGGGAAGCAGGTCGACTTCGTCAATAAGAATGCGGAGACAGGTACCATCCTTGCCCACCTCGATGGCGACGTGCCGGTGATGCGCCTCGAGCTCCCGGAGCTGAGCGAGTACTATATCGGTCAGCTCTTCTACTTCTTCGAGAAGTCTGTCGGCATCAGTGGCTATATCCTGGGCGTCAATCCTTTCAACCAACCCGGTGTAGAGGAGTACAAGCGGAACATGTTTGCACTGCTCGGTAAGCCCGGCTACGAGGAGGAGACCAAGAAGATCCGCACTCGTCTCGACAAGAAGAAATAAGATATATGCTACAAGACTACAAGGAAAACGACTCCAAGCCGCTGATCCTCCCCCAGTACGGACGTAATGTCCAGAATATGGTCGACCGCTGTGTCGAGATCGAGGATCCGGCGACCCGCCAGCAGTGTGCCGAGACGATCATCGACACGATGCGCTCCTTTGCGACAACGGACAAGGATCGAGAGGACTTCGAGCAGGTACTGTGGGATCACCTTTATATCATGTCCCGCTTCAGACTGGACGTGGACTTCCCCTACCCCGTCACCTCTCAGGAGGAGTATGAGGAGCCGACGGTCCGGAGGCTGGACGATAATACACAGAGACCCCCAGTCTACCGCCACTACGGCCATGTGATAGAGCGTATGGTGGAGATCGTCAAGGGGCTGCCGGAGGGAGAGGAGCGAGATGAGCTAGCGAGGATCACTGCCGTGGAGATGAAGCGTCAGTACTGCAGCTGGAATAAGTCCTCCGTCGCCGACTCCAAGATCTTCGCGGACCTGTACGAGCTCTCCAAGGGCGAGATCTACCTCGATGAGCATATCTGCACGCTGCCGGAGGCAGGGGCTCTCACAGCTCCGTCCGGCAATAACCCTCAGAAGGGTAACAGCAATAACCGGAAGAATAACAACCGGGGACGAGGGAATAAGGGAGGCAACAGAAATAAGAAGAAAAGACGATAAGTATCATGGGCGCATTTGTCATAGAGGGCGGTCGGCAGATGAGGGGAACCCTCGTCCCGCAGGGGGCTAAGAACGAAGCTCTCCAGGTCATCTCCGCAGCTCTGCTCACCGACCAGGAAGTCCGCATCGCCAACGTCCCGGATATCCTGGACGTGATGAATCTCATCCGTCTGATGATGGACCTGGGCGTCAAGGTGACGAAGGAGAGTGAGGATACCTACTGCTTCCAGGCTGATGACGTCAATCTCGACTTCGCCTACTCGGAGGAGTTTCTCACAAAGTGTCGCAAGCTGCGGGGATCGATCCTGCTGGTAGGTCCTCTGCTCTCGCGCTTCGGCAAGGCGGCGATCACCAAGCCGGGAGGAGATAAGATCGGACGCCGACGCCTGGATACCCACTTCCAGGGATTCATCAACCTGGGGGCCACCTTTGACTACGACGAGGATACGGAGCTCTTCTCCCTCAGAGCCAAGGAGGGTCTCCATGGGAAGTATATGCTCCTGGAGGAGGCCTCTGTGACCGGCACCGCCAATATCATCATGGCAGCAGTGCTTGCGGAGGGGACGACGACGATCTACAATGCCGCCTGCGAGCCTTACGTGCAGCAGCTCTGCCGACTGCTAATCTCTATGGGGGCTAAGATCGAGGGCGTCGCAAGCAATAGGCTGACCATCGAGGGCGTCAGCCATCTCGGCGGGGCGAGTCACCGGATCCTGCCGGATATGATCGAGGTGGGGAGCTTCATCGGCATGGCTGCCATGACCGCCTCTGAGCTGACAATCGTCGATCCTCACATAGAGGAGATGGCGATGATCCCGCGAGCCTTTGAGCGGCTCGGGATACGGACCGAGATGAGGGGGGATGACCTCTTTATCCCAGCCCAGGAGCACTATGAGATCGACACCTTTATGGACGGCTCCATACTGACGATCGCTGACGCACCCTGGCCGGGACTCTCACCGGACCTCATCAGTGTAATGCTGGTGGCGGCGACACAGGCGAGGGGAAGCGTACTCTTCCATCAGAAGATGTTTGAGAGCCGGCTTTTCTTCGTCGATAAGCTGATCGACATCGGCGCCCAGATCATCCTCTGCGATCCGCACAGAGCGGCGGTCATTGGGCTGGATCGGGCGCACCCCTTCCGCGCTGCGACGATGGACTCACCGGATATACGTGCCGGTATCGCCCTACTTATTGCCGCCATGTCCGCAAGCGGTACCAGCCGGATCAATAACATCGAGCAGATCGACCGCGGTTATCAGAATATCGATAAGCGACTGAATGCCATCGGTGCCTCGATAAGCCGCATCGACTAACGCCTTCCACGGATGAAAGCTACCGATCTTAGGGCACTGCCTGAGCATTACATTGCCCTCGGTCCCATACTCAAGCCGTATGGGACGACCGGGGACTTCATCGTCGACTCCTTCCCGGAGACGGCGCTGGACGACTTTATCTTCATCGAGATAGAGGGGATCAAGGTTCCCTTTGAGATCGAGGAGTTAGTGGATCGGAGTGGCCAAGTGGTCGTAAAGGTCTCCGGTGTAGATGATGTGGAGACGGCGGAGCGCTACCGCGGCTGCCCCACCTTCGCCGCTCCGGGTGAGCAGCACGACCAGACTCAGGATGAGAGCGGAGACTACCGGAGTCTGCTCGGTTGGAGAGTCTACAGCTCCAACGACGATGCCTATCTCGGCGTAGTGGAGCGGTACGACGACAGCACCGCCAATGTGCTGCTGAGTGTGCAGTCGGGCGATGGCACGAAGCACCTTCTCCCCTGGGTAGCAGACTGGGTGGAGGCGCTGGATGAGGAGCACCATATCCTCCGCCTTACACTGCCGGAGGGACTACTCGGCTAACCGTCAGAGGTAGATAAAGAGGATAATGTAGATGAATGCGGGAGGTGCCGCCAGGATCGTACTGTCGATGCGATCCAGTATGCCTCCGTGTCCAGGGAGGATGTGCCCGGAGTCCTTCACGTCGTAGCAGCGCTTCAGTAAGCTCTCAAAGAGATCCCCGCAAGTGGCAAAGAAACCGACTATGGCGGCAAGGATCAGCCAATTGACCAAACTGGTCACCGCCGGGAAGAAGTAGTAGAAGGCTACCGCTCCCAGCAGCGTGAAAGCAATACCACCCAGCAGTCCCTCCACTGTCTTGTGCGGCGAGATGTGCGGCGCCATCTGATGCTTGCCGATCATACTACCGACGCAGTAGGCGCCGGAGTCATTGAGCCAGATAAATACAAATATCGGCAGCAGCCAGAACGTGTGGTCAAAGCTCAGCATGTATTGCCCCGTATCCTCCGGAGCCATATAGCAGAGCAGCATCATCGCGCCGAAGGGGACAGTCGTATAGAGGTGTGAGAAGAAGGCGTGCGCTATCTCCTCTATCGCCCTCGGACGTCTACGGAAGAGCTCCGTGATGATGTAGAAGAGGTAGTAGGCGACATACGGTAGGACTGCAATCAGCAGGTGCTTGTAGGTATAGCCCTGAGAGATGACGTTGAAGATGATAAAGAAGAGCACACCTGCCATCACCGCATGCACCGTCTTAAGGATCGGGAAGTATCTATTGACCTGAGTAATGGTCTGATACTCGTAGGTGGCAAAGGAGGTAAGGATGGCAAAGATAGCGGCCATCATATTGACCGAGTCGGTCAGTATCCCGAAGAGTATCACCGAGACGTAGAGCACTCCGGTGATCAGGCGGGCGAGAAAAGATCTGACTTTACTTGACATGGGGAGCTTATTCTTTTGTATCCAGGGTCTTGAAGTCCACCAAGAGCGGGTTGTGATCACTGCAGTCCTTATGGCTTGGTATCTCTGCAGCCATGGCTCTCAGTGGACCTTCGTAGAAGAGGTGATCGATTCTAAATGCATAGAGTGGCTCGTTAAATGACACCCCCATCCCCCTTCCGGTCTGCACAAAGGCATCGTTACGGTCATCCCTGATGCGGGAGTAGCAATAGGACATAGGTGTGTCATTGAAGTCACCACAGATGATGGTATATGTGGGTGCAAAGTCACGCTGGAGCGATCTCACCTTGTCCCGCACAGCATTCGCGGCACCGGCTCGTACGTTAAGCGATGGTCCCAGACGCCGCTTGATAGCGAGCAGTCGGCTCTTCATCTCATCGAGACTTGGGTTGGTCAGATAGCCTCGGAAGGTCTCCTTCTCCTCACTACCCAGACTGTAACTCTCCATATGGTTATTGACGAGAAGCAGCGACCGATCGGGCGAGATGCGAAGGAGGTACCAGGCAGA
>QWCK01003398.1_pt1 | contig 17521 bp, 14 predicted proteins | sample 1972571 | NCBI WGS metagenome assembly QWCK01 (sample SAMN09866710, study PRJNA288562) | Human gut metagenome isolate term2_stool, whole genome shotgun sequencing... | isolation source: gut | host: Homo sapiens | place: USA: California
TTATAGGCTAAAAGAAACTCTAAGTGAAATTAGATAGTTCAATCTTTAGAAAATGAAAGACTTGAAAATGTCCCCTTAGAAGATGCTTTTTTTTTCTATTTATTGTAAAATAAACATATAAAGAAAGGTCGTGTATGATGGAAATTTTACAAAGTTTAAGAAATAAAATGCAAGAAAATAAAATAGATATCTACCTGGTTCCAACAGGAGACCCTCATGGTAGCGAATATCCTCCAGATGCCTATAAGTACCGGACCTTCCTAACAGGATTTACCGGGTCTGCCGGGGTGGCAGTGGTCTTTAAGGATAAAGCCTACTGCTGGGCAGATGGTCGCTACTATATCCAAGCGGGAAAGCAATTAGAAGGCTCTGGTTTTAGCCTACAAAAGGACGGCCAACCAGGAGTCCTATCTCCCTATGATTATGTGATAAAAATGGCCCAAGAAGGGGATACGGTAGGCTTCCATGGGGAACTTTTAATGATGAAGGACTTAAAAAAATTGGAAAGTCAAAGACCAGACCTAAGCTTTAAGGCCGTGGATTTAATGACCGACTTGTGGGAAGGGCGACCCAGCCTACCTCAAGAGCCAATGTTTATCCTAAAAAATGCCTACACTAAATTCACCACCCTGGAAAAAAGAGACCAGGTTATGGAAGAATTAAAAAAATATAAGGCAGACAGCTTGGTTTTGTCATCTCTGGATGACATAGCTTGGTTTACCAACCTTCGGGGAAGAGATATTGAGAACAATCCTGTTTTCTTGAGTTTCTTAACCCTGGATAAGAAGAACCTAGTCTTATATATTGATTTAAAGAAAATTGACCAAGAAATTGTAGAGTATTTTGAACAACAAAAGATTGTAGTCAAGGAATACCATGATTTTTACCAAGATATTAAGAAGTTGAAGGGCAAGAAGATTTTATTAGATCCCAGCAAGACAAATGCCTTGGTCTATAATCATCTAAAGGAGAAAAATCAACTAATTGAAGCTATTAACCCTACAACCATGCTAAAGGCTGTAAAAAATAAGGTGGAATTGAATAATTTAAAAGCAGCTTATGTTGACGATGGTGTGGCCTTGGTTAAATATTTTTCTTGGCTAAATCAAGAGATTTCGGCAGGAAAAACCATTACTGAATATGAAGCACAAAACAAGTTAATTGACTTTAGAAAAAATATTGTGGACTATATTGAAGACTCCTTTACACCGATTTCTGCCTATGGAGCTAATGGGGCCATGATGCACTATTCAGCTCAAAAGGAAAGTGCAGTTATTGGAAAAGACTCTTTTTATTTAATCGATAGTGGTGGTCAATATTTACGGGGGACAACAGATATTACCCGGACCCTCCATTTTGGGCAACCAACAGAAGAAGAAAAAAGAGACTACACCCTAGTTTTAAAGAGTCAAATCAGCCTGGCCAATACCATCTTCTTGGAGGGGACTAAGGGAAGTCAATTGGATGCCATTGCCAGAAGGCCTATTTGGCAATACCACATGGACTACAAGTGTGGAACAGGTCATGGAGTTGGCTACCTTTTAAACGTCCATGAAGGACCTCATAGGATTAGTCGCTGGACAGAGGATTGTCCTTTGGAAGAAGGTTATATCGTTACCATTGAACCAGGTATCTACAAGGAAGACATGTACGGAATCCGTCTTGAAAATGACGTAGCTGTGAAATTAGATGGAACAGCTCCTGATGGGACTTTCTACTCTTTCGACATGCTAAGTTATATTCCCTTTGATCGAAAATGCATCAATCCAGAACTCTTAACCCAGGAAGAAAGACAATGGCTAAATCGTTATAATGAACAAGTTTATGACCTCTTAGCCCCTAATTTGAACAAAGAGGAAGAAGAGTATCTTTCCATTCAAACAGAAGCTTTTTCGGAAAAATAATGGTTACAAAAGAGCAATTAGACCTACTTCCCAACAACCCTGGCGTCTATTTAATGAAGGATGCTTCGGACACTGTAATTTATGTTGGCAAGGCTAAAAATTTAAGAAAGAGAGTCCGTCAATACTTTGGATCCTATGGTCAAAGCTCCTCAAAGGTGCGGGCCATGGTGTCCCACATTGAAGATTATGAATACATCATTGTTGAAAATGAAATTGAATCCTTGGTTTTAGAACAAAACCTCATCAAGGAAAAGCGACCCAAGTATAATGTCCTCCTTAGGGATGACAAGCAATATCCATATATAAAAATAACTCGCGGGGAAGAATTTCCTCGCGTTTTAAAAACAAGACGGCTAGGCAAGGATGGTGCTAAATACTATGGTCCTTTTCCAAATACTACAGCAGTCAATGAAGCCATTGATCGATTCCATGAATTTTATCCTATTAGGGACTGTCATTTAAACATTGAGAAGTCCATAGGCAAGGTTAGGCCCTGTTTAAACTATTTTATTCATCGTTGTATGGGCCCTTGTACCGGAGAGGTTTGTCCTCAAGACTACAATCAACATATAGAGGCCATTCAAAATTTTTTGGACGGAAAGAAAACAGACCTCTATGAAAAAATCCAAACTGCCATGGAAAAGGCTTCTGAAAACTTAGATTTTGAACAAGCTGCCAAGTATCGAGACTCCCTAAGATCTTTAGAAATTTTAAATGAAAGACAAAAAATTACAGATGCCAATTCGGACAAGGAGCAGGATGTTATCGCCATTGCTCGAGATGTCAATGATGTATTGGTACAAATATTTTTTATCCGAAATGGAAAAATTATTGGCCGGGAACATTTTTTATTGGACCACTTTAACCAAGAGTCTACAGAGGAAATTACTGAGACCTTTATCAAGCAATTTTATAGTGGAACAGCCCATATTCCCAAGGAAATTCTCGTTGAGAAAGATTTAAGTGACTCCACTATTGAAGATTGGTTGAGTCAAAAAAGAAAGAGCCGGGTCCATATCCAATCTCCTAAAATAGGGGAAAAAAGAGACCTGGTCCGACTGGCCAAGCAAAATGCCATAGATATGTTGAGTAAAAACTCAGACAAGTATAAGAGAAAGAAGAACGAACGAAGGATGGCCTTAGAGGACCTTCAAGATGTCTTGAATTTAAAAGACTTTCCCCATCGTTTGGAATGCTATGATATTTCCAATATTTCTGGAGTGGAATCAGTGGGGTCTATGGTGGTTTATGAAGATGGGCTGGCCAAAAAAAGCGACTATCGGAAATTTAAAATAAAAACAGTTCAAGGACCAGATGACTATAAGAGCATGGAAGAAGTGTTAACTCGACGTTTTTTACGGGGACAAGCAGACAAGAAAGAAGGCAAGATGAATTCTTTTTACATCTATCCGGACGTACTTTTGATTGATGGAGGCTTGGGACAAGTCAATGTAGTAACAAGGGCTTTAGATAAGTTGGGCATTGAAATTCCCATTGTGGGTCTGGTAAAAGATGACTTCCATAAAACAAGGGGACTTGTTTACCAGGGAAAGGAAATCCAACTCAAGGTCTCATCAAGGCTTTATAGACTTTTATTTTCCATCCAAGAAGAAGCTCACCGTTTTGCCTTAAACTACCATAAGAGTTTGCACGCAAAGTCCATGTTCAAGTCCCAGTTAGATGATATTCCTGGGATTGGTCCCAAAAGAAAGCAGGCCCTGATGAAGCACTTTAAGAGTATTCAAAAGATCAAGGAAGCGTCTATTGAAGAGTTAAAAGAGGTAGATGGAATGAATATAAGGGCGGCAGAAAGTTTAAAGAATTATTGGAAGGAGAATAGGTAATGAATGGATCTTTTTCTCTAAAACAACTGATTGATGATATGGGATTTGAAGTTGTTTATCTGGCAAAAGGTTATGAGGAAGTAGAGATTGAATCAAATGAATTAAATCGGCCAGGTCTACAATTGTTTGGCTACTTTCGAAAATACGTGTCAGAGCGAATCCAAATCATTGGAGGGGCAGAATGGCAGTTTTGCAATGACTTAACCCATGAAAAGCGCTACCAGGTTTTGGAACCTATTTTTGCAAGTCATATCCCTGTCATGATTTTTTCCAGGGGCAATACGGTCTTTGACGAGGCAATAGACCTTGCAAAAAAATATAATCGAACCATTTTAACGACTAAGGCTACCACCAGCCGCCTGGTCAACCAGCTTATTAACTATACGGATGTTTTATTGGCTCCCAGTATGCGAGTTCATGGGATATTGATGGATATTTATGGCGTCGGTGTCTTACTTACAGGACCTTCCGGGGTAGGAAAGAGTGAAACAGCTCTAGACCTATTGGTCAATGGCCATAAGTTGATTAGTGACGATTCTGTAATCATCCGCCGCTTAGATGAACAATTACATGGGACAAGTCCCAAGGTTACCCAGCACTTTATGGAAATTCGAGGTGTGGGGATTATTGATGTTCAAAGGATTTTTGGTGTGGGCTGTGTAATGGAGGAAAAAGAAATTGACCTGATTGTCCATTTGGAACCCTGGAATGAAAACATATCCTACGATAGACTGGGAGAAAAAAGCCAATATGGTCAATATTTAGGAATTGAAGTTCCTTTAATGACTATTCCGGTAAAAAGTGGTCGAAATACCTCCATGGTAATCGAAGTAGCCACTAAAAACTTTAAATTAAAAGACCTGGGCTATAATGCAGCCCTAGCTCTAAATGACCGGCTAACCAAAGAAATCAATCGAAGAAAAAAGAACCATTAAAAATTAGTTCAGGCTAAGGAAGCCGGGACTGGCAAGGGACTGAAAGAGAGCTTTTAACCCTTGAAAAAAGCGAAAAATTTTCAAAATATTAAGGACGATATTTAAAATCTTTAGGGGAAACTTATTGCTTTATAAAAATCCATTTGATATCATAAATTAAAAGGTATTCAGACCTACGTTAAATCATCATAGACATAGAGAATAAGGAGGTATTCTTATGGCAAAACTCATGAAAACCATGGATGGAAATGAAGCGGCTGCCCATGTAGCCTATGCATTTTCTGATGTGGCATGTATCTACCCCATTACTCCGTCCTCCCCAATGGCTGAACACGTTGATGCCTGGGCTGCAAAGGAACGGAAAAATATATTTGGGCAAGAAGTTCTTGTGAAAGAAATGCAAGCAGAAGGTGGAGCATCTGGAGCGGTCCATGGATCTTTACAAGGTGGAGCACTAACATCAACCTTTACAGCTTCCCAAGGTTTGCTTTTAATGATTCCAAACATGTATAAAATTTCTGGCGAACTATTGCCAGGAGTATTTCATGTTGCTGCCCGGTCCTTGGCGACCCAAGCCTTAAGTATTTTTGGAGACCACCAAGATGTTATGGCTACTCGTGCCACAGGTTTTGCTCTTTTGGCTTCAGGATCAGTACAAGAAGTTATGGATTTAGCTGGAATTGCTCATTTATCATCCATTAAGGGAAGGGTTCCCTTCTTGCACTTCTTTGATGGCTTCCGTACAAGTCATGAAATTCAAAAAATTGAAGTTTTAGACTACAAAGACCTAGATGACTTAGTAGACCATGAAGCGATCCTCGCCTTTAAACAAAGAGCCCTAAGTCCTTCTAATCCCAAGATTCGTGGGACAGCACAAAACCCCGATATCTACTTCCAATCCATGGAAGCCTCAAACCACTTCTACACAGATATTGTAGGTATTACTAGAGACTACATGAAGAAGATGAGTGATTTAACAGGCCGCCATTATGACCTCTTTAACTACTATGGGGCAGAAGATGCCAAAAAGGTCATTGTTGCCATGGGATCTGTTACTGAAACCATTGAAGAAGTTGTTGATTACTTAAATAAAAAGGGAGAAAAAGTTGGTCTCCTTAAAGTCCATCTCTACCGTCCCTTTAGCAAGGAAGTTTTCCTAGAAAACATGCCAAAGACAGTTGAAAAGATTGCTGTCTTAGACCGGACAAAAGAAAAGGGAGCCATTGGAGAACCTCTTTACTTAGACGTAAGAGATCTCTATTATGACCTGGAAGATAGACCTCTTATTATTGGTGGTCGCTATGGCCTAGGATCAAAAGATACAACTCCATCACAAATCCTAGCCGTTTATAAGCACCTAGACCAAGACCAACCAAGCCATAACTTTACCATTGGTATTGAAGACGATGTAACCCACCTGTCTCTACCCTTGGATGAAATAGTCCAAACAGAACCTGAAGGAACCATTGCTTGTAAATTCTGGGGCTTCGGTTCAGACGGAACCGTTGGTGCCAACAAGAGTGCCATTAAAATTATCGGTGATGGGACTGATATGTATGCCCAAGGTTACTTTGACTATGATTCAAAAAAATCCGGTGGCGTTACCATGAGTCACTTGAGATTTGGTCATAAGAAGATAACTTCAACTTATTTAATTACTGAAGCTAACTTCATCTCCTGTTCTAAACAATCTTATGTTTATCAATATGACCTTCTGAGAGGGATTAAAAAGGGTGGCAAGTTCTTATTAAACACTATCTGGACTGAAGAGGAATTAGAAAGCCACCTGCCATCATCCCTAAAAAGAGCCATTGCTCAAAATGAAATTGAATTCTACACGATCAATGCAACCAAAATTGCAGCAGAAGTGGGCCTAGGTGGTCGGACCAATATGGTTATGCAAGCAGCTTTCTTTAAACTTTCCGAAGTTCTTCCCATTGAAGAAGCTCGGGAAAAATTGAAAGAAGCCATCGTCAAGGACTATGGTCACAAGGGCGATGATATTGTTGCAATGAACAATAAGGCTGTAGATCGTGGTATGGATGCCATCGTTAGAATTGATGTACCAGAAAGCTGGAAGACAGCAGATGAACCCGAAGACTATACAATTCCAGGAGCTCCAGACTTTATCAACGATATTGTTATTCCAATGACACGGCAAGCAGGAAATGACCTTCCTGTATCTGCTTTTGTAAGTCGTGAAGATGGAAGCTTCCCCAATGGAACCAGTCGATTTGAAAAACGTGGTATTGCCGTTAATGTACCCCAATGGCAAAAGGACAAGTGTATCCAATGTAACCAATGTTCTTATGTCTGCCCTCATGCAGTTATTCGTCCCTTCTTGTTGAATGAAGAAGAAGCCAAAAAGGCACCAGAAAACTTTGAAACAATTCCAGCCAGAGGCAAGGGCACTGAAGGCCTAGAATTTAGAATTCAAATTTCACCCCTAGACTGTACAGGATGTGGAAACTGTGCTCAAGTTTGTCCCGCCAAGGAAAAAGCCTTGGTTATGGTTCCCTTTGAATCTGAATTTGAAGAACAAAGCGTCAACTGGGACTATGCTGCTGATGAGGTAGTTTCTAAACAAGACCAATTTGAAGCCAATAACGTTAAAAACTCCCAATTCTTTGCACCCTATCTGGAATTCTCAGGAGCATGCGCTGGATGTGGGGAAACTCCCTATATTAAACTAATTACCCAACTCTTTGGAGACCACATGCTGATTGCCAATGCAACAGGATGTACTTCTATTTGGGGTGGATCTGCTCCAAGTATGCCCTATTGTACAGACGCATGTGGAAATGGACCATCCTGGGCCAACTCCTTATTTGAAGACAATGCAGAATATGGCTATGGGATGAAAGTTGGATCTAACCAAGTTAGAGACCGGATCAAACTTTTAGCAGAAGAAGTGATTGAAGCCAACATCGACCAAGAACTTTCAGATGCTCTAGGCCAATGGATCCAAGGTAAGGATGACTACAAAGAATCCAAGGCTGCTACAGCTAAAATTCTTCCTCTTCTAGACAAATCCTATGGAGACCATTGTCAAAAAGAACTAGAAGAACTAAAGGGTCTTAAAGACTACTTTATCAAGAGAAGCCAATGGATTATTGGTGGTGACGGCTGGGCCTATGATATTGGTTTTGGCGGGGTAGACCATGTCCTAGCTTCTGGAGAAGATATCAACATCTTTGTTGTAGATACAGAAGTTTATTCCAACACAGGAGGTCAATCTTCCAAGGCAACACCAACAGGAGCTGTGGCTCAATTTGCAGCTGCCGGAAAGACTACCAAGAAAAAGGATTTAGGTTTAATGATGACCAGCTATGGATACATCTATGTAGCTTCCATTGCCATGGGTGCAGATAAAAACCAAGCCCTCAAGGCCATTAAGGAAGCAGAAGCCTACCCAGGACCATCCTTAATTATTGCCTACGCCCCCTGTATCAACCATGGAATCCGTACAGGAATGGGAACTTCTATCGAAGAAGAAAAGAAGGCAGTTGAAACAGGATATTGGAACCTCTATCGCTACAACCCAAGTCTGAAAAAAGAAGGCAAGAATCCATTTATCCTAGATTCTAAAGAACCTTCCAGACCTTATCGGGAATTCCTGGATGGAGAAGTTCGCTATACATCCTTGAAAAAACTCTTCCCAGAAAGAGCAGAAAACCTCTTTGACCTGGCAGAAGAACAAGCCAAAGACCGCTATGAACACTACAAAAAGTTGTCTGAAGTAGAAGGTTTTGAGCAAGAATAAATAAAGAAAAAGGAAAGGTGCCAGAATGGCATCTTTCCTTTTATAATCAATAAGAGTCCTGAAGATAAAAAAGTATTTTTAGGACTCTTATTTTTTAGAATAAAATTTTCCAGAAAAAGTTCTTGCACTTTTTTATAAACTAGTGTAATATATCCGTATAGCTAAATACTTCGATAGAGAGAAAGATACTGGATGTTCTTTACAGAGACCTGGGGCCGGTGAAAGCCAGGAAGAAATAAGGTATGTAATATTCACTCTGGAGTAGAATTGTTGAAAATGTAGACAATTTCGGAAGCCACCGTTATCTTAGGCTATGGATTAATTTGATCCTGATAAGAGATAGTAATTTATGCTATAATTTAGGTGGTACCGCGAATCTTTCGTCCTATGGATGAAAGATTTTTTTTATTTTGAAAGGAGAAAAGATGAAAAGAACTATTTTAACCCTGTGCTTGATCCTGGCTTTGGTAGCCTGTCAAAAAGCACCGGCAAATGACAAGAAGGAAGAAGCTGTTCAAGAAAATACGAAAACAAGTCAAGAGGGAACTTCTCCTAAAATTGGTATCATCCAATTTATTGATCAAATTAGTTTAGATGCAGTAAGGGAAGGTTTTGAAAAGGAAATTAAAAGCAAGTATCCAGAGGCAGAAATCCTTGTGCAAAATGCCCAAGGAGAAGCTGGCAATGTCCCACAAATTACGCAAAAAATGGTCCAAGAAAAGGTAGATGTTATCTTTGCCATTGCCACACCTGCCGCCCAAGGGGCTTTGACCACTAAGGGAGATACCCCCCTAGTTTTCGCGGCAGTAACAGATCCGAAAGGAGCTGGATTGGAGGGAAAATGTACAGGAGTTACCGATGAGGTAGACCCTGGCCAACAAATTGACCAGTACCTTAAATTGTTCCCAGACATAAAAACAATAGGAACCCTCTATAATACTGGAGAACAAAATTCCAGGGTCCAAGTAGAACGATTAGAAAAAGCTTGTACTGAGAAAGACTTAAAACTAGAAGCCATGGGGATTAATAATATCAATGATATTCCACAAGCCATGACGATTTTATCCAAGAAAATTGATGGCTACTTTGCCTTATCAGACAACTATGTAGCTTCTGGTGCGCCTCTTTTAGTGAAGTCATTAAACGAAAGCCAATTACCCAGCTTTTCTTCAGAAGAAGGTCAGGCAAAAAAGGGTCTCTTAATGGCCTCCGGAGTCGACTATTTGGAAAGTGGAAAGCAAGCAGCAGGTTTGGTGGACAAGCTATTGCAAGGATCTAAAATCGAAGACTTGCCCATTGAAAAACCAGCAACCATGCACACTGTCTTTAACCAAAAAACAGCAAGCATGTTAAAACTATCTAAAGACCAATATCCCCAAGGGGACAATGTGGTTTTCATTAACGAATAAGAATTAGCAGATTAAAAAGGAGTAAAAAATGGGAGCAATGATTTTAATCTCTATAGAGCAAGGGTTTATCTTTTCCCTTTTGGCTATAGGAGTTATGTTGACGTTTAGAATATTGGATATCGCAGACTTGTCTGTTGAAGGGACCTTTCCTCTAGGAGCCTTTGTCTTTGCAAAGTTTGCCCATATCTTTTTGCCTCCGGTATCCATGGTGCTTTCATTTTTTGCAGGATGCCTGGCCGGTTATTTTACCTACTTCCTCTATAAAAAAGTAAAAATAGCACCAATCCTGGCGGGAATTTTAACCATGACCATCCTCTATACCGTGAACTTAAGACTAACAGGACAAAGCAATGTTCCCCTTATGGATGCCCCTTCTATGTTTGATTTTTTTAGTGGGACTTGGGGTAAATTAATTTCTCTGGCCTTCATTGCCTTAATCATTAAACTGGCCCTAGATTGGTTTTTTAAAACGGAAAAGGGCTATTTGCTCTTGGCAACAGGAGATAACGAGGACTTGGTGAAGTCCTTGGGACAAAAGCCAGATAAGTTCTATTGCTTAGGTTTGGTTTTATCCAATGGCCTGGCAGCCTTGGCTGGTTGCCTAGCTGCCCAATATCAAGGATATGTAGATATTTCTATGGGGCAATCCATGATTGTTACAGCATTAGCCAGTTTGATTATTGGAGAAACTAGCTTTCAAAAACTTCCCATTCGTGGGACAAGCCGGTGTATTTTAGGGGCCATTGTTTACCGGATTATTTATGGATTAGCCCTTTATATGGGTCTAGCCCCAGATGATCTAAAAGCTATTACGGGCCTCTTGGTCATTATCTTTATTGCCTATAACAACCTTAGTAAGCAGGTCTTAAAAAAAGGAGTCAAAGCATGTTAAAAATCAACCGCCTATCCAAAACGTTCTATCCTGGAACAGAAGAAGAAAATAGAGTGTTCAATGAATTTTCCCTGGATATTAGGGGAGAAGAGTGCACAGCAATCCTGGGACCCAATGGATGTGGAAAGTCCACCTTGTTTAACCTGATTTCTGGAAAGATTCAAGAAGACCAAGGAAACATTCAATTGGAAAATGTAAATTTAAGCAACTTAAAAGAAGAAAATAGGGCTCGCTATATTGGTAAGGTGATGCAAGATCCTAGCAAGGGGGTCAGCCCTAACTTAACAGTTTTAGAAAATATGAGTATTGCTAGGAAGAAGGGGGAAAAATTTACCTTAAAATCCCTCTTAAAGAGTCAGGACAAGGAAGTTATTATCGAAGAACTAAAAACCCTAAACCTGGGCCTGGAAAACAAGTTAAATACCAAGGTGAAATACCTGTCTGGGGGTCAAAGACAAAGCCTATCCCTTCTCATGGCGACCCTTGTAAAACCTAATCTCCTACTTCTTGATGAACATACTGCAGCCCTAGACCCTAAAACGAGTCAAATTATTATGGAAAAGACAGTGGAGCTCATAGAAAGAGAAAAGATGATGACCCTAATGATCACCCATAGTTTAAGAAATGCAGTCCAGTTTGCAGATCGGGTTATTATGCTGAACCATGGCCAGATCATGTTTGACCTAAAGACCCAGGGCTTGACAGAAATAGAGTTGGAAGAACTCTATTATGAAACAATCAACCAATCCTTAAAAACAGCCTAAAAATGCTAAAAGACCCTATTCCTAACAAGTCAAGAATAGGGTCTTTTACTCTTTATAAGGAGTAAAAAAGAATAAGAGTTTTGCCTAAAAACTATTTTTATTTAATTTGAATATATATATGTGGGTATCTATAAATAAATAGAAATTTAAAGAAATTTAAAGAGATGAATATTTGGAGGCAAATATGAAGAGGACAATATTTAATCCTGCCAGGTATAAAAATGGTGACAAAAATAATTTTTTAAAAGAATATTGACTTGGAAACTTTACACAAGGCTCCTATAAGGAGAAGATAAAATGAAAAAAATTTTAGTAAGTGTACTTATTTTATGTTTTTGTCTTATTCTAGCGAGGACAAGCTTAGCTAAAGATTCCTCATTGGAAGATCAAAATAAATCTCTCGACTATGTGACAAAATCAAGCCCTCAAGAAAAAATTCCTAGTAAAATAGGGCAAGTATCCTTCAGGATTACAACAGAAGCTAGGGTCCTTCGCAGCAAGGATACAGGAAAGATTTTAAAGGTTGAAGATTTTGGGTCCCCCTATGCCAGTATTTCTGGTTTCCAATCAGAATTTCAACATGGGGGTTTTAGTATTGATCGGACATCTCCAAAATCTGCGCGATTTTCTGCTAGAGGTCAATTCATTATTAGAAAGCCGAGTTTCGTAGTGGGAGGAGATATTATTTCCTATCCCATGGATTTTAAAGTCAAGACGGAGCCCTTGACGATTGTAAGTTATATTTCTTGGTAGTTGCTAAGGTATGGAGGGGATAAAATGAACGTTCTATCGAAAACCTTAAAAATTTTTGCTTATTTATCTATTCCTATGACGATTTTAGTTTTAATAGGAAAATTTTGCCAACCAGAGTATCAAATGGTCTTTTCGGGGCAAGGAGATATGCTGGGAAAAAATGTTATGGTTGGAGTTATTATTAATTTAATTTTTAATGTTTTCCTTTTATTAGGGGCGGGCCTTGTTTTTTATGGCCTGGCCAGACTTTTGGAAAGGGAAGAAAGAAAATAAGACGAAAAAAGGAACTCATCTAAGAGTTCCTTTTTTAAAATCTACAAAAGAAATAAAATGCTGTTTATGTTAGGAAATTTTATTCATCATCTTCCTTAGCTTTAGAAAATCTTTTGGCTAGGTGGTAAAGAGTTTTTACATGGGATCCGGTAGCTCCCTTGGGAAGGGCTCCAACAGGCCGGTCTAACCAAGCAGTTCCTGCAATATCCAAGTGGACCCAGGGAGTTTGGTCGACGAATTTTTCTAAGAAGAGACCAGCGGTAATGGTTCCGGCACCTTTGATTTTACCAGTGTTGTAAACATCTGCTACATCGGATTTAATATATTCTTGGTAACCGGGAAGGTTGGGAAGTTCCCAAACTTGTTCATCAGCAATTTCACTGGCTCTTTTGACCAAGGCCATGGTATCTGGACAGTTTGTGACTGCACCAGCTGCAAGGTCTCCTAAGGCTACGATACAAGCGCCGGTTAAAGTAGCTAAGTCTACAACAAATTCTGGATGGTAGGTGTCTACAGCATAGGCCAAGGCATCAGCTAGAGTAATACGACCTTCTGCATCGGTGTTGCCAACTTCAATGGATAGGCCCCGAAGAGATCCAATAATATCTCCTGTCTTATAGGCATCTCCGGAAATCATATTTTCACAAAGAGCACAAACCCCTACGACATTGACCTTTAATTTTCTTTTTGCAATGGCAGAAATAGCCCCAATAACTGTGGCAGATCCACCCATATCGGATTGCATGGTCTTCATGCCACCGGGGGTTTTAATGCAGTATCCACCGGAGTCATAGGCAAGGCCTTTACCAACATAGGCAATGGTCTTTTTAGAAGAGGGATCTCCTTGGTAGTTCATGATTAGAAGCTGGGGTTCCTTAGCAGAACCACGAGCTACAGATAAAAAGGCAGTCATTCCCAAGTCTTCAATTTCTTTTTTTCCTAAAATACTGACTTGAACCCCATCTTTTTCTAAAAGGTCCTTGGCTGTTTGGGCAATGATTTTTGGATACATATCCATAGCTGGAGTGTTTACTAGGTCTCTAGTAACAAAGATTTTATCAACCAGGGTATTGGCTTCGTCAATGGCATCTTCCACTACAGTCATTTTTTTATTTTCAGGGACTTTAAGGTAGATTTCTTTTAGGCTGGTGGTGTGCTTTTCACTTAGGTAGCGGTCGAATTTATATTCTCCGGCTCTTAGACCTTCCACATAGGCATGGACTGTTCTCCGGCTACATAGTCCGTCTACATTCAAAAGATCCAAAGATAGAGATTCGATCTTGTGTTGGTTGGCAAAGTGGCTTAACTTGGCAAAAGAGTCTCTCAATTGATTATAGCTTGCCTCATTTAGGTCTCCAAGACCTAAATAAATTTTAGGATCTTCCAGGTCTAGGCAGGGATAAATTTCTCCTATATCTCCTTTAAAAACCTGGTTTGAATAGTATTTTTCAATAAAGGAATCACAAGGGTGATCCTTGCTGGTTAAATAAACTTGAATGGCGGCTTGGCCATCGAATAAGAATTTCATATTTCCTCCTTAAGTTAACGTTAAGTGTATTATAGCAAATGATAAAACGATTGACAAATTGAAGACTCCTATATAAGAAGAGTCAATTATGTGGTATTATTGAGTAAAAGAGGTGAGAGATGAAAGGTTTAGTCTTATATTCAAGTCGAACAGGTAGAACGAGAAAACTAGCCCAGGGTCTCTATGAACATTTAAAGGACTGGGATGTAGATATCCAAGATATTAAAGGCAAGCCCAGTTTAGAGGCCTATGATACGATTTTTTTAGGCTTTTGGGCCTATAGGGCGACCATTGACCCTAGTGTTGAAAAAATTTTGGACCAAGTGAAAGGCAAAGATGTTTATGTATTTGGAACCTTGGCCTATTACGACGACTCTGACCATGCGTATAGGGTTCGGACCAATGCCATCCAGGCTGTAGAAGACCATGGAGCCCGATGTATTGGTAGCTTCATTACCATGGGAGGCCTTGATCAAGCTAGAGTTGAGGCAAAAAAACAGGCGAAAAAGCCCCTTAAGCGGCCCTTGACTAAGGCCAGTCTCATGCGCTATGAATTGACTAAGGATTATCCTACAGATGTCGATATTGCCTATCTAGCAGAGAAGGTAGACTTAAAATTGAGGATCATGAAAGAAAGTGGAGGAGACTTATGATACCTACAAGACAAGATGCTGAAAAATTATTGTATGAATACACTGAATCAGAAGCTTTAAGACAGCATGCCCACCAGGTAGAAGTGGTAATGGAATATTTTGCCGAAATAAATGATGAGGATGTAGATCTCTGGGGGACTGTAGGACTTTTACATGACTTGGACTATGAAAAATATCCCGATCAACATTGTATTAAGGTGAGGGAAATACTAGAGGCCCATGATTATCCTGAAGAAATCATTCGAGCTGTCCAATCCCATGGCTATGGCATGTGTTGTGATGTCAAACCGGAAAGTAAAATGGAAAAAATTCTATATACTATTGATGAACTTACAGGCATTATCAATGCAGCCTGTCTCTTACGACCAAGCCGGTCGGTTCTAGACCTCAAGTTAAAGTCTTTAAAGAAAAAATACAAGGACAAAAAATTTGCTGCTGGTTGTGACCGGTCCATTATTGAAAAGGGGATTGAGAACCTGGACTACAGCGCCGATGAAGTTATGGAACTCACGATAAAAGGACTTCAAAACCAAGCTGAAAGAGCGGGATTAAAGGGGAATATAGATCAAGATGTTTAAACTTTTGATTGTAGATGACGAGCAGAGAATTCGGGAGGTTATTAAGACTTATGCCGAATTTGAGGGCCACGAGGTCATGGAGGCCAAGGATGGTTTGGAAGCCATTCAGCTCTGCAAAGAGAATGACTTTGATGTCATTGTTATGGACATTATGATGCCCCACCTAGATGGATTTTCTGCTTATAAGGAAATAAAAAAGACCAAAGATATCCCTGTTTTAATGCTATCAGCAAGGGATGAAGAGTATGACAAGCTCTTTGGTTTTGAAATTGGCATTGACGACTATGTGGTAAAGCCCTTTTCTCCCAAGGAGTTGCTGGCTCGCTTAAATGTTATAGTTTCTAGGCATCAAAAACTTAGGCCAAGTCATGAGCTCAAGTTTGAGGGGTTGGAAATTGACCAAGATGGTCGGGAGGTCTATGTAGATCATAACCGGATTGAGCTGACGCCGAAAGAATATGAAATTCTTTTATTTCTAGCTAAAAATGACGGAATTGCCCTATCTAGGGAAAAGCTCTTAAATCAAATTTGGGGCTATGATTTTTATGGAGATGACCGAACGGTAGATACCCATATCAAGATGTTGAGGAATAGTCTTGGGGAGTATAGAAAATTTATCGTAACGGTAAGGGGGGTAGGATACAAGTTTGACACAAGAGTACAAGACCAGGAAGAAAGAGCATAGTAAGTTTTTTATTGACTTTAAAAGCATTCGCTTTAAATATTGGTTGAGTTTTATTGGATTTGCTACAGTTCTCTTGCTAATTTTATGGCTCTTACAGATTGTTTTTTTAAATCAATTTTACGAATCCATGAAGGTTAGAGAAATTGAAAAAATTGGTTACAACCTAACCAAACAATATAACAGTAAACATTTTAAACAAACAGTCCTACTAACAGCCTTTACCAAGGGAATTGACATTAGCATCGTCAATGAAGACCGCTATATTACCTTTCCAAAATCAGACAACAATGTATTTTCTCAGCCTAAGTCTTTGCCCAGGGAATATTTTAACCAGTATTTTGCCAAGTTAGATAAAAAGACCAAACCATCAAAAATCTTTACCCAGAGTTTTTTAGGGTCAGATGAAATTCAGTTAAGCTACAGCAGTATTTTAGGTGAAAAAAATGGAAAGATAGAATACTTGCTGATGACAACCCCCTTGGAGCCTGTGGAATCCACCATCGATATCTTAAAAAATCAGTTGATCATTATCTCGGGCCTATCTCTGGCTTTGGCCCTAGTTCTTTCTTTTTTCATGTCCAACCACCTTGCCAAGCCCCTGGTTAGGATGGCAAAATCTGCTAAAAAATTAGGAGATGGTCACTTTGATGTGGAATTTACAAAGGGAGACTATACAGAAGCTGATGAATTGGCCGACACCCTAAACCACGCAACAGATGAATTAAGTAAGACTCTAGAAATGAGAAAAGACCTAATCGCCAATGTTAGCCACGATTTAAAAACCCCTCTAACAGTGATTAAGTCCTATGGTGAAATGATTCGAGACATTTCTGGAGATAATCCTAAACTAAGGAATGAACATGTAAATACAATTATCCAAGAAGCAGACAACTTGACCATGCTTGTAAATGACTTATTAGACCTATCCAAGGTAGAATCAGAACTAAGCCACTTACAAAAATATCCTCTGGATTTGGAAAAACTTGCCCGGTCTGTTTTAGACCGTTTTAAAATGATGGAGCAGTATAATGGATATCACTTTGACATGGAGGTGAAGGGGGCTGGGGTGATTTTAGCTGATGAAAGTAAAATGAGGCAGGTCCTATACAATTTCATAGCAAATGCTGTAAACTATGCCGGCTTGGATAAGCAAGTTATTATTAAAATTACTGAACTTGATGACCAAGTTCTTTGCCAGGTTATTGACCATGGCAAGGGAATTCCTGAGGACCAGCAAAAATATATATGGGACCGCTATTATCGGGTCCAAAAAAACCACTCTAGGTTTATCGTAGGCACAGGATTGGGCTTATTTATTGTAAAAAGCATCCTAGACCTCCATGGCTTTAGCTATGGAGTAGAGTCTAAAGTAAATGAAGGGAGCTGTTTTTATTTTAAGGCTCCAGTTTTTAAGGATATAAAAAAATAGACCAGATTTTTATGTGGTGACCCCATAAAGTTGGACCAAATACCAGAGAGAATTTATATTTTCTCTGGTATTTTTTTATGCTGCATTCTTTTCTCTATATTCTATTGGACT
>QWCK01003403.1_pt1 | contig 17513 bp, 12 predicted proteins | sample 1972571 | NCBI WGS metagenome assembly QWCK01 (sample SAMN09866710, study PRJNA288562) | Human gut metagenome isolate term2_stool, whole genome shotgun sequencing... | isolation source: gut | host: Homo sapiens | place: USA: California
CCTGGATGTGGATGACGACGACGAGACGGTGATGGAGGCCATCCGCACCTCCGGTCTGTCCCGCTTCCCGGTGTATCAGGAGGACGTGGACGACATTGTGGGCGTGCTGTCCACCCGGGAGTATCTGCTCAACTGCCGCCTGCCCCAGCCCAAGCCCATGAAGGATCTGCTCCGTCCGGCCTATTTCGTGCCGGAGACCGTCCCCACCGACGTGCTGTTCCGGGACATGCAGGGGAAAAAGACCCACATGGCTCTGGTTGTGGACGAATACGGCGGCACCAGCGGCCTGGTCACCATGGAGGACCTGCTGGAGGAGCTGGTGGGCAAGATCTATGACGAGTTTGACCCCCAGGAGGAGCAGGACATCATCCGTCTGGAGGACAACAAGTGGCGGGTGTCCGGATCGGCGGACCTGGAGGATCTGGCTCAGGCGGTCGGTGTGGAGCTGCCAGAGGAGGAGGACCGGGACTATGACACCCTGGGGGGACTGGTGTTCTCCCAGCTGTCCGTCATCCCCGAGGACGGAAGCCGCCCGGTGGTGGAGGCCCTGGGCCTGCGCATCCGGGTGGAGGAGCTGTGTGAGCGCCGGGTGGAGTGGGCCCTGGTGGAGCGGCTGGAGCCGGAGACCGGCCACGATGGCGAGACGGCGTAACAACAGAAAGATGTGAATGATATCGCCCGGTCAAGGAGCAGAAGCTCCGGGACCGGGCGATTTTTTCCGGCGGGCCGGACGAAAAATGCAGACGACAGGATGCTGCGATTTGTGTTCAAACAGACCGAAATTGAAAGAAAAAATGCAAAACTGGGCTTGGAAAGTGGCGGAATGGAGAGTGGAGGATGAACGGAAACTTAGCACTGTCGATGCTTTTCTTGCACATTTACCAAGAATATTCAAGTTTTTTAATCTGAATACACCCATATTCTTTAAAAGGAAAAGCGTAAATTTCCGGTAAAACCGTTGCAGGATACAGGTCGGGGGAATATAATATTTTTTGACAAAATTCAGAGACGGCTGGCCGTCTCGGACAAGGAGCAGTATGAATTACACAGAAGCAAGAGTATATTTGGACGAGGTTTCCAAATACGGAAGTGTGCTTGGCTTGGAGAGCATGAGAGAACTGCTGGATCGCCTGGGCAACCCCCAGAACGAGTTGAAGTTCATTCACATTTCCGGTACCAACGGAAAAGGATCGGTCCTGGCGTATCTTTCCACCATTCTGACCGGCGCCGGCTACCGCACCGGACGCTACATCTCTCCCACGCTGTTTTCCTACCGGGAGCGCATCCAGGTGGATCAGGTGTACATTGAAAAGGAGTCCCTGGCCCGCCACGTGACGGCCATCGCCGCCGCCGCCGAGGAGATGCAGAAGGCCGGCCTGCCTAGTCCCACCGTCTTCGAGGTGGAGACCGCCCTGGCCTTCCTCTACTTTAAAGAGAAGCACTGCGACATCGTCACCCTGGAGGTGGGCTGCGGTGGTCTGCTGGATGCCACCAACGTCATCACCACCACCCTGGTGGAGGTCATCGCCTCCATCAGCATGGACCACATGGACGTGCTGGGGGACACCCTGGCCAAGATCGCCGCGCAGAAAGCGGGCATCATCAAGCCCAATACCCTGGTGGTCTCCGCCCATCAGGAGCCTGAGGCCGCCCAGGTGATCGAGGAGACCTGCCGGCGGCAGCACAGCGGCCTGCAGGTGGTGGATGAGAGCCAGATCCGGGATGTACGCTATGGGGCAGAGGTGCAGATGTTCTCCTATAAGAGCTGGGAGAACATGGCCATCTCTCTGGCGGGCAGCTATCAGATCAAAAACGCCGCCCTGGCCCTGGAGGGGGTGGAGGCCCTGCGGAAGCTGGGCTTTCAGATCACGGATCATCAGGTGCGGGACGGCCTGCTGCGCACCGCCTGGCGGGGCCGCTTTACCACCCTGCGCCACGACCCCGTGGTCATCATCGACGGGGCCCACAACCCCGGTGCCGCCCGGGAACTGAAGCAGTCTTTGGAGCTGTATTTCCCCGGAAAGAAGCTCTATTTCGTTATGGGTATGTTCAAGGACAAGGACTATGACCAGGTCATCGGCATGACGGCCCCCCTGGCCCAGCATATCATCACCGTGGAGACCCCCAACAACCCCCGCGCTCTGCCCGCTGAAGAGCTGGCGGCGGCGGTGGCCAAGGTGAACCCCTCGGTGGAGGCCGCCGGCAGTATCGCCCAGGCGGTGGAAAAGGCCCTGACCCTGGCCGGGAAAGAGGATGCGATCATCATCTTCGGCTCTCTGTCCTTCCTGGGCGAGGCCGCTGACGCTTTGAATTGAAAAGGAGGCGCACATCATGGATTCTGAGAAGATCAAAGAGGGCGTTCACCTGATCCTCAGCGGGATCGGCGAGGACATTACCCGTGAGGGTCTGCTGGAGACCCCCGACCGTATTGCGCGGATGTATGAGGAACTGGCCGGTGGCTATACCGACTCTGCGGCCCCCCACCTGAAGAAGCGCTTCCATGTGGACAACAACGACATGGTGATGGAGAAGGACATCCACTTCTACTCCTTCTGTGAGCACCACATGCTGCCCTTCTACGGCACGGCGGCCATCGCCTATATCCCCAACGGGGAAGTGGTAGGCCTGAGCAAGATGGCCCGGACGGTGGAGGTGTTCGCCAAGCGGTTCCAGCTGCAGGAGCGGCTGACTGCCCAGATCGCTGACGCCTTTATGGAGGAGCTGAAGCCCAAGGGCGTGATGGTCCTCATCCAGGCCGAGCACATGTGCATGACCATGCGGGGCATCAAAAAGCCGGGCACCAAGACGGTGACGGCGGTGACCCGGGGCGTGTTCAATGACGACGAGCGCCTGCGTACCGATTTCTACCGGATGCTGGAGCACCGCTGAGTTGGAGCGGGTCAACGCCATCTGCCGCCACGACCTGTGGCGGGACAGCGTCCGGGAGATCGCCCGGCTGGAGCGGGACAGGCAGTTCTGCCGCCACGATCTCGTCCACTTTCTGGATGTGGCCCGGCTGGCCTATATTGAAAATTTAGAGCGGGGGCTGGGCATAGACAAGGAACTCATCTATGCCGCCGCCCTGCTCCACGACATCGGGCGTCATCTGCAATACACCCAGAACATCCCCCACGACCGGGCCAGCGCCCAGCTGGCGGAGGTCATCCTGGCTGACTGCGGCTTTTCCCAGGCCGAACGGGCGGAGGTGGAGGACGCCATCCTACAGCACCGGGGCTGGCAGGACCGGCAGCGGGAGGGTCTGGCCGGACTGCTCTATGAGGCGGATAAGGCATCAAGGGCCTGCCTGTTCTGTCCGGCGGAGCCGGAGTGCAACTGGAGCCCGGAAAAGAAAAATATGACGATTAAAAAGTGATGAGTGAGGAGGTAGGAGTGATGAGTGATCCGGTCAACTCCTACCTCCTCACTCCTAAGTGCTAACTAGAATAAAGGAGCCGTTTTACTATGATGAAAATTGGCAATCATACCTTTGATGTGGAGCATGACTGCTCCGTCATGGGCATTTTGAACGTGACCCCCGACTCCTTCTCCGACGGCGGCCGCTGGAATGATTTAGAGGCCGCCCGTCTCCACACCGCCGACATGATCGCCCAGGGCGCGGCCATCGTGGACGTGGGCGGCGAGTCCACCCGCCCCGGCCATGTTCAAATCAGCGTGCAGGAGGAGATCGACCGGGTGGTCCCCGTGATCGAGATGATCAAGAAGAACTTCGACACCCCCGTGTCCATCGACAGCTATAAGAGCCAGGTGGTGGAGGCCGCCCTGAAGGCGGGCGCAGACCTGGTCAACGACATCTGGGGCCTGAAGTATGATCGGAAGGTGGCCGACCTCATCGCCCAGTACAAGGTGCCCTGCTGCCTGATGCACAACCGGGAGAAGGCGGAGTATGGCAACTTCCTGGAGGACTTCTGCCAGGACATGCGGGACAGCCTGGCCATCGCCAAGGAGGCCGGTATCGCCGACGAGCAGATCATCCTGGACCCCGGCGTGGGCTTCGGCAAGAACTATGAGCACAACCTGACCATCATCCACCACCTGGAGCGGCTGTGCGGCATGGGCTATCCCGTGCTGCTGGCCACCTCCCGCAAGTCCTGCATCGGCCAGGCCCTGGACCTGCCCACCGACCAGCGGGTGGAGGGCACCATGGTCACCACCGTCATGGGCGTTTTGAAGGGCGCGGCCTTCGTCCGGGTCCACGACGTGAAGGAGAACCTGCGGGCCATCCGCATGACCCAGGCCATCCTGCGGGACGGAAAGGACTAAAGCCATGACGCTGCCTTATGACGAGATCCACGTGGAGGACCTGGAGGTCTTTGCCCGCCATGGCGTGTTCCCCGAGGAGAACCGCCTGGGCCAGAAGTTTGTCATCTCCCTGGTCCTGTATGTGGACACCCGCCCGGCGGGGACGGCGGACCGCCTGGAGCAGTCCGTCCACTATGGGGAGGTCAGCGCCTTCCTCACCGACTATATGCACCAGAACACCTTCCAGCTCATCGAGACGGCGGCGGAGCATATGGCCGAGGAGGTCCTGCTCCACTATCCCCTGGTGAAGGGGCTGACGCTGGAGCTGAAAAAGCCCTGGGCCCCGGTGGGGCTGCCCCTGAAGACCGTGTCGGTGAAGATCACCCGCTTCTGGCACACCGCCTATATCGCACTGGGCTCTAATCTGGGGGACAAGAAGGCCTATCTGGACGAGGCCGTCAAGGCCCTGGATGAGGTCCGCGGCTGCAGCGTGGAAAAGGTGTCCGGCTATTTGAACACAAAACCCTATGGCGGGGTGGAGCAGGATGACTTCCTCAACGCCTGCCTGAAGCTGAAGACCTTCCTGCCCCCCCACGAGCTGCTGGACCGGCTTCACGACATCGAGCAGGCCGCCCACCGGGAGCGGCTGATCCACTGGGGTCCCCGGACCCTGGACCTGGATATCTTGCTGTACGACGACCTGGTTATGGACAGCGACGATTTGGTCATCCCCCATGTGGAGATGCATCTGCGGGACTTCGTGCTGCTGCCCCTGAAGGAGATCGCCCCCAACAAGCGCCACCCCCTGCTGCACAAGACCGTCGCCCAGCTGGCGGCGGAGGTGTGCGGGGGGACGTGATCGCATAAAAGAGAGCGGATCAGAAAGCAGGCCCCTTCCAGGCGGTGTTGATGCGCGTTCCAAGCGGCTTTTCGCCAATCGGTCGACGATGAGAAACAGCTGACAGCATTGCATTGGTCATACTGGGGATCAAACGGAATATCGACGGGAGAAGAGGGAGCGTTTTATGGATCTGCGGCAGCTTGAAATATTTACCACGGCCTGCGAAAAGGGCAGCCTGTCCAGTGCCGCTGCCTGTCTGAACACCTCTCAGCCCAATGTGAGCAAAAACATCCGGGCGCTGGAGGAGGAGTTGGGCCGCCCGCTGCTGGTGCGCAGCGGCAAGGGGGTCCGGCCTACCGCCTATGGCCGGGCGGTGATGGAATATGCGGTGATCATGCGCAAGGCCGCTGAGAAGATCGCCTCCCTGGCAGTGCCGGAAGGGGAGAACAGCCTGCGCCTGTCCGCCTATCCCAGTCGGATGATTCCCCGGCTGATGGTAGAGTTCTACCGGGCCTGGGGCGAAGATGTCCACGTAGAATATCGCCAAGGCGGCGTGGAGGAGATCGTTGACCATGTTCATCAAGGCATTTCCGAACTGGGTGTGGTCTTTGTGGCCCAGAAGCGCCTGGAGGTCTTTCAGAACATCATCAATTATCGGCGGCTGTGCTTTCTGCCCAGAGGTACAAAGCGGCTGTGTCTCTATGTGGGCCCGGAGCACCCCCTGTACCGGGCGGAACAGATGGATATCAGCCAAGTGCCCGGGCTGAAGTTCATCCGGGGCGTGCGGGACTTCTTCTCGGTGGAGCACCACCTGGAGACAGTGAGCGTGGGGGCGGTGGATGCCCAGGAGCTCAGCCACTGGGTCTATACCAACAGCGACCACCTGGCCTCCAGCATGCTGCAGCACACGGATGTGTGCTGCCTGGGCGTGATGGATGTCTGCACCCCCTACGGCAGCCCAGAGATCCGCCGGGTGCCCATTCAGGGTGCGGACGGGCTGATGCAGGCGGGATATGTCTGCGACCCGGAGGTGTCTCTGTCACGCCAGGCCAAATGGATCATGGAACGCATTGACCGCGCCTTGGACGGCAGTGGGAATACATAGACAAGGGAACATGAAAAGACAGCGGCTTCGTCTCTGAAAGGCGGGGCCGCTGTCTTTTGCGTTGAAAGGGAAGAAATCGGCCTTGGGACGATACCATGCCAGCACATCAGGCCAGGTCCTCTGCCCGCACCAGGTGGGTGCCGTGGTGCATCATGTTCAGCAGGTCCTCCTCGTCGGGGGTGCGGTTTCCTTTGACGGGCAGACGTTTATAGTGATGAGTTAGGAGTTGGCGCTGCAGGGACGAGTTTTGATGTTTTTGTCAAAAAGAGGCAGGACAGAACACGCATATCCGGGGCGCTGGGGGCCATGCTAGCAGTGGATGTTCCATCCACGACCCAACAAACCAAAAAGAGAAAAGGAGAAACGCATCATGTCTAACTCTAACAACAAGGGCAACAACATTATGATCCCCAATGCGCGCCAGGCCATGGACCAGTTCAAGATGGAGGCCGCCAGCCAGGTCGGCGTAAACCTGAAGCAGGGCTATAACGGCGACCTGACCAGCCGTGAGGCCGGCTCTGTGGGCGGTCAGATGGTCAAGAAGATGATCGAGGCCTATGAGAACGGCATGAAGTGACCCCAGCCTGCTTAACAAAGTAGGCAAGTCTGCGTCCGCCCCTCTGATTTTGGAGGGGCGGGCGCGTTTTTGCGGAAAAGGCGACACCGGGCGGGCTTTGTCTCTTGAAGCATTGGCCCGGGACCGGTATAATATTCTTATCCCCGGCAGAGACAGAAATGATACACGGGCGGCGGTGACGCGGCCCGGAGGAGGATATGAACATGGAAAACAATCAGATGTTTCGTGTGACCATGGGCCAGACGGTCCGGGACTATCCCGCCGGAACGACCTTTCAAACCATCGCGGACCAGGTGCAGGGGGACTATCCCCACGATGTTTTGTTGGTCAACCGGAACGGAAAGCTGTGTGAGCTGCACAAAAAGCTGGACCGGGACTGCGCCCTGACCATGGTCACGGCGGCGGACCGGCCCGGGATGCAGACCTATGAGCGCACCGCCCTGCTCCTGCTGCTGAAAGCCTTTTACGACACCGTGGGCCGGGATAAAATACGCCGGGTGCGTGTGGAGTATTCCCTGAGCCACGCCCTGTTCCTGCGTGCGATGGGGGACTTTACCCTGGACAAGGACCTGCTGGAGCTGGTAGAGGCCCGAATGCGGGCGCTGGCGGCAGAGAAAATGCCCATCGTCAAGCAGTCTATGAGCACGGACGACGGGGTGGAGCGGCTGCGGGCCATGGGCATGGAGGACAAGGCCCGGCTGCTGAGCTACCGCATCAGCTCCCGGGTGAACCTGTACACCATGGGGGACTTCACCGACTATTTTTATGGCTATATGGCTCCCAACGCGGGCTATGTGAAGTGCTTTGCCCTGGAGCCCTTTGAGGACGGCTTCGTTCTTCGTCTGCCCAGCCAGAGCGACCCGGAGCACCTGGGGGAGTTCAAGCCCTCTATGAAAGTGTTCCGCGCCATGCACGACATGGCCCGGCGCACGGCGACCATGCACATCGACAATGTGGGGGAGATCAATGACATGATCTCCGCCGGGCTGTCCACCCAGCTGATCCTGGGGCAGGAGGCCCTGATGGAAAAGCAGATCGGCGACATCGCCCAGGAGATCGCAGACCGCCCCGACGTGCGCTTTGTGATGATCGCCGGGCCCTCCTCCTCCGGCAAGACCACCTTCTCCCACCGGCTGTCCACCCAGCTGATGGCCTGCGGCCTGACGCCCCACCCCATCGCCACGGATAACTATTTCAAAAACCGAGTGCTGGCCCCCAGAGATGCCGACGGGCAGTATGACTTTGAATGTCTGGAGGCCATGGACGTGGAGCGCTTCAACACGGACATGGGCCGCCTGCTGCGGGGGGAGACCATCGACCTGCCCACCTATAACTTCAAGAAGGGGGAGCGGGAGTATAACGGCGAGCAGCTGACCCTGGGGGAGCACGACGTGCTGGTCATCGAGGGCATCCACTGTCTCAACGACCGGTTTGCCAGCGCCCTGCCCCGGGAGAGCATGTTCAAAATTTACATCAGCTGCCTGACCACCCTGAATGTGGACGACCACAACCGCATCCACACCACCGATGCCCGGCTGCTGCGGCGCATTGAGCGGGATGCCCGCACCCGGGGCTACAGCGCCCAGGCCACCATCCGCATGTGGCCCTCCGTCCGCCGGGGGGAGGAGCGGAACATCTTCCCCTATCAGGACAGCGCCGACGCGGTGTTCAACTCCGCCCTCATCTATGAGACGGCCCTGCTGAAAACTTATGTGGAGCCCCTGCTCTTCAGCGTGCCCCGGGACAGCCGGGAGTATGTGGAGGCCAAGCGCCTGCTGAAATTCCTCAGCTATTCCCTGCCCATCCCCGCCGACGATGTGCCCAAAACATCCCTGGTGCGGGAGTTTATCGGCGGCGGCTGTTATCAAGTCTGAGCGGATAAAAAATTTCATTCGGAATACATATTGACACATGGGAGTCTCCTACGGGATAAACCATAGTTTGTTGCTGCCTTATTGATCGGGCGGAAGGGCCCGGATTTTATAAGTTCTGCGCAAAAGGTCCGGTCGGCAGTTTTTCACTGCTGACCGGACGCTTTTTTGTTTACTTCCCGGCGGGGGGCGTGTTATAATAGCGGGCGAGATCTTATGCGGCGGTGGTTCCGGGAAACCGGACCGGGGGAATGGGGTGAGAGGCCCGCGAGCGGGTCACTGTGATGCCCCCTAAAAACAGAGGGGATAAGTCAGAATGCCCGGACCGTCTCATAACGCTCCTGCCCACGCCGGGAGCCCACGGACCAGAGGGAACAGTGCGCCCTTTTGCGTCTGCGCGGCCTGCCAAAGCGGGCGGGTGCGGACGCTTTTCTCATGTCCCGCGCTCGGGACGCCCATTCAAGAAAGGAGAATTCAGGAGAGATGAAAAAGCGCGCATTATCCCTGCTGATGAGCCTGGTCATGCTCGTCAGTATGCTGCCTACCACGGCCTGGGCAGCGGATGAAACAGAGACCACAACGCCCCCCACGGTAAACGTGGACTTTACCGCTCAGGCGAAGGGGGCCTTTTTGATTGCCCCCCAGTTTAACGTGGCGGTGTCCAGCGACGAGGCCGAGAACTTCGGCTATACCGACAGTGTTGAAGGCGTGTCCGCACTGGACGTGCTGGTAAAGGCACATGAAATTAAGTTCGGTGAGGATTTCACCAAAACTAGTAGTGCGGACTATTTGGAAGTCAGTTCTTCCGGCTTTGTAACCAAGCTGTTTGCCACTACAACCACAGCGATTGGTTTTACCCTCAACGGTGCATATCCCCATGACGGAACAGCGGCCTCCTCTGGCGGCTACAAAGGCACCACCGTTACCACACAGGCTGTTGTTGACAACGACAGCTTGGAATTTTTCATTGACCAGGATGTTACGAGCTGCTCAGACAATCTTGCCTGGTTCTGCCAGAATGGTGTGTTCACAGATACCGTTACTGCAAAACCGTCTGCAGCGGTGGATGTGGTTTTGAAGAGTACCTCTTATAAGGGCGGATATATGTTCCGCGATGCTGAAGCCATGCACGCTGCCGGTTCCATTGTCAAAGGTGCGCAGCTGGCATGGGTCAACATCACCACAGGCGAGGTAACTGCAATTAAAAATGCGGTCACCAATGAAGAAACCGGCAAAGTGACCCTCACTATGCCCGCTGACGAGGGGACTTCGTACCTGACCGCCTATATGCCCGCATCGGGTATTAAAGACGGCAAAAGCCCTCTGATCATGTCCCTGACTAAGGTGGTCGCGGACAATAATGCAGTGGAAGCAGATCCTTGTGCGCTGAGCAGTCTGGTGATTAAAGGCTATCCGGAAATTGGCTTTGATCAGGAAGTACTGGCACTGACTCCGGAGTTTTCACCTGAGATTGCTGCGTATTCGACAACGAAGCGACCCTTTGGCGCATCTACGCTGGCGAAGACGCTCATTGTTTCCCCTACCGCAGCCAACAGCGATGCCACAATTAAAGCGACACTGAACGGGGAAAATGAAAAAGATTTTTCCACCCAGCCTGTGCAGAATTTCAACACCATGCTCCCCGGCCAGGACAACCGCCTGACCATCACCGTGACCAACGGTGAGCAGAGCAAGACTTATACCGTGACCATCCCCATGGCTGCGGACCCCAGTGCGCCTGTTGTTCCTGACGTTGATGCCAGCATCACTGTGCCCAGCGATGCCACCGTGTTCGTTGGAAGCAAGAGCAAGCACTATGTGCCCTTCACTGGAATCCAGAGTGCGGGAACAAAGGATAATCAGGATGGCACATGCACCTATTATTTTGATTTAACGGATAATAAGACTTATAATTACCGGATCAGCGGTGAGAACTACATTACCTATGCCGGAACATTTAAAAAGACCGCCGGTTGGAGCTTGACCGTCTCGAAAGAGGACCTTCAGCCCCAGGGAAAAGATAAGACGACCATTGACCGTGATGTAAAGAACAACAACGGCTACAATGTGGGCGATGTCTATTTGAACATCAACCCCCAGAGCTATCTGAAACTGGGACATGCGGGGGACACCTATCAGTTGGTGAACCTGCGCAACTGGGAAGCGGTGGATAGTGTAATGAACAACTATTTCATCGAACCAGACTATCACTATGCCGTTTTGGATATGAACGGCCAGGTGGATACCAGTGTGGTGGAAGTGTCCGACTCTGGACTGCTCACCGCAAAGAGCCAGGGAACGGCCATCGTCCTTGTCACCTATGACGCAATCAATATCAATGCGGCTGTGGGTGGCCCCTTCTTCGGAGCCATTTGGCCGGAAAACACCGGCGTTTTTGTGGTGTCTGTCGGTGCGGGAGACAGCGGCATTTCCACGGACATCACTTTGAACACGGATAAGGGCAACACCACCGACAGCAAGCTGGCGGGGGATGCCCTGGATGCAGAGCACGATGTCATTTATTTCGTTGGTGAGAGCGGGAGCTATACGTTTACCCCTGGAATCGGCGGAGTTCGTGTTTCAGTGGCCAATCCGACGGTAAGCGATAAGATGTCCTTTAACGGTTTTAAGGACGTGGCTGCGAACGACGATAATAGCGTCACGGTCCCCCTGGTGCAGGGCCGCAACATTGTAAAGCTGGAGAAGGATGGAAAGGCTGAGTACCAGATTATCACGGCCAAGCAGCTGTCTGTCACAGTGAACAGTGGCGACCCGGTCCATCCGGGTGACGAGCTGACCGTCTCCTTGAATGGGCTGTATCACCCTGCGAACAAGCTGGCTGGTGTGTATAACATGGATGCCGTTGTCCTTTACGATAAGGTGGACGGCTATGACCAGAGCACCAGCATCGGAACTCCGAGCAGACAGTATAACTTTGCGTCTGCGCAGAATGACCTTGCTGTGCTGAAAAAGACGGAATTATGGGGGAAGCCCAGTTATAGCAAAGACACCAGCACGACCTTTAAGGTGCCAGACGACTACGATAAAGATGTCCTTACTCTGTCCGGTGGCAGTATCCTGGTCTGCGGTTGGGGTGACCCGTTTGGCAATCACCGGGGCATTACCTTGACGAGCGGGAAAGCACCCAATTTGAATGCAAACACAAGAGTGGCCTATCTGGGACAGCTGCCGGATATTCAAATCCCAATCACGGTTACTGACGCAGCGCTGGATCATATTACTTTGACCACTGACGAAGTAAAGACCAGCTATGATGAAGGCGACGGCTTTGACCCTGCGAATCTGATCGTCACCGCAGTCTATGCCGATGGAAAGACCCAGCAGGTAAGCGGCTATACGGTTTCCCCTGAAAAGCTGACCGCTGACACGAAGGAAGTTACGGTTTCTTATCAGGGCAAGACCGCGACCATTCCTGTCACCGTTGCCCCCGCCGTCCTGACGGAGATCACGGTGACCAAGCAGCCTGCAAAGACTGCATATAAGGCCGGAGACTTTTTCGACCCCACCGGAATGGAGATCACCGCCGTGTACAGCAGTGGTCGGACTGAAGTTGTCACCGACTATACCTATGCGCCCAATCGTGAGCTTACCACGACGGACAGCGCCATGACCATCACGTATGGCGGCAAGACCGTGGCCCTGCCTATCACCGTTAGCAGCGGCAGCCAGGGCGGCGGCAGCCAGAAGCAGACGATCACTGTTACGTTTACACTGATGGGCGACAGCAAACACGGCGACAATGGCGAAGTCCACACCCTGAAGAACCGGACTCTGGAGACCTGGATCGCCAGAACCAGCGTCACGGTGGACAAGGACGCTTATGTGATCGACGTGATCGCCAAAGCTCTGAGCATGGCGGGAATCCCCTATGAGAACGGCGGCAATTATATTTCCTCTGTCCGTGGATTGGAGGAGTTCGACAACGGTGGTAACTCCGGCTGGATGTATACGCTGAATGGCAACCACTCTGACCTTGGCGTGGAGGAACAGCGCATCAAGCAGGGCGACAGCATCGTGTTCCACTATACGGATGATTATACGAAGGAGCAAGGCTCTGAGAAGTGGAACAGCGGCTCCTCCTCCGGTACCACTACCACGCCCACCACACCCACTACGCCCGCCAACCCTGTACCCGACAAGGCCATGTCCTTTACGGATGTGAAGTCCAACGACTGGTATTATTCGTCCGTGCGCTATGCCTATGACAACGGCCTGTTTTCCGGCGTGAGCCATGACAGCTTCGGCCCCGGCGATTCCATGGACCGCTCCATGCTGGCCACGGTGCTGTACAGTCTGGACGGCAAGCCCGCCGCAGGCAAGAGCGGCTTTGCCGATGTGGCCGACGGCGCTTGGTATGCCGACGCTGTGGCCTGGGCGGCGGAGCACGGCATCGTCAGCGGCGTGGGCGGGGGTGCCTTTACCCCCGGCGGCACCGTCACCCGGGAGCAGCTGGCCGTAATGCTCTACCGCTACGCCCAGTATAAGGGCTATGACGTGAGCAAGACCGCCGACCTGTCCGGTTACGCCGACCAGGACAAGCTCAGTGATTGGGCGGCCCAGGCCGTGCAGTGGGCCTGCGGCTCCGGTCTGATGGCCGGACGCAGCGCCGCTCAGCTGGCCCCCGAGGGCACTTTGACCCGTGCCGAGGCGGCCACTATGCTGAAGGCCTTCTGCGAAAACGTGAAGAAATAAACCCCATTCCTGTCCCGCCGCCTGTACCCCAGACGGCGGGACAGAGACGCACTTAGGGAGGAGACAACATGCACATGGGACGAAAAATCGGCAGCCTGATCCTGGCTCTGGCCCTGGCGGCAAGCTCTGTCACCGGGGCGCTGGCCGCAGCCTCCCCGGCGCAGGGGGCCTATGACCGGGCCGCCGCTTTTATCAGCAAGGCCGTGCCTGCCCCGGAGGTATCCAGCATCGGCGGGGAGTGGGCCGTCATCGGCCTGGCCCGGGGAGGGGCCGCCCGCCCGCAAAACTACGATGCGGATTATCTGAACCGGGTGGAGCAGACCGTGAAGGAGAAACAGGGCGTCCTCCACACCCGGAAGTACACCGAGTACAGCCGGGTCATCCTGGCCCTGTCTGCCCTGGGAGCGGATGCCCGGGAGGTGGGGGGCTACGATCTGACCCTGCCTCTGGGGGACTTTGATAAAACGGCTTGGCAGGGAATCAACGGGCCTATCTGGGCCCTGATCGCTCTGGACAGCCGGAACTACCCCGTGCCCCGGAACCCCCAGGCCAAGACCCAGGCCACCCGGCAGCTGTATGTGGACCGCATCCTGTCCAAGCAGCTGTCTGACGGCAGCTGGAGCCTGTCCGGAGAGGGACCGGGGGACGTGGACGTGACCGCCATGGCATTGCAGGCCCTGTCCCGGTACACCGACCAGGCGGCGGTAAAGCTGGGCGTGGACCGGGCGCTTGTGTGGCTGTCCGGCCAGCAGCAGGGGGACGGGGGCTTTGCCGCCAAAGGCACGGCCAACGCCGAGAGCTGCGCCCAGGTCGTGGTGGCTCTGGAGTGTCTGGGACTGCCCCTGACGGACAGCCGCTTTGTGAAAAACGGGGCCACGGCCCTGGATGCCCTGCTGGGCTATCAGCTGCCCGACGGCAGCTTCTGCCACGAGAAAAACAGCGGCAGCAACCTGATGGCCACCGAGCAGAGCCTGTACGCCCTGGCCGCCGTCAAGCGGGCGGAGCTGGGCCAGAGCGGGCTGTATGAGATGGAGGAGCTGGAGACAGACGATCAGACTGACCTGAGCGCCATCGCCTTTGCCCCCGGTCTGGTGGCGCTGCTCACCGCCATGGGAGCAAGTTCCTGCGGTGTGCTCTTGCTGCCGAGAGGATGACAGCGAAAGGCCCTCTCAGTCACGGCTTGCGCCGTGCCAGCTCCCCCGCCGGGGGAGCAAAGTGGACGCCGGAGCAAACCCGCCTCCCCCTTTGGGGCCGATTCCCCTTGTCAAGGGGAAATGTCCCGAAGGGACAAAAGGGATAGGGTAGGTGTCCGGTGGACACACCGGACGGAGAGGGCAGACGGAACGCCAGTTCCGTTTCCTGGGCGGGGGGATTTTTCCGCCTGGGAAAGAGAACTGGAACAGGGAGAACGGCTATGAAAATGAACGGAAAAAAGTGGGCGGCAGCGGCGGCCGTTCTGGCAGTGCTGGCCTTTGCCTTTTGGTACGGCGGCGACGCCCCCGGTCTGCGGGGGTGGTCCGCCGGAGAGGAGGGGAGCAGCGCCGGCGTGAGCGTCTCCGTGTCCACGGACGCTTCCCAATCGGAGCAGCAGGAGTCCCCGGAGAGCAGCGGACCGGACGCTCCCGCTCAGAAAGCAGAGAAACCGGAACCACAGCCTGACGCAAGCGTGGGCGGGGAGGGGGAGAAAGCCCCCCCTGCTTCCTCCGCCATGGACATCGATCCCAAGACGGGGCAGGATCAGTATCACACCGACCCGGTCCCCCAGGGCAAGCCCGCCCCGGCGGAGCCGCAGCAGACGGAGCAGGCCCCGGAGGTGAGCCGCTGCACCATCTCCATCTCCTGTGCCGCCATTTTGAACCACATGGACTGGCTGGACCCGGACAAGACGGAGCTGGTCCCGGCGGACGGCTGGCTGCTGCCCGCCACCCAGGCGGAGTTCCACGAGGGGGAGAGCGTCTTTGACGTGCTCCGGCGGATGTGCCGGGACAAGGGGCTGCACATGGAGTTTTCCAACACCCCCATGTATAACAGCGCCTATATTGAGGGGATCGGCAACCTGTATGAGTTCGACTGCGGGGAGCAGTCGGGCTGGATGTATGCGGTGAACGGCTGGTACCCCAACTACGGCTGCTCCCGCTATGCCCTGAAGGACGGGGACACAGTAACGTGGGTGTACACCTGCGACTACGGCAAGGACGTGGGCGGAGACTACTTTGGTCAGTCGGGGGACGAGACGTGAGGGACGGATTTGCAGGCTATCACCCGGCGGTGAACGCCCTGTTCTTTGCCCTGGTGCTGGCGGGAGCCATGGTGCTGGATCACCCCCTCTGTCTGGCCATCTCCCTGTGCGGAGGGGCGGCCAGCCACCTGTCCATGATGGGACGGCAGAAGACGGGAAAGGCGCTGTGGTATGTGCTGCCTATGATGGCTTTGGCGGCAGTGGTGAACCCGGCCTTCAGCCATGCGGGGACCACCATCCTGACCTATCTCCCCTCGGGCAATCCCCTGACGCTGGAGAGCCTGGCCTATGGTCTGGGGGCGGGGGCCATGCTGGGGAGCGTGATGGTCTGGTTTGCCTGCTGTACCCATGTGATGACGGCGGACAAGCTGGTGTATCTCTTCGGCCGGACCGCACCGGCCCTGTCCCTGGTATTAAGCATGACGCTGCGCTTTGTGCCCCGGTTTAGCCGACAGCTGAGCCTGACCGTCCAGGTCCAGCGGGGCCTGAATGGGGGAGAGGAGCCGGACGGCCTGTGGCAGCGGCTGCGCCTGGGGGTGCGGGCGCTGTCCATCGTCATCACCTGGTCATTGGAGAACGGAGTGGAGACGGCGGACTCCATGCGTGCCCGGGGCTATGGCCTGCCCGGGCGGACGGCCTTTTCCATCTACCGCCTGACGGAGCGGGACCGGCTGGCCCTAGTCTGGCTGATGGGCTGGGGGAGCTATGTGCTGTGCGGGGCCCTGGCGGGTGGTCTGGGCTGGCGTTATTATCCCACCCTGCGGGGAACGGCGGTCACCCCGCTGACGGCCAGCTTTTTGGGGGCCTATCTGGTCCTGTGTTTCACGCCGGTCATTCTGGACTGGGAGGAGGGGAGACGATGGAGACGTTCCGCATCCAAAATCTGAGTTTTGCCTATCCCGGACCGAGCGGCCCGGCCCTGGAAAAGGTCTGCCTGGACGTGGCAGAGGGGAGCTTTCTGGTGCTGTGCGGTCAGTCGGGCTGCGGCAAGACCACCTTGCTGCGCCAGCTCAAGCCATCTATGGCCCCCCACGGGACCCGGGAGGGGACGATTTTATTCCGGGGCCGTCCGCTGGAAGACCTGGATCGGCGGGAGGAGAGCCAGGCCATCGGCTTTGTGAGCCAGTCCCCGGACAACCAGCTGGTGACGGATAAGGTGTGGCACGAGCTGGCCTTCGGCCTGGAGAGCCTGGGGCTTCCCACCCCGGTGATCCGCCGCCGGGTGGCGGAGATGGCCAGCTTCTTCGGCATGGAGGACTGGTTCCACCGGGAGTCGGCGCAGCTGTCCGGGGGACAGAAGCAGCTGCTGGCCCTGGCCTCTGTCATGGTGATGCAGCCCAAGGTGCTGCTGCTGGACGAGCCCACCAGTCAGCTGGACCCCATTGCGGCGGAGGAGTTCTTGGCCGTGCTGGGCCGGATCAATCGGGAGCTGGGCACCACGGTCATTTTAAGCGAGCACCGCTTAGAGGAGGCCCTGCCCCTGGCTGACACCGCCGCTGTGCTGGACGGAGGGCGGCTGCTGGCAGCAGGAAGGCCCCGTGAGGTCGGCCGGGTGCTGAGAGAGCGGGGCCACGTCATGTTCCGGGCCATGCCCACCCCTATGCGGGTGTGGGCGGCGGTGGAGACAGAGACGGACTGCCCCGTGACGGTGCGGGAGGGGCGAAACTGGCTGAAGGACCTTCAAAAGGACCGTGGATTTCAGCCCTTGCCACCGGAGCCGGTGCGCAGCTATCCCAAAGAGCCTGTTTTAACGGCGGAGGAGCTGTGGTTCCGCTATGACCGGGAGGGCCGGGACATCGTGCAGGGCCTGTCCCTCGCCGTGCACCCCGGGGAATTTCTGGCCCTGCTGGGGGGGAACGGTGCGGGCAAATCCACTGCGCTGACCCTGTTGGCAGGGCTGAACCGCC
>QWCK01015369.1_pt1 | contig 17506 bp, 19 predicted proteins | sample 1972571 | NCBI WGS metagenome assembly QWCK01 (sample SAMN09866710, study PRJNA288562) | Human gut metagenome isolate term2_stool, whole genome shotgun sequencing... | isolation source: gut | host: Homo sapiens | place: USA: California
AGTTATTGCTTCAAAAATGGTTCAAGAGGGTATAATAAATTTTGAAGAGCTTAAAGAAAGAAGCGTAGACGATATTAGAAAAACTTTATTAGAAGTGCCGGGTATAGGCGAGAAAGTCTTTCAATGCATATTACTCTTTGGTCTGGGTAGAACCGATTCATTCCCAGTCGATGTTTGGGTTAAGAGAGTTATGGAAGAGCTATACTACGGTGGAGAAGAGAGAAATAAGAAGCTTATACAAGAGGATGGCATGAGAAGATTTGGTGATTTATCTGGCTATGCACAGCAATATCTTTTCTACTACATGAGAGAAAATTATAAAAAGATGAAAAAAGAAGAGGAAAAGCAAGATAATAAATAAATAATAATGATAAATATGAATAAATGCGATTATATTATCTTGTATATTTGAGGTATATTTACTACAATATAATTGTTAGCACTCAATAGGGACGAGTGCTAACAAGAAAACATGAACAATATTATAAGGAGGAATAGATTATGAATTTAAGACCAATATCCGATAGGATAGTTATTAAGAAATTAGAAGCAGAAGAAAAAACTAAATCAGGCATAGTACTACCAAGCGCTTCAAAGGAAGCTCCTGTTATGGCTGAAGTTATAGCTATAGGATCTGACATCGCTAATGATGAAAAGAAGGCAAAAGAAGTAAAAGTAGGAGATAAGGTTATATTCTCAACATATGCAGGAACAAGCGCAAAGATTGATGGCGTTGAATACACTGTATTAAAATTCGCTGACATCGTTGCAGTAGTTGAAGACTAGGAGGTAATTATATGGCAAAAGAAATTAAATTCAATGCAGATGCAAGACATAAAATGGAAGAAGGTATTAACATTCTTGCTAATACTGTAAAAGTAACACTTGGACCAAAAGGAAGAAACGTTGTCCTTGACAAATCATTTGGCTCACCACTAATCACTAATGACGGTGTTACTATCGCTAAGGAAATAGAATTAGAAGATAAATTCGAAAATATGGGAGCACAATTATTAAAAGAGGTTGCTACTAAGACAAATGACATCGCTGGTGACGGTACAACAACAGCAACACTTCTTGCTCAAGCTATAATCAGAGAAGGACTTAAGAATATTGCAGCTGGCGCAAATCCAATGATTCTACAAAGTGGTATTAGAAAAGCAGTTGATAAAACTGTTGAAAGCATCAAATCATATTCAAAGAAAGTTGAATCATCAGAGGCTATAGCACAAGTTGCTTCAATATCAGCTGGAGATAAAGAAATCGGTAAGCTTATTGCAGATGCTATGGATAGAGTTGGTAATGACGGAGTTATTACTGTTGAAGAATCAAAATCTATGGGCACTACTTTAGAAGTAGTTGAAGGTATGCAATTTGATAGAGGATACGTTTCAAGCTACATGGTAACAGATACAGACAAGATGGTAGCTGAACTTGACAATCCTTACATCTTAATAACTGATAAGAAGATAACAAATATACAAGAAATTCTTCCTGTACTAGAAGAAATTGTTAAACAATCAAAACCATTATTAATAATCGCTGAAGATATTGAAGGCGATGCTATGGCAACACTTGTTGTTAACAAACTTAGAGGCACATTCAACTGCGTTGCAGTTAAGGCTCCTGGCTTTGGCGACAGAAGAAAAGAAATGTTACAAGACATAGCTATATTAACTGGGGCTAAGGTTATTTCTGAAGAACTTGGATATGACTTAAAAGAAGCTACTATAGATATGCTAGGAACTGCTCAAAAAGTTAAAGTTGACAAAGAAACTACAGTTATCGTTAATGGAGCAGGCGAAAAAGATGAAATCGAAGCAAGAGTAAAACAAATCAAGACTCAATACGAAGCATCAGACTCAGACTTCGACAGAGAAAAACTTCAAGAAAGATTAGCTAAATTAACTGGCGGCGTAGCAGTTGTTCAAGTTGGTGCAGCTAGTGAAATTGAATTAAAAGAAAGAAAATTAAGAATAGAAGATGCTCTATCAGCTACTAGAGCAGCAGTTGAAGAAGGTATAGTACCAGGTGGTGGAACTGTACTTGCAGACTCAATCAAGGCACTAGAAGCTATAGTAGATGACTTTGAAGGCGACGAAAAGACAGGTGTTAAGATAATCTTAAGAGCACTACAAGAACCAGTAAGACAAATCGCTGAAAACGCAGGTCTAGAAGGATCAGTTGTAGTTGAAAACGTTATGAACGAAAAACCTGGCATTGGTTTTGACGCACTTAACAACAAATACGTTGACATGATTAAATCAGGTATTGTTGACCCAACTAAGGTAACTAGATCAGCACTTCAAAATGCAGCATCAGTAGCATCAATGATACTAACTACTGAAGCAGCAGTAGCAGACATTCCTAAGGACGATGCACCTATGGCAGGTGGCATGCCTGGCGGAATGCCAATGATGTAAAATCAATTAAATAAAGTATAGAATAACTCATGGCTCAGGCTGTGAGTTATTTTTTTGCTTAAACTTGCATTTGATGCTTATATCAAGATAGATAAATCAATATTCATCATCGCTGCTTTATCACTGCTATTTAAATGCACCTAACAGCGCTGCTAATAATACTTTAAAACGTTACAAAATCTTAAAAATATATTTACTTTAGCTCGGAGATATAGTATAATGTCTATGGTAATGGAGGGATGAAAGTGAAAAGAAAACAAATCATCGACACAATGGTAGTAGGCTTTGCACTATTTGCGATGTTCTTAGGTGCAGGGAACTTAATTTTTCCGCCAACATTAGGAGCCATAGCAGGAGATCAATGGTTCAAAGCAATGATTGGCTTTATGATGACAGGTATAGGACTACCAATACTTGGAGTTGTAGCATCGGCAAAGGCAGGAGGAAGACTTGAAGATGTTGCAGGCAAAGTAAATAATACTTTCTCAATTTTATTTGGCTCATTAATCATGATATGCATAGGACCTTTACTAGCGATACCTAGGACATGCGCCACTACATATGAGATAGCAGTTCAACCACTATTTGGTAATGTTAGCCCAATACTAGTATCTATAATCTTTTTTGGATTGACATTATTTTTTACGTTAAATCAATCAAAAGTTGTTGACAAGATAGGTTCGATACTTACGCCAATACTATTAGTTATTCTATTTACAATAATTATTTCTTCAATAGTTAAGCCAATAGGTGTACCAAAAAATACAGGAAGTACACAAAATTTTGTTAAAGGCTTTAAAGAAGGTTATCAAACTATGGATGCCATAGGCTCAATAATTATGGCGACTATTGTAATTACTCAATAATAACATTCTCAGGACCAATACTTTCAGTCTTATATCCAGTTGCTATTGTAATCATTTTATTAAATATATTTGATAATAAAATAAAATACAAAGCTATATATAAAGGAGCTACACTTGGAGCATTTATGGCAAGCTTGTTAGATACTATTGCTAATATTGGCGATTTTAAAAATATAAGAAGCTTTTTAGATAGAATCCCACTAGGCTCAGAAGGTTTTGCCTGGGTAATACCAGCCATAGTCTTTGGCTTTGCCTTTATAGTACTTGAAATGGCGATAGATAATAATAATCAAAAGGGTGTTATTTAGTGAAGAAATATAAAAAGTTTTTAGATCCTATTTATTCTTTGGAGAAATGGCTAAATAAAGTAGGAGAAGAAAATTATAAGCTGAACAATTTAAGAGGCTCATACTTTTATTTTGATAAAACTGAATCTAAATATGAGTATAAGGTATATTACTTCAAGGGACCAGAAAAGGACGTTAAGTCGTTTTTAACCTATGCTAGAAAAAAGGATATTGAGATTTTTCAATATCCTATAAGTGCTTCACAAATTTCTTTGTTCTCGTTTATGGCGGCTACATTTGATAGTAACTCACAAGACATTAGCTACAAGGCAAGTTTATTTGCAACACACATATATGTACTTATGAAGCCAAAAGTAGGAGAGAGCATAGAGGAGGTATTAGGCGAAGATGACAATCTTTATTATTACAAAAGACAGATGGAGAACAAACTTATATTAGCTCTAATACTTATGATACCACTACTATTAACGTACTTTAGGGTCTTTGGCGGAACATTTGAACAAAATAAGCTCTTCGTACAAGTGCTGATGGCTGTTGAAGTATTGATCTTGATATTTATCCTATTCTTAAACTTCAAAAAGAATAGATTTTTAAGAAGTAAAAATAAGAAGTAAATTAATAAGATAATTAGGCTCATAAACATGGGCCTATTTGCTTATAAATATTGAAAATTTAATTGTTTTATGATATTATATAGATATATTTGAGTAATTTTATTTATTTTTTTAGGAGGTTTTTAAAGTGTACGAAATTACAGAGAAAAAAGATATTGCTTTAAATACATTTCTTATGTACATAAAAGCTCCAGACATTGCTAGAAAAGCAGAACCTGGACAATTTTTAATTATTATCATCGATGAAAAGTCAGAAAGGCTACCTCTTACAATATGCGATAGCAATCCTGAAGAAGGAACAGTTATGATAGCTGTTCAAAAAATTGGCTCGACTACACAAAAGCTTGGTGAGCTTAATGTAGGCGATACTTTAAAGGATGTTTCTGGTCCACTTGGCAGACCAAGTGATTTTATCAATATTCCATTAGAAGAATTAAAAAAAGAATCAATAATATTCCTAGCAGGTGGTTTAGGAACTGCGGCTGTTTATCCACAAGTTAAGTGGATGCACGATCATGGCGTTGATGTTGACGTTATAATTGCTGCAAGAAAGTAGTTGGCCCTATGATAATGATGAAGTTCGCTTGTTTAAAAACAAAAGAACACAATATAAAGACCATAGTTTCAATGAACACCATCATGGTAGATGGTAGCGGTATGTGCGGTGCATGCAGATTAACTGTTGACGGAAAAACTGTTTTTGCTTGTGTTGATGGACCTGAGTTTGACGGTCACTTAATTGACTGGAACGAAGCATTAAGAAGGTCAAGACAATATTCTAAGATAGAAAAAGAAGGTAAACACTTCTGTAACTTAATAGGAGGATTGAGATAATGGATAGATTTAAAAGAACTGAAATAAAATATCAAGATCCTAAGGAAAGAATCAATAATTTTGATGAAGTTTGTTATGGATACACAGAAGAAGAATGCATTTTAGAAGCAAAAAGATGTCTTCAATGTAAGAATCCTCAATGTGTGAAGATGTGTCCAGTAAATATTAACATACCTTCATTTATTCAAAAACTTGCTGAAAATAAGCCAAAGGAAGCTGCTCAAGATTTATTCAATTACACTACATTACCAGCAGTTTGCGGAAGAGTTTGTCCACAAGAAGATCAATGCGAAATGACTTGTGTATTAGGCAAGAAAGGCGAAGCTATTGCCATAGGTAAATTAGAGAGATATGCAGGCGACTACGCATTAAAGCACGGCATAAGACTTACTAAAAACGCTGAAAATAATGGTAAAAAGGTAGCTGTTGTAGGAAGTGGACCTTCTGGAATCACTTGCTCAGCAGATTTAGCAAAGTTTGGCTACGATGTTACTATGCTTGAATCGCTTCATGAAGCAGGCGGCGTTTTAACATACGGAATACCTGAGTTTAGACTACCAAAGGACGAAGTTGTAAAGAAAGAAATTGAAAATATTAAGTCATTAGGCGTTAAGATTAAGCTAAATACAATTGTTGGCAGAACAGTTACAGTTGACGAGCTTATGGATGAATACGACGCTGTATTTATTGGCACAGGAGCTGGACTTCCTGTATTTATGAACATTACTGGCGAAAATTACAACGGTGTCTTCTCAGCAATGGACGCTGCTAGAACAGCAAGACGTTTTGGATCGAATGTAACAGTTGTTTACAGAAGAGAAGACAAGGACATGCCTGCTCGTAGAGAAGAAATTGAAAATGCAAAAGAAGAAGGCATCAATTTTATGTATCTTTCAAATCCAGTTGAGATTTTAGCTGATGAAAACGGCGATGTTAATAAAGTAAAATGCGTAAAGATGGAGCTTGGCGAAGCTGATGCATCTGGTAGACAAAGACCAGTTAAGATTGAAGGCTCAGAATTTGAGATAGAAGCTGACGTTGTAATCATGGCACTAGGCACAAGACCAAATCCACTTATAAAAGAAACAAGTACTGGAATCAAATTTAATGAAAAGGGCGGCATAATTGTTAATGAAGAAGAAAAAACTTCACGTGACTATATATATGCTGGTGGAGACGTAGTAACTGGAAGTGCAACAGTTATTGAAGCCATGGGAGCTGGTAAAAGAGCTGCTAAGGCTATTGACGAGGCGCTTTCAAAGTAATTATTTAAGGTAGTGGTGAGAAAATGTTTGTAGAAGTAAAACATATGTATAAAAGATATCAAATGGGTGACAGCACTATAGTAGCTAATAACGATATCAATTTTTCATTTAATAAAGGCGAATTGGTTGTCATAGTTGGTCCATCAGGAGCTGGTAAATCAACTCTATTAAATATAATTGGAGGTATGGATACAGCTGACGAAGGTGAGATAATTATCGACGGTAAAGACATACAAAAATACAATGAAAAAGAACTTACCACTTACAGAAGATACGACATAGGCTTTGTATTTCAATTCTATAACCTAGTTCAAAACTTAACTTGCCTTGAAAATGTTGAATTAGCTAGCCAAATAGTTAAGGATGCAATTGATCCAATGCAAGTTTTAATAGATGTAGGTCTTGAAGACAGAGCAAATAATTTCCCATCACAAATTTCTGGTGGTGAGCAACAAAGAGTTGCTATAGCGAGAGCCATAGCAAAAAATCCAAAACTATTGTTATGTGACGAACCAACAGGAGCATTGGATTATCATACAGGTAAGAAGATACTTAAGCTATTGCAAAGAAGGAGCTTGGAGGACGGTAATACGGTAGTTATTATTACTCATAATAAAGCCATCACCCCAATAGCTAACAGAGTTATAGAGATTAACGACTCAAAGGTTAGAAACGTCTTTGTTAATGATAATATTCAATCTATAGATGAGATAGAATGGTAGTGATTTTATGAAAAAAACTGCTTTATGGAAAGATATATTTAGAGAAATTAAAAATTCTCCAGGCAGATTCATTTCTATAGTTCTTTTAATCACGTTAGGAGTATTTGTCTACACTGGTCTAAAGTCAGTGGGTCCTCTTATGAGAAAAACGGCAGATACTTTTATAGATGAGTCAAATTTAGCGGATATTTATCTAAACTCACAATTTTCATTAGAAGAAAAAGATAAAGAAATAATTAATTCTGTAGTAGATATTAAAGATATAGAATATGTCTATAGCGAGGACGTTCTTGAAAAAGGAAGCGAAGCAATAATTAATCTTGAGTCACTTCCTGAGAAAATTTCTATGCCTAAACTTGTTGAGGGCAGATTGCCAGAGAAGAACGATGAGATACTTGTCGATGCATACCCCATAAAACATTCTTTTAATATTGGAGATACTATAGAATTTGATAGTAAAAAATCCAAATTTGAGTTTGAGAACAAAAAGATACTTAAGAATTACAAATTCAAAGTAGTTGGTAAAGTTATTTCTCCTGAGAATATGTCTACAGTAATGAAAGGCACTAGCAAGAAGGGCTTAGGAGATTATGACTCTTTTGCCTACGTGCTAAAAGATGCTTTTAATGATACCGATGAGAGCAAAGCAAGAATTATTCTTAAAGGTACAGATGGATTAAAGACTACAGATAAAGAATATAAAAATATAGTCGGAGAAAACAGAAGAGAGTTAATATCCGCTTTTAATGAGAGATCTATAGAGAGATTTGAAAGCATAAAAGCTGATATTAGAGAAGAAATTGACGATGCTGACGATAAGATAGCTGATGCTGAGAAAAAGCTTAGTGATGCTAAAGAAGAGCTTGATGATGCAAAGCAAAAATTGGATGACGCTAATAAATATTATAAAGACGGACTAAAGAAATACAATGACTCAATTAGTGAAGCTGAGAAAAAGCTTAGTGATAGTAAAAAAGAATTAGATGATAGCAAAATTATACTAGATGAAAATAAAAGCAATCTAGATGACGCTAAGGTTCAAATAGATGAATTAAAAACAAAATTAGATGAACTAAAAGATACTTATGAAAGCTCTATGACTGAGTATACTGCTAAAAAGGAAGAATTTGACAAAGCTGTAGAAGCTATGGCGGGGATACCTGAAGCAAGTATACCAGCAGATAAAGCTGAAGAGTTCAAAAAAGGCAAAGAAGAGCTAGATAAGGCAAAAGCACAATTAGATGAATTAAAAGAAAATATTGATAAGCTTGAAATAACATATATAGAAAACAAAGCTAAATACGATGAAGGCTTGATTAAACTTAACGAAGGCTTTGATAAGTATAACGACGGCTTAGAAAAGTATAACACCGGTCTTAAAGAGTTTGAGGACAAGAAGGCTTCTGGACTTAGAGAACTTAATGATGCTAAGAAGAAAATTTCTGATGGACAAAAAGAATATGATGACGGAATCGAAAAATATGATTCAGAAAAGATAAAGGCAGATAAAAAGATAAAAGATGCCAAGAGCGATTTAGGTCTACAATTGTTCTACGACTCAGGTTATAGAATGGATATACTAGCCTTAGTCTTCCCAGCATTTTTCTTCTTAATAGCTTCAATAGTAGCTTTAACAGCACTTATGCGTATGGCAGAAGAAAGAAGAACTCAAATTGGTACATTCAAAGCACTTGGTTACAATAACTTTGATATATATAAGAAGTATTTATTCTATGGCTTTGTAGCAACAACATTAGGTGTAGTTATAGGTATAGCACTAGGTCAAAGCATTTTAACAAATATGGTATTTAAAACATATTCAGCATCATTTACACTTAAAAAGCCAATAGCATATTTTAATGTGACTTTCCCACTAATCAGTGCATTTATCTCGTACTTTTCAATAGTGGTTCCAGTAAGCATAGTTTTATCAAAGCATTTAAAACATAATTCAAGCGAACTTATGAGACCTAGGGCACCGAAGGCAGGATCAAAGATATTCTTAGAGAAAATACCATTTATATGGAAGAGATTAAGCTTCCTATACAAAGTAACATTTAGAAATACATTTAGATATAAGTCAAGAACTAAAAGGATCAGTTGCACAAGTAATTGATAGACAATATGGAAAAATATTTGATTATGACGTAATTGTTAATTATGATAAAGACTTTTCGAAGAATAAATTGAAAGAATATGACGATTTTGTAAATAATAATGAAGAAATTAAAGACAAAATGTCTATAAGAACAGAGAATTTAATAGCAGATACCGTTGATATACCAGATCAAAACGTTATACTTATGGCTGTTGATGACAATGAAAAGTTTTCTGAGTATGTTCACTTAAATAACAATGGTGAAATGATAATCCCAGACGATGGAGTTATTGTTAATAAAAAGCTATTAGACTCTTTAGGTAAAAACGTAGGCGATGAGATAGAACTAAGAGATTCATATAATAATTACTACAAAATGAAAGTAAAGGCTATAAATGAAAACTACTTAGGACATTACGCCTATATTTCAAAGACTTATTATGAAGAAGTATTCAAGAAAGATTATGATTATAATTCAGATATAATTAAATTAAACAGTAATGACGTTAAAGTCAAAGACAATTTTACTAAAGAAATTTCAAAAATTGACAGTGTAATGTATGTGTTTAATGTATTCAAAACTATAAACATAGCTAAAGACTGGTTATCAAACTTAACATATGTTATAATACTTATATTGTTTGTATCAGCGACTCTAGCCTTTGTAGTATTATATAATTTAAATAGTGTTAATATATCTGAAAGAATTAGAGAGATAGCTACACTAAAAGTTCTCGGTTTTTATCCGCGCGAACTAACAAGCTATGTATATAGAGAAACGATACTTTTATCAACACTGGGAATACTTTTGGGCTTCTTAGGCGGTATTGGATTAAATAATTTGATTCTTGAATATATTACGCCTATGAACATTCAACTTGTTTCGCACATTATGTGGTATAACTATGTTATTTCTGCAGCTCTAACATATGTATTTATATTCATGGTTATGATTATAGTTCATAAAAAGTTAAAGACTACAGATATGGTTGGCGCTTTAAAAGCATATGAATAAGGTGATAATATGATAGAAAAACTAAAACCTTTAGCCTTAGTTGGTCAAATCGGCATAGACATAGTATCAAGCATTGTTATTTCATACCTTGTTGGCTATGGACTTGACAAATTATTTAAGACAGATGGTACTTTTTCTATAATTTTCATAGTCATAGGAGTATTGGCAGGCTTTTATAATTTCTATAGAAGCATCAAATACTATGTAAAACAAAAAGATAATAAAGATCAAAAAGAAGATAAAGATGAAAAAAGATAAAGATTTCACATTTAAATATATAAGAGTTGCTATAATTTTAGCTATAGTTTCAAGCCTTATTATTGTAATTTTTTTTGGTTTCAGAAAGGATTTACTCCTAGGTTTTTACTTAGGAACACTCATAAGTGTGCTATTCTTCAGGCTTATGTACAGAAATGCAATCAAGGCAGTGGAAAAAGATGCTAAAGCTAGTAAGAGGTTTACTACAAATAATTATTATCTAAGACTCTTATTATATGGTATAATACTCTATGCGGCATATAATAATCCTAATTTTGATTTTTATACGACAGCAATAGGCTTTACTATGATCAAATTTTCAATTATTATAGTTGAAGTTTTTGGCATAGGTAAATAATTTTACAAATCAGTAGATTTGAATATATGAAAAGGGGGTAATAAGATGGAATTGTCGATAAGCTTTCAGATAGGTAAGAATGTATATTCACTAACACCAAGCGTTATCAATTCGGTGATAGTTGTCTTAGCATTAGTAATTTTTATCTTTATTTGCTATGGCAAAATTAAAAAGACAGATTATAAAGCTAGACCAAGTGGCATTGTTAGTGTTCTGGAAACCTTAGTTACATCAATTGATTCACTAATCGAACAAACTATGGGCAAGAACAGAGAAGGCTTTGCACCTTACATTCTTAGCTTGATGATGTTTTTATTGACAGCGAATCTGATGGGACTATTTGGCTTTAAACCGCCAACATCAGATCTTAATGTTACACTCACATTAGCGCTAATTACTTTTGTTTTGATTCATTATAACAAAATAAAAGTTAATGGCTTAAAAGATTCCATAAAAGGTTATTTTGAACCAATCTTTATACTATTCCCAATAAACATTATAGGTGATATTGCGCTTCCAGTATCATTATCATTCCGTTTATTTGGTAATATAGTCAGTGGTTCATTAATCATGGCACTTGTATATGCTGCGCTAGGTTACGTAAGTAATTTACTTACACCAATAGTAGCACCATGGTTTCACATCTACTTCGATGTATTCTCAGGTGTACTGCAAACTTTCATATTCGCAATGATAACAATGATTTACATTGCAATGGGTATGGGACAAGAAGAAAATTAAATTTGAAAGGAGAAATTTTAAATGCAAGGAATTTCAGGTCACGATTTTATTTTAGGTATGTCAGCTTTAGGAGCTGGTATAGCAATGATAGCAGGTTTAGGCCCTGGTATTGGTCAAGGTATTGCAGCTAGTAAAGGAGCTGAAGCAGTAGGTAGACAACCAGAAGCTAAAGGTGATATCATCCAAACAATGATTTTAGGACAAGCTGTTGCCGAAACAACAGGTATTTATTCACTAGTTATTGCCCTAATTCTTATCTTAGTTAAACCTTTAGTATAGTTTAGTATGGAAGGCTTAAATGTAAGCGTTGACTTTAATTTAGTCAATATGCTTGTTCAGCTTACAGCCACTCTCGTATTGTATTTTATTTTGCGTAAATTTTTATACTATCCTATAAAAGATTTACTAAAGAAAAGACAAGACTATGTAATGAAGAACATTGAAGATAGCGAGAAAAATAATTTGAAATCTCAAGTAGCATTAAGAGACTATGAGCTTAAGTTAAAAGAAGCTAAAAAGGAAGCAAATGATATAGTTGATCAAGCTAAAAAGAGAGCTGACGATATCGTTAATAAGTCTGTTAGTGATGCTAAAGAAGAGTCTAGAAAAATTATGGAAAAAGCTGACAAAGAACTTGCTAATAAAAAGTCAATGGCAATGGACGAAATGAAAGGCGATATGGTTAATATTGCCATCTTAGCTGCTGAAAAACTAATTGGTGAAAATATTAGCACGAAGAAAGACAAAGAGATCATAGAAAAGTCTATAGAAGAAGTAGGTAGTGGACAATGGAAGAATTAGCTACTACTTTATATGCAAAATCTATGTTCGAAGCATCTAAAGAAGATGATTGTCTTAAATTAGTTTATGAAGAGCTAAACTTAGTAAAGGAAAGTATTGATTCAAACCCTAGACTGATGGAAGTATTTAAACATCCATTGTTATCAAATAATGATAAAAAAGATATTGTAAAAGATATTTATGAAAAAAATTTATCTACTTTAACTATGAATTTTTTATATGTTTTAATTGATGCTAAGAGATTTGACATGATATCTTCTATAATCGATGAATTTAACAATTTGTATGATATAGACAACAATATTTTGAATGGAACTATAATTACTAAAAACAGTCTTAGTGATGAAGAAATAAAAATAGCTCAGTTATAAAAGAATTAATAAAAAATTATGACAAAAAATTAGATACGGTTGAAGTTGGATCTATTATTGAAGTTGGAGACGGTATAGCTAGAGTTTACGGACTTGATAATGCTATGGCTGGTGAATTACTTGAACTACCTGGTGGCGTTTACGCTATGGCACTAAACCTTGAACAAGATAATATTGGTTGTGTACTTTTAGGTAGTGACAAGAACTTAAAAGAAGGAGACCCAGTTAAAAGAACTGGTAGAATCGTTGAAGTTCCAGTAGGCGAAGCGCTTATTGGTAGAGTAGTTAATTCACTAGGACAAGCTATCGATGGAAAAGGCAAAATTGAAAGCAAAAAGTATAGACCTATCGAAGCTAATGCGCCAGGTATCATCGACAGAAAGTCTGTATCTGAACCGTTACAAACTGGTATCAAAACTATTGACTCCATCATCCCTATAGGTAGAGGACAAAGAGAGTTAATTATAGGCGATAGACAAACAGGCAAGACTGCCATCGCCATAGATACAATAATAAATCAAAAGGATCAAGACGTAATATGTATATATGTTGCTATTGGTCAAAAGAACTCAACTGTAGCTCAATTAGTTAATGTACTAGAAGAACATGGTGCGATGGACTACACTATAGTAGTAAGTTCATCAGCAAGTGAATTAGCACCACTACAATACATTGCTCCATATGCAGGAACTGCTATGGCTGAAGAGTTTATGTATGCAGGTAAAGACGTACTTATTATCTACGATGACTTATCAAAGCACGCGGTTGCTTATCGTTCAATGTCATTGCTACTTAGAAGACCACCAGGACGTGAAGCGTACCCAGGAGACGTTTTCTATCTACACTCAAGACTACTTGAAAGATCAGCAAAATTATCTGATAAATTAGGTGGAGGCTCTATAACAGCTCTTCCTATCATAGAAACACAAGCTGGAGATATTTCTGCTTATATACCTACTAACGTTATATCTATCACTGACGGACAAATCTTCCTTGAAGGACAATTGTTCTTCTCAGGACAAAGACCAGCAGTAAACGCAGGTCTTTCGGTATCTCGTGTTGGTGGAGCTGCACAAATCAAGGCTATGAAGAAGGTTTCAAGCGGTATTAAACTTGAACTTGCTCAATACAGAGAATTATTGGCATTTGCTCAATTCGGTTCTGAGCTTGACAAGGACACAGCTGACAAGCTAAATCATGGTCAAAGAATCATGGAAATACTTAAACAAGCACAATATAAACCTTTAAAAGTCGAAGAAGAGGTTATGATTTTATTTGCTGTTACTAACAGATATCTTGATGATATTCCTGTAGACAGAGTTAAGGCTTTTGAAAATGATTTTCTAGAGTACATGGAAAATACTTCTAGTGAAACAGCTAAGAAGATACTTGAAAAGAAAGAATTAACTGATGAAATAAAAGAAGAGCTAAAACTAAAGATAGAAGAATTTAAAAAGACTTTTAACTAGAGGTTTATTATGGCTGAACAAAGTAAAGAAATTAAAAGAAGAATAAAAAGTGTATCTAATATAAAGCAAATTACTAGAGCTATGGAATTAGTATCTACTTCTAAACTTCGTAAATCAAGAAAACAACTTGAACTTACAAGGCCATATTATAACACTGTTGAATCAAGTATAAGAGAAATACTAGCAAACACTAAGGGAGTTAAGTATGATTTACTTGAAAGAAGAGAAGTTAAAAATAGACTCATAATTGTTTTAACATCTGATAGAGGTTTAGCTGGTGGTTATAATATTAACGTTATAAGAAAAGCTGAATCATATATCGATGACAAAGTAGGAACAAAGTTTATACTTGTCGGTGTTGAAGCAAGAGAGTACTTTAAAAGAAGATACGATGGCATAGTAGAAGAATTTTCATATATTTCAGAAGAACCTTCATATAATAATGCTGCTAAGATAGGTAGCATCTGTTATGATTTATACAGAAAAAAAGAAATTGATGAAGTTCTATTAGTTTATACTCATTTCTCGACTGTACTAAGTTTAGTGCCTAGTATGGTTAAGCTATTACCAGCCGAATCTATAGAAAAGGAAGGCAATATGGAGAACAGACTTATTGAGTATGAACCATCTGCTGAAGAAGTATTAAACAGATTAGTTAAGGATTATATATCAATAACTATATTTGGAGCAATGATTGAGTCAGCAGCTTCAGAGCAAGCATCAAGAAGAAATTCTATGAAGAATGCTACTGATAATGCTAACGATATGCTTGAGAGTTTGTCACTTAGATTTAACAGAGCAAGACAAGCTCAAATCACACAAGAAATTACTGAGATAGTCTCAGGTGCAAATGCATTAAATTAGAAGGGGTGAAATTATGGAAAATCAAAATATTGGTAAAGTTGTACAAATAATTGGACCGGTTCTTGATATAAGATTTAAACAAAATTCTCTACCAAACCTTCTGAACGCGATTAAAATTGATTTAAATGGCAAGCCGCTTATAGCTGAAGTAAGTCAACATATAGGTGACGATATAGTTAGATGTATATCAATGTCATCTACTGACGGACTAGTTAGAGGCGCTGAAGCTATAGATACAGGAAGCCCAATAAAGGTGCCTGTTGGCGATAAAACTTTAGGAAGACTTTTCAACGTTTTAGGTGAAAACATTGATGAAGATCCTAAGGCTAAGTATGATAGATACGATCCAATACACAGACAAGCACCTACTTATGATGAACAAGTTACATCAAGAGAAATCTTTGAAACTGGTATCAAAGTTATCGACCTTATAGCTCCATATGCTAGAGGAGGTAAGATAGGTCTATTCGGTGGTGCCGGTGTTGGTAAGACTGTATTAATACAAGAGTTAATCAACAATATCGCTAAGGAACATGGTGGACTTTCAGTTTTTGCAGGCGTTGGAGAAAGAACAAGAGAAGGTAATGACCTTTACTACGAAATGAAAGAGTCTGGTGTTATTAACAAGACTGCTTTAGTATTCGGTCAAATGAATGAACCTCCAGGAGCAAGAATGAGAGTTGCTCTTACAGGTTTAACTATGGCTGAATACTTTAGAGATGAAAAACACCAAGACGTACTTTTATTCATTGACAATATATTCAGATTTACTCAAGCTGGTTCAGAAGTTTCTGCGCTTCTTGGTAGAATGCCATCAGCAGTAGGTTATCAACCAACACTTGCTACTGAAATGGGTCAACTACAAGAAAGAATCACATCTACAAAGAACGGCTCAATCACATCAGTACAAGCTGTTTACGTACCTGCCGACGACTTAACAGACCCAGCACCAGCAACAACATTTACCCATCTTGACGCAACAACAGTTCTTTCACGTTCAATTTCAGAATTAGGTATATATCCAGCAGTAGACCCACTTGATTCAACATCAAGAATACTTGATCCACAAGTAGTTGGAGAAAAACACTATGAAGTTGCTAGACGTGTACAAGAGATACTACAAAGATACAAAGAACTTCAAGATATCATCGCTATACTTGGTATGGATGAATTATCTGAAGATGACAAGATAACTGTTGCTAGAGCAAGAAGAATACAAAGGTTCTTATCACAACCGTTCTCAGTTGCTGAACAATTTACAGGTATAGAAGGTCAATACGTTCCTATAGCCGAAACTATCAGAGGCTTTGAAGAAATACTTGACGGTAAACATGATGATTTACCTGAATCAGCATTCTTATTCGTTGGAACTATAGATGATGCTGTTAAAAAAGCTGAGAGTATGAGGCAAGATAATGAATAGATTATATCTTAAGGTTGTTACACCTGACAAATTGTTTTTCGAAGGCGATATTGACATGCTTGTCGCTAGAACAATTGAAGGAGACGTAGGAATACTTCTTAATCACTCTCCACTGGTAACAATACTGGATATTGGTAGACTTGTTATTAAAGATGGAGATGAAAGAAAGATGGAGGAATATTATGAAGTGGGATTTATCAGCATACTATAAATCATTTACAGACCCAAAATATAAAGAAGATTATGACAATATATTAAAAGAAGTAAAAGATTTAAAAGCATTTATCACAGATAACTTTGACGACAAGAAAAAAGTTTTACTTCAATATGTAGACAAAGCTAATCTTATAGAAAACTATGCTGCAAGACTATATGGTTACGTTTCACTAAACTTAAGCGAAAACGTTAACAATAAAGAAGCACTAACAGAAAAATCAAAGCTTATAGCTATAGGCAGAGAGTTTACTGAGCTAAATGTTGTCTACACAAAATTTTTAAAGAGCATCGACGACATCAATAAAATAATTGATCAAGATGATACTCTTAAAGAATATAAATTTATTTTAAACGAAGGCTGTGAACAAGCTAAGCACTCATTAAGCGATGATGTAGAGATAGCTGTTGCTCGTATAAAAGAAACAGGTTCATACGAGTGGAACAGACTACACTCTAATTTAACAAGTAAAGTAACTAGCAAAGTGACAATATGAAGACGATAAAGAGCTTAGAAGAAAAAGTTTTGCGGCTGAAGAAGAATGCTATGACAAGATTAGAGATTCAGTAGCAATGTCACTTAGCTCAATCAAAGGCGAAGTTATTAATGAGTGCGAGTTAAGAGGATACGAGAGTCCACTTGAAAAAACACTTATCGATTCAAGATTTGATAAAGAGATACTTGATGCAATGTGGTCATCAGTTAGAAAGTATTTACCTGATTTTGTTAAGTACTTCAATAGAAAAGCAACATTACTTGGCTATGATAAGCTTCCTTACTACGAAACATTCGCGCCAGTAGGCAAGGGAAGTATCACTTATACATTTGATGAAGCAAAAGACTTTGTTATTAAGCAATACTA
>QWCK01003405.1_pt1 | contig 17500 bp, 15 predicted proteins | sample 1972571 | NCBI WGS metagenome assembly QWCK01 (sample SAMN09866710, study PRJNA288562) | Human gut metagenome isolate term2_stool, whole genome shotgun sequencing... | isolation source: gut | host: Homo sapiens | place: USA: California
TAAGACGAGGAATAAGAAAATGCCCGCCGTACCGGATACGGCCGAAATTAAACCTTCGTTGATGACGTGATCCATGGTAGTGGTAAAGGAGCCGCCGGAGGATAAGATCGCGCCGACGAAAATCCCGATAAACAAAGACGGAAATACTTCTTTTGTAATAAGGGCCAAACTGATAGCTACGATCGGCGGAACCAGCGCCCAGAAAGTGGCATGGGTTTCCACCCCGCTTGCCGCTACGGCAAAGCTGCCGCCGACGGCGATAATGCCCAATATAAGGGCGATAAGTAAACTTCTACGATTCGACATACGATTTTCCTTTCTGATTCAAATAAACAGCGAATCAATCGAAATAAAAAAAGCCATGATACTATCATGGCTTCTGAATTTCCGTATGAAAAGAAAATCCCTAAGACACGATAGCGCTCCGTTCGCAACTGAACGACAGTACGTAGAATGTTCTCCTACGTCCCGGTGAAAAGTATCTGTGGACACAAACACTTAACCCTCGGCACGTTTCCCTTTCCCGAAGATCCATTGACCGGAGATAATCGGTACTGATGAAACATGCGCCTCTATCATGCATATTCGATTGTTGTATATGAGTATACGAAGCTTCCTTCGGAAAGTCAAGGACAAAGTTAATTTTTATAAAATAATGAGACTGAGCCCCATAACGAGCATGCCTAAAATGACGCCTATCAGCGACAGGTGGGTTTCGCCGTAAGCGCGGGATGCGGGCAGAAGCTCATCGAAGGAAATAAGCACCATAATTCCCGAAATGGCGGCGAACACGATGCCGAATAAAGTGGTTGTTAAAAACGGACGCAGAACCAAATACGCAAGAATGGCGCCCAAGGGTTCTGAAACGCCGCTTAAAAAGGTGAGCCAAAGGGCTTTCTTCTTATCTCCCGTGGCAAAATATATCGGCGCCGCCACGCCGATCCCTTCGGGGATATTGTGCATGGCAATGGCGATGGCGATGGTTACCCCCATGGCCGGGTCTAAAAGCGTGGTCATAAAGGTGACCATGCCCTCAGGGAAATTGTGCACACCGATGGCGACGGCGCTTTTTATCCCCACTTTCTCCAAAGCCTTTTCGTGGGCTTCCGCCTCCATCTCTTCCTCAGTTTTAAGTTCGTGAGGCTCGTCGGCTTCCGGCACCAAGTGAGATACGAGACCGAAGACGAGCATGGAACCGAAGAAGGCGGCAAGAGTGGCAAAGCCTGCTGCGCGCTCTCCCATGGTCTTTTGGAAATTTTCCGTGGCCATGGGCATCATCTCCATAAAGGAGATGTAAATCATAACGCCGGCGGAAAAGCCCAGGGCTGAGGATAGAAATTTTTTATTATCCGAACCCGACAAAAACACGATCACCGCACCTAGCATGGTGGCGAGACCGGCGAGTGCCGTATTTAAAAAGGCGACACCTACATTCGACATATTCTCCTCCTAGTAATGTTTTAAAAGCATATGGGCAAGTTCCAAAAGATCCAGCCCCAGTTCATAGCGATCGCCCATTAGATTATAGACCAAATCTTCTGTTAAGACGCCTCGATTAATATCGTCGAGCTTGCCCGCCTCATCGGCCTTAAGATCTTCATCCATTTCCTCGCTGCCGTAATAATCTCTGAGTTTGACATAGCGATCGTTTAAATCCGCAACTTTTTCCATGGCTTCTCTCAGCTCTTTTTGGCACGCCATCTGTTCGTCTAAAATTTCTTCCATGCTCATAACGCGTTTTCTGATGGTTTCCATCTACTTCCTTCTTTCCTTAAAATAAAAGACGCCTTGCGGCGCCTCCTTAATCGCGGAAAAGGCGAATGGCCTCTTTCGACAAACGTTCTAAAATAAGTGCTTGAACGACAATTTTAATGACAAGCATTAAACCTTGGAAAGGCAGTTTGCTCATTAAAACCACATTAAAGGGATTGCCGTAAAGCATATGGACCCAATAGGTTCCCATGAGACAATTTACAAGTACGGTAACGACCACATTGGCGAGAATAATGCGCTTTAAATTAAGTTCTTTTTTGTAAAAGAACAGACCGTAAATAAATGCGCCTAAAAAAGCGTTCAAAGTAAATCCGGGGAAATAGGGGCCGGTAGGTTTTGTCATAAAGCCGATAATATCCGCAACGGCCGACGCCGCCCCACTGGCTACGGGCCCTAAAACCGTCGATGCTAAAGTAATGGGGATAAAGGAAAAGCTGATGCGCTGATAGTTTCCGAGATCGATCCCCAGTGTGCGCGAAAATACAATTTGCAGCGCCACCATGACGGCCAAAAAGGTCAGTTTCTTCGTATTAAATTGTTTCATTTTTCCTCCTTATTGCTGCTAAAGAGGATAGCAGCGGATGCGGCAAAAGATAGCGAGCCTCTTATCTCTTCGTTTGAGGGCAACTTCCCATCCCTCAACACTTAACGCCTTTTGCCTACTCTACATAACGAAACCATTATAAACTTTTTAATCCCCCTCTACAAGGTGAACTTCGAACTAAATGGCGTTGACGCTTCCTAGGAAAATTTCTCCCGTATCGCCGTTCACCGTAATCACATCTCCTGAGTGGAGGCCGTCGACAATTCCGGGACATCCTACGACTGTGATCACACCCTCGTTAATGCCTACAATGGCCGAGGGAGAGGTAAGTCCCTCTTCTTCCGAAACAAATCCTCCTGCCCGTTCGATAAAAGGCGCCAGCTCTTTATGGTATTGTTTCACCACGAGAATATCCCCGTCGGAAAAATCCCGAACGAAATTCATATCCTCTTTTACAATACGCGCCCGACCTGTCTTAATGCCGCCGCCGAGGCCTGTGCCCTTATGAAGCGTGGAGGCTACCTGGTGAATTTTCACAACATTGGTGCTCCCGGCAACACCCTGGGGGATTCCCGCCACCATGGCGATTAAATCGCCGTCATGAATCCAGCCGGCACGCTTGACGATTCCCGCCGTATCTTCAAATATATGCTTTCCTCGGGTACTGCCGAGTACACCCGTCACGCCCCACTGAAGGTTCATCTGGCGCAGAACCCGCTCGTCTTCTGTGACGGCGAATACATTCACCTTCGGTCTGAACTTCGACAGATTTCTCGAGCTGTAACCTGTTGCCGTGGCGATGACAATGGCATCACAAGATAATTCATCGGCCATTTCCACGGCGTGTTGCACCACCGTATTGGTGGTGCTTTTTTTAAAGCTCGTAAGCTTTTTATAGGGCTCTTCTTCTTTTAAGATAGGCTCTGTAATCTCGGCGATGCGGGCCATGGTCTTCACCGCTTCTAAGGGATAGGCGCCCATGGCGGTCTCTCCCGAGAGCATGACGGCGCTTGTGCCGTCGATAATGGCATTGGCCACATCGCCCACCTCTGCCCGCGTGGGCCTGGGGTTGCGAATCATGGAATCGAGCATCTGGGTCGCCGTAATCACGGGAATCCCCTCGCCGATAGAGCGGGCGATCAGTTCTTTTTGCACCATTGGCACCCGCTCCGTTTCAATTTCAACGCCCATATCCCCACGAGCCACCATAATCCCGTCGGCGGTGGAAATAATCTCGTCCATATTGGCGATGCCCTCTTCGTTTTCGATTTTCGCAATAATTTTTATCCCGTCGCCGCCGTGCCGTTCAAGGACGTCGCGAATGGCGAGGATGTCTTCTTTTTTACGAATAAAAGAGGCGGCGATAAAATCCATATCCTCCTCGATGGCTAGTAGAATATCCTGAATATCTTTATCCGTAAGGGCCGGCAGATTAATCTTCGCTCCGGGTACATTGATCCCCTTGTGATTGCTTACGCTCCCGCCGTTTAAGACCTTCGTGTGAATCGTGGTCCCCTCGATGAAGGTAACTTCCAGGGCGATTAAACCGTCGTCGATTAAAATCTTTTGTCCCGGCGTCACATCTCGGTAGAGATCTTTGTAAGTTTGATAGGCTCCCTTTTCATCGCCTAATCGCTCTTCGCTATAGAGGCTGAAGGAGGCACCCGATTTCAACTCCACACTCTTCTCGCTAAAATCTCCTGTGCGAATTTCAGGACCCTTCGTATCGAGCATGGTGGCGATGGGGGTCTTCGTCTCCTGCGCCGCTTCCCGAATGGCGGCGAGTTCCTTTTTGTGGCTTTCGTGATCGCCGTGGGAAAAGTTTAAGCGAAACACATTTACCCCCGCCTCGATCAGGGCTTTCAACATGTCGGGGCTTGAAGATGCAGGCCCGATAGTGGCCACGATTTTCGTCTTTTTCATACTGCCTCCTATATGGAAATTTTATCCAGAGTATCATAAAGTGCACGGTCAAAAGTTTTTTCTACAGCTAGCGCTTCTTTTAAATCGAAAGATTTGATCTTTCCCTCGGAAAGGCCGAGAGCCAGGGAAAGTTTCTTATCGCCGCAGAGAGAGGCCGCTTCCGCCCCGAGCATCGACGCATTGATGCGATCTTTTCCCGTGGGAATTCCCCCTCTTTGAATATAGCCCAGAATCGTCACTCGAGTTTCCACACCCGTTGCCTCTTCCAAATCTTTCGCAAGACCGTAGGCCGGGACCTGATCTTCCGTGAGAAGAATAATATGATGGCGCTTGCCCCGCCTCTTACCGGCTAACATTTTATTCTTAACCTTTTCAAAATCAAGACCCACCTCGGGAATAATGACGCTTTCCGCCCCGCCGGCGATGCCCGCATAAAGAGCTAAGTCTCCGCAGTCTCTTCCCATAATCTCAATAATAACGGCTCGCCGCAAAGCGCTTGAGGTATCCCTAATTTTTCCGACGGCGTCTAAAATAGTTTCCACCGCCGTGTAAAAGCCGATGCTTGCCTCCTGATAGCCCAAGTCGTTGTCGATGGTGGCGGGCAGAGTGATCACCGACTGCCCTACATCTGAAAGAGCCAGGGCGCCTTTCATGGAGCCGTCGCCGCCGATGACGATCAAATGCTCGATCCCTTCTTCTTTTAAAATCCGCCGCGCCCTGAGGACACCTTCATCGGTGCGCATCTCTTCCGAGCGGCTCGTGCCTAAAATCGTACCCCCTTTATGGATAATATCCGCCACGGAGGATAGATCCATTGCCATAAAATCTTTATCAAAAATACCGCTGAAGCCGTTTCGGATACCAACCACATCCAGGCCTTCGTAAATCGCTACGCGCACGACGGCGCGCAGGGCGGCGTTCATTCCCGGAGCGTCTCCTCCGCTTGTCAATACGCCGATTTTCATCTCGTCCTCACTTTCTGATCGCATCGGTTTCGGGATTCATAATCTCGCTTAAATCTCGAATTAAGCCGTCGCCGTAGGATACGGAAAATTCCCTCGGTAATCCCACCGCCCGCTTCGAATCTTCGAAATAAAATACCACGGGGATGGATCCCGGCCATCTCTTTAAAATCTCCTCCGCCTCTTTCTGCAGGGATTCATCTTTTAATCGCAGATAGAGAGTCTCCTTGTCGTCTAAATCCCGAAGGGGCCTTACCGATTCCACTAAGATCTTACCCTCTTCCACATCGCTTCCTTCAATGCGGCCGGTGACGGTAATGAGCTCTCCTTCTTCAAAGACGCCGGATTCCAAACCGGCGTAGACGCTCGGGAACAAGACCAGCTCGATGGTGCCGTAAAGGTCTTCTAAAATACCGAAGGCCATCATTTGATTTTTCTTTGTCACGAGGGTCCGTTTTTCACGCAAGAGACCGCCTAAGGTGGCTCTAAAAATCGTATCTTGCCCTTCTAAAGTCTCACGCACTTTTTGCGTGTCGTAATCGGTTTGATTCTTTAAACTCTTCACATAAGACTCTAAAGGATGTCCCGATACATAAATTCCCATAACGTCCCGCTCATATTCCAGTTTCTGTTTCGGGTCGTAATCCTTCAGTTTCGGCAGTTGATCTTTCTGCGTTTCCGCCGTCTGAAAAAGGCTGACCTGCCCGGGAATATTCCGCTTATTTTCTCCCTGCACACCGTCGATTAATTTGTCGTAGACGGCGAGGTACTGGGGTCTATTGCCTCCTAATTCATCGAAGGCGCCGGCTTTAATTAACGATTCCATGCTCCGCTTATTCATGGCGCCCGGTGCGGCCTTATCCACCCTTTGGATAAATTCGCTCATGGAGCTGAAGGAGCCTCCCTCTTCACGGGCCTTTTCAATGGCGTGAACGAAATTCGCGCCTACATTTTTAACGCCCTTTAGTCCGAAGCGAATGGCGCCGTTTTCCACATTAAATTTTAAAAAGCTCTTGTTGACACTGGGAGGTAAAATTTCAATGCCCAGCCTCTTACATTCCTCGATGTACATGCGCACGTGGGCGGTATCGGACATAAAGGAGGTGATCTGTGCCGCCATAAAGGCCGCGGGGTAGTAGTATTTCAACCACGCCGTTCGGTAGGCTACAACGGCATAGGCCACGGAGTGAGATTTATTAAAGGCGTAGTTTGCAAAGTCGATCATCAAATCGTAGATTACATTGGCGCTCTTTTCGTCGACGCCGTTTCGAATGGCTCCCGCCACGTCCACGGAGCCGTCGTCATTTAAGCTGCCGTAAATAAAATTCTGCCGCTCCTGCTCCATTACAGCCATTTTCTTTTTACTCATGGCCCGCCGCACAAGATCGGCGCGGCCTAAAGAGTAGCCGCCGATTTTACGAACGATCTCCATAACCTGTTCCTGGTAGACGATGCAGCCGTAGGTTTCCTCCAAAATTGATTCCAGGGCCGGATGAGGGTAAGAAATCTTGGAAGGGTCGTGTTTCGATTCCACAAATTTCGGAATCTGATTCATGGGCCCCGGTCTGAAAAGGGCGTTGGCAGCGGCAAGGTCTGCAAATTTCGTGGGCTTTAATTCTTTTAAGAAAGCCCGCATGCCTCCGCTTTCAAATTGGAACACGCCGAGGGTTTCCGCTCGCTGAAAGATCTCTAAGACCTCGGGATCGTCATAGCGCATGGTATCGAAATCTACGTCGATTCCATAATCTCTCTTGATGAAATCTTTCGCATCCCGAATCACCGTGAGGGTTCTGAGGCCTAAAAAGTCCATCTTTAAAAGGCCCAGCTCTTCCAGCTCGATCATATTAAATTGGGTGGAAATAATCTCCCCGTTTCGCGTTAGGGGCACGTAGTCCGTAATGGGATTTTGGCTGATCACCACCCCCGCTGCGTGGGTGGAGGTGTGACGAGGTACTCCCTCGATGTGGAGCGCCAGATCCAAAAGCCTGTGAATTTCCTCTTCGCTTTCGTAGCTCTTCTTCAAAGAAGGAGAGATTTCAAGGGCCCGTGTGAGCGTAATGTTCAGTTCGTTGGGCACTTGCTTGGCCACGTAATCCACCCGTCCATAGGGAAGGTCCATGACCCGCCCCACGTCTCGAATGGCGGCTCTTGCCCCCAAAGTTCCGAAGGTGACGATTTGGGCCACGTGGTCTTCTCCGTATTTTTCAATGACGTAATCGATAACCTCTTCTCGCCGTTCGTAGCAGAAGTCCACGTCGATATCGGGCATGCTCACCCGCTCCGGATTTAAAAAGCGTTCGAAAAGCAAGCCGAAGGCCAGGGGATCCACGTCGATGATTTCTAAGGCGTAGCTTACTACACTGCCCGCCGCGGAACCCCGTCCGGGGCCCACCTGAATATCTTTCGATCGGGCGAAGCGAATAAAATCCCAGACGATGAGGAAGTAATCGGTATAGCCCATGGAAAAAATCGTGTTCAGCTCAAATTCAACGCGCTCGCGAATCTCATCGCTAACGGTTCCGTAGCGGCGAATCAGCCCCTCTTCCACGAGCTCCCTCAAATAGCCTTCGTTGGTATAACCCGCCGGCAGCTCGAAGTGAGGAAGGTGAAGATTATGAAACTCCAGTTCCACATTGCATCGCTCGGCGATTTTTACCGTGTTCTTTAAAGCCTCCGGGGCGAAGGAAAAAGTCTCCGCCATTTCCTCCGGGCTCTTGACGTAAAATTCGTCGCTGGGGAAACGCATCCGCTTTTCTTCACTTAAAATCGAACCCGTCTGAATGCAGAGGAGGGCGTCGTGCACCTCCGCGTCTTCCCGGCTCAGATAGTGGCAGTCGTTGGTGGCGATAAGCTCGATGCCCGTCTCCTTGGAAAGGCGGAGCAAACGACGGTTCACATCCTTCTGCTCTCGCATGCCGTGGTCTTGCAGCTCGAGGAAGAAGTTGTCAGGCCCGAAAATATCCTTATAGCGCAATGCGATTTCCTTGGCCCCTTCTTCATCTCCTCTCAAAAGAGCCTGCTGCACTTCTCCGCCAAGGCAAGCGGAAGTGGCGATAATGCCCTTGTGGTGTTTTCTAAGGTCTTCCATATCCACCCGGGGCTTATAATAAAATCCGTCGACGAAGCCGGCCGAAACGATAGCCATTAAATTTTCAAAACCTTCCCGATTTTCCGCAAGGAGAATTAAATGGTAGCGAGGATTGGACGGATCTTTTAAAAGCTTGTCCTTCTCCATAACGTAAACCTCGCAACCTAAAATCGGCTTGACCCCCGCCTCCTTCGCCGCTTTATAAAAAGCCACGGCGCCGTACATATTTCCGTGATCGGTTAGTGCTACGGCGTCCATGCCGAGAGATTTTACCCGCTCAGGCAGTTCGCTGATTTTACTGAAGCCGTCTAAGAGAGAATATTCCGAGTGTAGATGTAAATGAACGAATGATGTCATGGCGTTCCTCTTTCAAATAAAAAAAGAGCTTTTAAAATGCAAGCTCTTTTTATTCCAATTCGTTTTCGATAAAGTTGACCAGATACTTTACCGCCTCGTCTTCGTCGGCGCCTTCGGCTTGCAGTGTAATTTCCTGGCCGGAATAAAGCCCAAGACTCATAATACCGATAATACTCTTGCCGTTGACCTCGTCGCCATCACTTACAATCGTAATGTCGGAGGCAAATTGATTGGCCGCCCGAACAAACATAGCTGCCGGTCTGGCGTGTAAACCCTCTTCATTTCGAAGGGTAACGTTCAATTCTTTCACTTTAATCTCCTCTCAACTTTTCAGCCAACGCGTGCAATTTTTTAAATCGGTGATTCACACCGCTTTTCGACATTTCAGGATCCATAGACTTCCCGATTTCAGCCAGGGTAGCCTCGGGATAGTTTATTCTCGCCTCTGCGATTCGTCTTAAATCCTCGGGGAGACGCTTGATGCCTATACGGCTTTCAATCGTCGCCAAATCCCGCATCTGTCGGGTCGAGGCGTTTACCGTCTTCGATAGATTGGCCGTTTCGCAATTGACGAGACGGTTTACATTATTTCGCACATCTTTTACGACCCGGGCCGATTCAAATTGGAGAACCGATTGCCCGGCGCCCATAAAGGCCAACAGATCGGAAATTTTCTCGGCCTCTTTCAGATAGACAATGTAATCGTCTTTTCGAACCACACCTTTGGCTTCTATATGGCTGCGTCTGAGCCACTTAATAAGGTCCCTGCCGTGAGCTTCATCGTGGGTAATAAATTCCAGATGGTATCTCTTATTGGGAGATGTTACAGAACCTGCACCTAAAAAAGACGCCCGTATGTAAGCCCGAACGGCCTCGCTCGTTCTGAGAAGCGAAGGATCTACGGAATACTGCATTTGAAATACGTTCTCAGGCCTCAGGAAATCGCTATCCATCAGGAGGGATTTTACCTCCCCTTCATCGGCGAGACTGATTTTATATTGCTTGTTCTTTTTAAGTAACATATTTTGCGTGGCGCTCACTTCCACTTCCCGGCCGTACACTCTTTTATAGGCCGAAAGGATTCGTCGCGCCACCGAGGCATTTTCCGTTTGGAACGAAAGCCCGATTTTCAAGCTTTCTGTAAGCTTTACCACGCCGCAGGTACGGATATAGGCGGCGAGCTCGGCGTGCAAAACAGCCATGTCTTCCATGGGTACGCGCGCTAATTCATTTTTTACATCCTTGGAAAAACTCACAATTGCCTCAATTCTGTTCATTTATCATTATAATGCAGTTTCTCTTCCTGTGCAATGGATTTCATGATAACGATCACACAGACTTAATAATCGTTGAGCTACCATCAGTCCGTCGTGTCGAATATAGCCTTCTTTATAGAAAGCGAAGGAGCCGCTTTCCACTTCAATCCCTCGAGATAGAAGCGTTATCTTTTCTTCCTCGCTTACAAAAATAGGCGCCACGCCCTTTTCACTATAGCGGCTGAGGATATCACTCTGCACTTCCCCGTCGTTTACCAGCGCATAATCGATGGGGCGGGTAAGCCCGTGATCTTTTAGTGCCTGAATGTGATCGGTTAAGCTCATGCCTTCCGTCTCTCCCCGCTGCTCCATAACATTGGCCACGTAAACGAGTGGCGCCTCGGAACGGGCAATGGCATCGGCGATACCCGGCACGATCACATTGGGAATGAGGGAAGTATAAAGACTTCCCGGTCCCAAGACAATCATATTCGCCTCTTCGATGGCGTGAAGGCACTCGGGATTGACCTCCGGGTTTTCCGTATCGAAGCGAACGGAATTAATGGCCAGATCATGCTCCCACGCGTATTTCGGAATTAAGGACTCTCCCATAAGCTCGCTCTTATCAGAGAAGGTAGCTACAAGACGAATGGATTCCATGGTCACCGGGAGGACTTTCCCCGTAATTCTCAAAACCTGCGCCGCTTCCCCCACCCCTTCGGCAAAGCCGCCGTAGAGATCGGAAAGGGCGGCGAGAATTAGATTCCCCATATTTTGCCCTTCCAACTTACCGTCGGAAAATCGATACTGGAGAAGCTGTTCTAAAGAGGGCTCCGCATTGGCAAGAGCCACCAAGCAGTTTCGTATATCCCCCGGCGGCAACATGCCGTAATCCCTTCTGAGCATACCACTGCTGCCGCCGTCGTCGGCCATGGTGACAATGGCGGTAATATTTTTCGAAAAGCGTTTTAGGCCTCTCAGCAATGTGGATATACCCGTGCCACCGCCTAAGACGACAAAGTTCGGATCATAACGATCGATCATACCATCACCGCTCTCCCAAATCCCGATGACCTACGACGACGGGGAAATCCTCTTCTCTAAGAGCTTGTCCCAAAGCTTCCGCCATGGCCACAGAACGATGGAACCCTCCCGTGCAACCGATGCCGATAGTAAGGGTCTCCTTCCCCTCCGCCACATAGCCCGGCCCGAAGGTTTTAATATAATTGACCACGTAATTAATAAATTCCCCGCTCATTTTTTGCCCTAAAACATAATTCGACGTCTCTTCACTCAGGCCGTTGTGGGGCTTAAGCTCCGGAATGTAATAGGGATTGGGCAAAAAACGCATGTCGAAAACCAGATCCGCCTCTTCTAAAATTCCGTTTTTAAAGCCGAAGGACACAATCGAAAGGCTGAGCTTTCCCTGCTCTTCCTGCAAGATCGACTTCAGACGAATTTTTAAATTATAGTTGGTCATCTTCGAGGTGTCAATAATGTAATCGGCTCGCTCCCGCAAGGGCCTCATCCGCAAGATTTCCTCATCGATTCCCCTAGCGATAGAAGAACTCAGAGGATGAGGGCGTCGAAGTTCTTTAAAGCGCTTAATGAGCACGTGGCAATCGGCTTCCAAATAGATTACCGTAATATCGTCTACGGTTTTGTTCAGGGTATCCATTGCCACGTCCAGCTCTTTAAAGAATAGTCCGCTTCGAATATCCAGTACCAAGGCCACTAAGGGCATTTGCGCCTCTTCTACGATGCTTATAAATTTCGGGAAGAGGGCCGGAGGCAAATTATCCACGCAAAAATAGCCCAAGTCTTCCGCCGCCTTCAGCGCCTGGCTCTTTCCCGCTCCGGAAAGGCCGGTTAGCACGAGTAATTTCACCGGATACCCCCTTATTTTTCGCCGAGAACCTTAACCTCTGTTTCCAATTCCACGCCGTGTTTTTGGTAGACCGCCTCCTGCACCGTGCGAATAAGCTCCACCACTTCTTGACAGGTGGCATTTCCTCTGTTAATGACAAAGCCGCAGTGCTTCTCGGAAACCTGAGCGTCGCCGTGACGCAGCCCTCTGAGACCCGCCTGATCGATCAACTGGCCGGCGTAATATCCCACGGGGCGCTTAAAGGTACTTCCCGCCGAAGGATATTCCAGGGGCTGTTTCGTCGTCCGTCTGTTCCAAAGATCGTCCATTTGTTCCTGAATGCGCTCCCCGTCCCCGGGCTCCAGGGAAAATGTAGCCGATAAGACGATAAGATTATCCGTGTAAACTCTGCTGTTTCTATATTCGAAATGAAGCTCTTCATTGGAAAGCACTTCGATCGTGCCGTCCCGGTGCAAGACCCGCACCGACTCCACCACATCTTTCATCTCACCGCCGTAAGCTCCGGCATTCATGGTCATGGCGCCGCCGATGGCCCCGGGAATACCGTGGGCAAACTCGAGACCTGTGAGGTTTTCCCTTCGCGCCGCCTCGGCAACACGACGCATGGAGGCGCCGCCTTCTGCCATGACACGACATCCCTCCACCTTTATATCTTCGAAAAACGCGCCCATGCGGATCACCGCACCGCGAATTCCCTTGTCGGAGACCACCATATTGGTGCCCTTACCCATGATCATCCATGGAATTTTTTCTTCCTCTAATCGTAAAACGGCACGGATCAATTCCTCTTCCGTCTCCGGTTCGATAAAATAATCCACCGGTCCGCCGATTTCAAAACTCGTCACTTCTTTCATAGGGTAGTGTTCTTTTACCCGTCCTATATTTGTAAGATCCATTGATCATATCCTCCTAAGCTGTGCTGACTATTTACATTGTACCAAATTATATCTAAAAAAGTTCTAAAAAACGCTTGACATCTCTCCTAACAGATTGGTATTATTGACCCATCGAGTTTGACGAGGAGAGTACCTCGAATTTTCGGACTACAGAGAAGCTTCGTTGGTGAGAGAAGCTGTTTTGAGAATCGGGAGAACATGGCCTTAGACTCTGGTGATCGATAATAGATCGTCACAGGTGCGCCTGTTATAGCGCCGGGGTATGATTGTACCCGTAAGGTGTAAATCGTGAGGTTTACATAAATAAAGGTGGTAACACGGTTTATATCGTCCTTTTCCCATTGGGAAAAGGGCTTTTTTTATAGAAAAAAGGAGGATCTTTTGATCGATTTAAAAAATATTTCCGTCGTCTTTAAACGGGACGGCAACGAGTTTACGGCGGTGGACGATGTGTCCCTCACCGTCGAGAAAGGAGATGTGTACGGCATCGTCGGCTACTCCGGCGCCGGAAAATCCACACTCGTTCGTACCATTAATCTCTTGCAACCCCCCACGAAAGGAAGCGTCGTCGTGGCCGGGGAAGATCTGACGACTCTGCCCGTCAAGGAACTTCGAAAACGCCGCAAAAAAATCGGCATGATCTTCCAACACTTTAATCTTATGAATGCCCGCACGATATTAGGCAATGTCCTCTACCCTCTTCGTGACAGCAAGCTTTCACAAGAGGAACAGAAGGAAAAGGCCATGAAGCTTTTAAAGCTCGTAGATATCGAAGAAAAGGCGGACAGCTACCCTTCGGAACTTTCCGGCGGACAAAAGCAAAGGGTGGCCATCGCACGGGCCCTCGCAAACGACCCTCAAATCTTACTTTGCGACGAGGCCACATCCGCCCTGGACCCGAGAACCACAACCTCCATCCTTCATCTACTGAAGCGGCTCAATAAAGAAATGGGCCTTACCATCGTCCTCATAACCCACGAAATGCAGGCGGTAAAAGAAATCTGCAACAAAGTGGCGGTAATGGAATCCGGGCGGGTCGTAGAATCCGGTTCCCTTATCGATATTTTCGCCAGTCCCAAAGAAACCATTACTCGCCAATTCGTCAATACGGCGAGCCACTGGGACGACACCATCGACAAGATGGAGGAACACGGCTACTTCGACAAAGTGGATCCTTCCAATCAGCTGATCCACTTGCAGTATGTGGGCACATCGGCAACCGATCCTATTTTAAATAATATTTACACCAAGTTCGAAGTGGAGACCAATATTTTATCCGGCAGCATCGAATTTTTGGAAGACATCCCCTTCGGAAATCTCGTGGTTCTCTTCCAGGGCGATCCGGAAAATATCGAAAAGTCAAAAGCTTATTTACGAGAAAACAAAGTAGAACTTGAAGTCGTCGAAAGGGAGGTGATTTAATGGGATTTTTTGAAAATGTCATCGCATCGAAACAGGATTTCGTCGTGGAAACCGGCGCCACCATTTACATGGTCGTGGTCACATCGATTATCGCTGGCATTATCGGCATGATCGTCGGTCTGCTCTTGACCCTTACAAAGGATCGGGGACTTTGGGAAAATCAAAAAGTTTATTGGTTCCTCGATAAAATCGTGAACATCTTCCGCTCCATCCCCTTTATCATCTTACTGGCTTTGATCTCCCCCTTTACCCGACACTTAATCGGCACCACCATCGGCAACACCGCCGCCATCGTGCCCCTGGTCGTGGGAAGCGCCCCCTTCTATGCGCGCCAAATTGAAAACGCCTTGGCGGAAGTGGATCCCGGGATTATCGAAGCGGCGGAATCTATGGGAGACTCCCCCATGCAAATCGTCTACGGAGTCTATTTAAAAGAAGGCCTTCCCTCTATTTTAAGAGCCAGTGCTCTCACGATTATAAGCCTTATCGGCCTCACGGCCATGGCGGGCGCCGTCGGCGCAGGAGGCCTCGGAAATCTGGCCATTACCCGCGGCTACAACCGCTTCCAAAACGACATCATCGTCGTATCCACGGTCCTAATTCTTATTTTGGTATTTATTACCCAGGCCATATTCGATCTCTGGGTAAAGAAGATACAACACTAATTAAAACTTGAAAGGAGTTTCATTATGAAATCTATTTGGAAAAAAGTAACCTCCATTACCCTTTTAACCGCCCTTCTCCTTACGGGCTGCGGCGCACCTGCAAACAATGCAAAAACGAATAATGAAAAGGCCAATACGACCGCCGAAGAAAATCAAAAACCCGAAGAAACAAAAGACGGCGATCAAGTCGTCAAGATCGGCGTCGTCGGCGACGATCAACGCCTCTGGGAAAAAGCGGCTGAACTCGCTGAAAAAGACGGCATTACCTTGGACATCAAGGTCTTCACCGACTACAATCTCCCGAATGACGCACTGGCAGACGGCAGCATCGACTTAAACGCCTTCCAACACAAGGCATTTCTCGATGAGTACAACAAGAGCAAGGGGACGGATCTTACGCCCATCGGCATGACCTATCTCTCCCCTATCGGCGTTTACTCCAACAAGATCAAAGATTTAAATGAACTTAAAGACGGCGACACCGTCGCCATCCCCGATGACGCCACCAACGGCGGTCGCGCCCTGATCGTCCTCGAACAGGCAGGCGTTATTAAATTAAAAGACGATGCAGGCCTCACCCCGACAGTTAAAGATATTGACGAAAATGCAAAAAACATTAAGATCGAAGAATTGGACGCTGCATCTGTGGCTCGTTCCCTTCCCGATGTGGACGCAGCGGTTATTAACGGCGGCTTGGCAGTGGATGCCGGCCTCGACCCGAGAAAAGACACGATCTTTGTCGAAGAAATGGGCGAAAGCATTGCTCCCTATATTAACTACGTCGTCGCCCGTCCGGAAGATAAGGATAACGAGCTTTACAAGAAGGTTGTAAGCTACTATCAAACCGACGAAGTGGATGAACTTCTTCAAGAACTTTACAAGGGCAGCCAATACGCCGCTTGGAAACTGGATTTAAGCAAGCTCGACCAATACAAAGACGGCAAGAGCGATTTAGAAGAATCTAAATAAAATTTAATAAGCACACTGTTACCCTCTGCCCGTTCAGACGGCGGGCAGACTTTTTTTACTCAAAAAAAGGATGGAATTACTATGAAAAACACATTTAAACTTATTACGCTCACAATTTTATCCCTTTTCCTCCTCGTAGGATGCGGGAACAAATCGGAAAACGATCAGGTCGTTAAATTAGGCGTCGTCGGCGACGATCAACGCCTTTGGGAAAAAGCGGCGGAACTCGCCAAAAAAGACGGCATCACCATCGAACTCGTGCCCTTCTCCGATTACAACACCCCGAACGACGCCCTCGTAAACGGCGACGTGGACCTTAACGCCTTCCAACACAAGGCTTTCTTGGACGAGTACAATCACTCCAAGGGAACCAATCTCGTTCCCATCGGAAGAACCTTCATCTCCCCCATCGGCGCCTATTCCAATACACTTAAGGACTTAAGAGATGTGCCGGAAAACGGAAAAGTCTCCATCCCCAACGACACTACCAATGGCGGGCGGGCACTATTCTTACTGGAAGCGGCAGGCCTTATCGAATTAAAAGACGATGTAGGCGTAAGCCCCACCCTTTCAGATGTTTCGGCCAATCCGAAAAATATTGATATCAACGAATTGGACGCCGCTCAAGTGGCCCGCACCCTCCCCGATGTGGATGCTGCAGTGATCAACACCAATCTCGCCATCGACGCAGGTCTTTCTCCGAAAGACGACGCTATTTTCATGGAACCACTCAACGAAAACTCGGCTCCCTATATTAACTACGTCGTGGCGCGAGAAGAAGACAAGGACAACGAACTTTATAACAAAGTCGCAGCTTACTACCGCACGCAGGAAGTAAAGGAACTTAACGACAAACTCTACGAAGAGACGCAAAAAATGGCATGGGAACTGACAAATATTCCCGACGCAGGCGATACGGCGGCAAAATAAGAAAACGGCCGAGAATACTCGGCCGTTTTTTATTGTCATAACCATCAGGCGGTTTTTACAATGACGTGATATAATGAGCCTATCCTTTAAGATAATCCAATAGAAAGAGGTGTTCTATGAGCATTTCAAAGAAATCGAAACTTCCCGTAGGTGACTTTCGTATTATTAAAGATAAATACGTTCCCGAAATTGAATCTTCCCTTCGAAAAAAACCGGTACTCATGCCCGACGCCATTTATAACGCTTCGGGAATCCGCATTCAGGGAACGCGCTTTAAGTCCCTGATCTTTTCCACAGACATTGCCATGATTCGCAATTCCAATGCTCAAGCAGTCTTCGCCGTCTATCCCTTTACACCCCAGCTCGCCATCGTGCAGTCCATTATTCAGGGCTCTTCCATCCCGGTCTTTGCAGGGGTCGGCGGAGGTACCACCTCCGGGCCGCGGAGCGTCTCCATCGCCTTGGAATGTGAGCTCTTGGGAGCTTACGGCGTCGTCGTCAACGCACCCATGAAAAACGAAGTGATCCGAGATATGTACAATGTCTTGGATATCCCCATTATCGCCACCGTCGTTTCCAAAAACGACGACATCGTCGGTAAAATCAACGCCGGGGCGCGGATTCTCAATGTATCCGGCGGTAAAAATACAGCGGAGCTCGTTGCCTATGTGCGGAGCATTATCGGAAACCGCTTCCCCATTATCGCCACCGGCGGCGACAACGAAGACCATATTCAAAAGACCATCAACGCCGGCAGCAACGCCATTACCTACACGCCCCCTTCTATGGCCTCCCTTTTCAAGGAACTTATGGAAGATTACAGAAAC
>QWCK01003409.1_pt1 | contig 17480 bp, 15 predicted proteins | sample 1972571 | NCBI WGS metagenome assembly QWCK01 (sample SAMN09866710, study PRJNA288562) | Human gut metagenome isolate term2_stool, whole genome shotgun sequencing... | isolation source: gut | host: Homo sapiens | place: USA: California
TGCAAGAGTTTCGTGAACCGAAACATCTTCCCCGGTCATGGTCATGTGGTGGGGCGTAAGTTCGCCGAGAACGTGTCCGCCCGATTTAGCGAAAGCCTCCACGATTCCCGCCGTTACGCCGCAGGAAATATGCTGAATGTCCAGCTTTGCACCGATATGAAAGGCAAGAGATAAATCCCGCGCCGCCAGAGAATATTCCGCCATGGCCTCAGCGCCTTTGAGCCCGAAAGGCTCCCCGTAGCGGCTGTCCACCCCGGGATTATAGACATAGTTCGGATCTTCTTCGTGTAAACTGACGGGAAGATCCAAAGCCTTCGCCCGGCGAAGCCCCTCTTCCAAAACCGCTATACTGTCGACGGGAAGACCGTCGTCTGAGAAGCCTACGGCGCCTCGTCGGGCGGCGTCTTCCATATCTACGAGGACCTCGCCCTTTAAATCCTCAGTCAAGGCGCTCACCGTATAGGCGTTAATGGGAAGTTTTTCCGCTCGCTTGTAAAAATCCGTGATCACTTCTCCGGACATGACAGGTTTCGTATTGGCCATGCACACCACGTGGCCGAAGCCTCCGTGGAGGGCGGCATCACTTCCTGTTTCCAAGGATTCCTTGTGGGTAAATCCCGGATCTCTGAAGTGAACGTGGACGTCTACAAAAGAGGGAAAGAGATAATATCCTTCACCGTCGATTATCTTCTCCTCGCCGTCGTAATCGAAACTTACAGTTTGCACCTCATTGAGACCACGAAAAGGATCTAGAATACGTGCGTTTTGAATAGTGAGTTTAGCCATAAGAACCTCCTGAAGATATTGTATAGACTATGATAAAATAGACTGGAAAGTAGCAGTAAACATCCATGGACCGAAATGAGGAGACAATGAAAAAATACAAGGCATTTGACGTCATCGGCCCCGTTATGGTGGGTCCGTCCAGTTCCCATACGGCGGGAGCCTGTAAAATCGGCAACGCCGCCCTCGCCATTTCAGAAGGGGATCCCTTCCATAAAGTCGTATTTCGCTTACACGGCTCCTTCGCCTCTACCTATAGAGGCCACGGCACCGATCTCGCCCTCGTGGCAGGCGTCCTCGGCATCTTGCCAGACGATGACCGCTTGGGCAAGAGCTTTGAAATCGCCAAAGAGCGAGGAATCGAGTTCAGCTTTCAAGAAGCGGACCTCGGAGAAGAGCGCCATCCTAATACGGTAGAAATCGTGTTCTACTACGACAATGGGGGCCATCTTTCCGTTACGGGTTCCTCCATCGGTGGCGGCAATATTTTAATCGTCGCCATCAATGACATCGAAGTGGAATTTAAAAATGAATACCCTACTCTTATTTTACAGTATCAGGAGCAAAAAGGGATCATCGCCATGGTATCTACAGAACTTACCACCAACGGCTACAATATCGAGACCATGGTTACGAAAAAAATCGAGGACACAGTGACCTTGGTTACGGAAATTACCCATGCCGTGGACCACAAGACGCTGGAGCCGATTTTAAACGACGAACGCTTTGAATTTGCCAAATACATCGGCACCTTCGACGAAAAAGAACAGGAGGCATTATGCTAAAGACAGCTCAGGCCCTTATCGAAATCTGCCGGGAAAACAATTGGAAGATCTCCGATTACGTATTGGAAGAAGAGTCCAAGGGAGATCCTGAAAAGAAAGAGCAGATCCTTTCAGAACTCGGCGAAATGCTCGCCATTATGAAGGAATCCACCTCCCGTACACTGAAAGAAGGCTCCGGCTTAAAACAAAATATCATTAACAACTTCGGCAAGAAGACATGGGATTACGCGAAGAACGGAAAGAACTTCGTAACCGACGAAAAAACCCTTCGCGCCATGGCCCGTGCCTTCTCCACCTTCGAATCCAATGCGAAGATGGATGTGATCGTAGCGGCGCCTACGGCGGGAAGTTGCGGCATCGTGCCGGCGGCCCTTGTGTCGGCACAAGAAGATTTAGGTGTCAGTGATGAAGTCCTTGTAAAGGGCCTTCTTACCGCCATCGGCATCGGCCAATTTATTGGCGGCTACGGAACCTTCGCCGGCGCTGAAGGAGGATGTCAGGCGGAATGCGGTGCGGCCTCTTCCATGGCAGCGGGAGCCCTTGTGGAACTTTACGGCGGGGATGTGGAAGAATGTTTAAACGCCTCTTCAATCGCTATCGTCAATATCTTAGGGCTCGTCTGCGATCCTCTGGGCGGTCTCGTCCAATATCCCTGCACCTTCAGAAACGCATCGGGGGTATCCAATGCGCGGATCAGCGCCGATCTCGCCCTTGCGGGAACCTTCAGCATCGTTCCCTTCGACGAAGTCTGCCAGGCCATGAAAGAAGTCGGAGACGCTATGCCCGCCGCCTTGCGTGAAACAGGTATCGGCGGCCTTGCGGGAACCCACACGGCACAAAAAATGTGTCACGAACTATTTGATGAATAAATCAAAGGCATGGTAAAGAAAGGTAAAAGTCTAAGCTTTTGTCGATCTTATCCCTTTTTTATCGGGTACAATAAAAATAAGTTATTGAAGATAAATGAGGAGGCAATAGATTATGATTACCATGGAAAAAATTGATTACGTGATTTCCGTCACCGGCGCCGAATACATTGTGGTTCGCGACGCTCTTTTAGCAAGCGATGGCGATGTAGACCGTGCCGTTCGCCTGATTATGGGCGAGGAGAAAAAAGAAGAAAGCTTTGAAGAAAAAGCGGATTTCGATTTTAAAAACGCGAAAAAAACAAAGGCGGAAGATTTCGCCGATTCCGTTACAAACTTCGGAGAAGAAGTAATCGACGCTGTAAAAGAAATTTGGGAAAAAGGCAATGCTACCAAACTCATTGTCATGGACGAAAATGACGATGTCATCTTAAATGTGTCCATGAACCTGGGCGCCATCTGGACGGTGATCGCACCATTGGCGGCTCTTATGGGCGTAGGCATCGGGCTTTTAAGTCGTTGGGAATTTTACATCTATCTCGACGACGGTAAGGTTATCAATGTAAAAGACTATATTACAAACAAACATCGCATGAGATAAATAAAAACGAGGCAGATCGAAACTGCCTCGTTTTTATTTATTGCGCTGTAAAATTTTCAGCGATCATGCAGCGGGCACTGCCGCCGCCTAAAGTGGAGATGACGGGGAGGGGCGCATGTAAAATCCTGTTGTACTTTTCGATAGTCTTAATCTTTTCGGGCGCCAAGTGCTCGTAAGCCTCCTCGCTCATCACAAGAAGAGGTTCATCACCTAAAAGCTCCAGGCAATTGCCGCAGAAGTGGTCTACCTCATGGGCTGTAAGGGGAATGATTTCCTTCCCCGATTCCTTCAGTCGGCGGATCACATCCTCCCGCCCCTCTATAATAAGCTCCTCGGCAATGAGAGCGAAGTGCTCCGCAACGGTCATAATCACATTGGTGTGATATACTGTAGCGCCGTGATGGCGGGCGCGGAAGGGAACGGGGATCAAATCATAAGTTTTGCAGAAACGGCGGAGAAGCGCCTCGTCGCAGCGGTTGGAAAGGGCGCCGTAGCAGATATTTTTAAAGCGGTCGATCACCATAGCGCCTGTGCCCTCAAGGGCAGCCTCTTCTTTCGAAAAATCCGTAACATCCAAATGGGAAAAATCGAAGAGCTCTTCGTATTGAGTCTTCAATTTAGGAAACTCAATTTTCCTGTTACCGCTATACATAGGCGAGATGAAAAGCTTATCGGGGAAGGTGACGAAGGTGTTGTTTGGGAAAATAGAATCCGGCGTATCGTCGGAAAAATCCTCCACCACATCCACGTGAACGCCGGCGCCGCGAAGAGTGTCAACAAAATTGTCAAACTCCCCCTCAGCAGCCGCTGCCGCATCGACGATATCCTGTCGATTACTTTGATACTTATTGTCTTTTGCCGTCTCCCTGTTAAAGCGGAAGGCGGCAGGTCTAACCATAATAATATGATGGGCTAACATAATTCACTCCTTTTGTTCTATAACAAGTGTAAACGAGTTGAATAAAAAAATCTCGAAAAATTTAAAAAAAGAGAGTGAAAAAGTGGAAAAAGATTTCACAAAAATACTGAGGAAATTTATTGAAAAGCGAGGGGTAACTTTTTTTAAACCTCCTATTTCAAATAACGAAAAGAATGTACAAAAACAAGTAGGAAAACGATTCATATTTTCAAATACTACATACAACGGCTAAAAATGGCTTATCCAGCACATTTTAGAGATGTATATAGAATAAAAACGTCATGGAAATTTCGTTTTCTATGTGTTATGATGAATTCGTTGGAGCGAGAGGATGTTTTTATTCCGTGGCAATAAAAAGAAATTTTTTATTTTAAGAATAGGAAATCCTTTGCTCTTTATATGAAGACTCTAGAGTCTACTTACTTTCTTTAAGGAGGAAATTGTATGAGCTATCTTGAAAGTGTAATCGAACGTGTTAAAGAAAGACACGCGAGCGAACCTGAATTCTGCCAAACTGTTGAAGAGGTATTAGGTTCTTTAAAACCGGTTATCGACCAACACCCCGAATATGAACGTGTCGACCTTTTAGGCCGCATGGTTGAACCGGATCGTCTCTTCAGCTTCCGTGTTGTATGGCAAGATGACGAAGGCCAATACCACACCAACATCGGCTACCGTGTACAATTTAACGGAGCGCTTGGACCGTACAAGGGCGGTATTCGTTTCCACCCCACCGTTAACCAATCCGTTGTTAAATTCCTCGGTTTCGAACAATGCTTCAAGAACTCCATGACCGGCCTCCCCATCGGCGGCGGCAAGGGTGGTAGTGACTTCGACCCCCGTGGAAAGAGCGATGACGAAATCATGCGTTTCTGCCAATCCTTCATCAGCTCCCTCTACCACTACATCGGACCGGACACTGACGTACCGGCAGGTGACATGGGCGTAGGCGCAAGAGAAGTCGGCTTCATGTATGGTCAATATCGTCGCTTAAAAGCTAAATTCGAAAACGGAACCTTCACCGGTAAAGGCTTCAGCTACGGTGGTTCTCGCGTTCGTCCCGAAGCTACAGGCTACGGCGCAGTTTACTACCTCTTAAACGTACTCGATCACTTCGGCGAAGACATTAAAGACAAGAAGATCGCCATTTCCGGTTTCGGTAACGTAGCTTGGGGTATCTGCAAAAAAGTTCAACAACTCGGCGGTAAAGTCGTAACCATGGCAGGTCCCGACGGATACATCTACGATAAAGACGGTATCAACACTGAAGAAAAAGTTGCATACATGCTCGAAATGCGCGCATCCGGCCGCGACAAAGTACAAGACTACGCAGACAAATTCGGTGTAGACTTCTTCCCCGGCGAAAAACCCTGGATCAACGCAGACTACGACATCGCTATGCCGGCTGCTTACCAAAACGAAATCACCATGGAAGAAGCAAAAGCTATGGTTGAAAAAGGCTTAGAATACTACATTGAAGTAGCTAACATGCCCACAACCAACGATGCACTCAACTACCTCATCGAAAACGTAAAAGTAGTTGCTCCTTCCAAGGCTGTTAACGCCGGCGGCGTTGCAGGTTCTTCCCTTGAAATGAGCCAAAACAGCTTACGTTTAAGCTGGGAAGCTGAAGAAGTTGACAAACAACTTCACACCATCATGGACAACATCTACAAAATGTCCGTTGAAGCTGCTGAAGAATATGGCCTAGGCTACAACCTCGTTGCAGGTGCAAACATTGCCGGCTTCGTTCGTTTAGCAGATGCTATGATGGCACAAGGTGTTATCTAATTAGTAGACTACAAAATAAAAAAGGTCGCGATACTTCGCGATCTTTTTTTATTGCTCAGCTTCTGAAGAAAATGTCATATAAACGCCATGGAAATGTCACCTAATTGTTAACGAAAAGAGATAGACACTTGATAAGATGAAACTGGCGGATAGCGTCACTATCGGCGCAGAAGCTTGCGGCTTTTAAGGCGTCGGTCTCGCCCTTAAGCGCCACTATTCCCCGGCATATTCTATAGAGGATCTCCTTATGAATGGGGAAACAAAAAACTCGACATGAAATTGTGTCGAGTTTTTTTATTTGAGGAAGATATTTTTTGCCTCTGCCTTGCGGGCGAGCAGGCTCGCCCCTACGGGTGCCGAAGGAGAGTGTATGACGACCAGGTTTATATGTGTGCGAAATTCATAACCCGGACACATATTTCGTACCGGATGAAACCCAATGTAGGGCGGGCTTGCCCGCCCGCAAAATGTGTGCGGAGGAAACTCCTTTATGCTGAATATACCTTTTACGAAAATGAATCATTTATTCAAAGTCTTTTCCCAAATAAAAGACATATCGCTTTAAATAATTACATTCCCACACAAAAAATCCATTGAGGATCCCTCCCCAATGGATTTTCTCATTACATTCTATTCTTTTTCATAAATGGAAATGGAGCGATCGCTCTTACCGTAATAAACCTCCATCCCCAAATTTTCCACTACAAAACGCAGAGGAATCATGGTGCGGTCGTCGCGAATAGCGGCTCCCACATCCAAGGGCACGCGCTTCCCGTCGATGTAGGCCTCCTTGCGATCCACGGGGAGATCCAACATCCTTCCCTTGTAATGGACGATGGCGACTCTCTCTTCCCGGTTCCATTCCACCTCGGCGCCGTAACTTTCCATAACGAAGCGCAGGGGCACGAGGGTGCGATCCCCCTCGATGGTGGGCCGTGTGTCCATGGTCATCTTTTTGCCGTCCATGGAGTAATCGGTCCTTCCTACCGTCATGGCGAGCTTCCGATACCCGGGAGCGTCCATCAGAAAATAACTCCGTTGACTGCCGAAAGACGCCTCGATGGCCACATAAGCCCTGCCCTCGGGACGGAGCGTAAACACGGCGGCGGGGGGATAGAGCCCGCTGCCCGTAGGCTTCTTCCAGCTCTCCGTATCGATGGCGGCCTGGGCGTTTACTACATTCCAATTCATCTGATTGGGATCCAGCGCGATGTTACGGCCGGCCTTCGTTTGGCCCTTCGGCGCGAGAGATACTCTATTGCCGTTTCGCGTAGAGGCGAAATTTAAAGACTTCATGGCCGCCGGACTCGAAATAGTAACGGGAAGCGTGGCTTTTGCGCCGTTACTCATGGTTAAGATAATATTCGTCTTCCCCGTATTCGGTGAAAGGAAACGACTGTAAACCCAAGCTTCCTTGCCGAAAGCGGAGTCGCTTAAACCATAGGTTACCGAATTGGGTTGCACCGGATGGTAATTGGAATCCCAAGCCTTCTTAAGCTTATAAGTGGCCACCTCACCGATAACCACGGACTTGGGCCCGTCGATCTCCCCGCCGGCCACCGCCGTGCGCGGCGCCTTATTCATGACGCCGATGCCGTTGACGATCCGCCGCTCGGGTGCGTGGCGCTCGGGATGAGCCACGACAGAATTCTTAAAATCCCCGTTGCCCCTTGCTACCATGGTCGTAGACCCGCCGCCGTCTAAATTAACTGCCTTGTCTACGCCGAAAGACGACACCGTGGCCGCCCACTCGGCGAGGCGCATACCGCCGGATTTCCGATTGCGACCCTCCGTCGCCAGAAGATACACCGTCTTGCCGTCCTTGGAAATCGCGGCGGCACTTCGGGCCCGTCGACCGTCAATAGAATCGGCATCCATGGTGTAAAGCTTCGGACGCCCGTTTTCCACGAGGAGCGCGTGTCCGCCGATTAAAAACTGCCAATTCCTGTCCGGCGCAATCCGGTAATCCAATTTTAAAGTACTTCCGACCCGCACATGCTTCCGAATAAAATCCTTCGCCCGGCCGTTCACCTGCAAAATAAACTTGCCTTTAGGCGTGGCCATTGGGAGCGGGCCGTTTAGCGAAATCTTTTCCACCTTGCCGTTCCCTGCCACGAGAACCTCGCCGCTGCCTTTTAGCCCCCTTGTGCGAGCCGTCCAGAAATCATTATAAAGTTGGATCGAATCCTTGTGTGAGGGCACCTGGGTATGATTAATAATATAATCCGTTTTATTTAAGCCGCTGATGGGGTAACTGGCCCCGTCGCTCGCGTAGGCCCCGCCTGAAAAGGTAAAAGATTCAATATGAGCCTTTCTGTTACCGTCCACGCCGAAACCATAAAGACCGATGGACTCCAGAGGTGAAGACTGAAGCTTACCTTCCACCACCGACGGGCCGAAAGGCGCCCCCTGTTTCGACATATTAAAGAAATCGCCGTTAATAGCGGCGTAGGCGTCCGTGCGATCGGCCATATTGGACACCGTGTCCCGCCGAGTATAAGTACCTGCGCCTGCCATCACCTCGAGAGAGGCATAGGGATTATTGAGATCCACCTGAATCACATCCACCATGTGATTTCTGCCGCCGACCTTCACCTGTACTTCCCGCCGAATAACGCCGGGAGAAACCTGCACCCGCCCCTTTTCCTTTAAAGCGGCGGCCTCCGCCGGTCGGGAGGATGCTAAAAGAAAAAAGAACACTGCGAACAAAAGAAAATGAGCCTTACAAACTTTCAAAATAACACCTCTTTCTACCTACCATTATAATGCAGAAAAGCGTCGAAGCCACAGGCGACATTAAAACTTATTAAAAACGTAAAATGAACGCGAAATTACATTTGTTGAAGGTGTTTTATGGACTACCGAAACACGGGCTTCGCCGATCCCTTCGTCATGGTCTACGGCCATATGACGAAAGACGGCAGTATGTTCGGCTCTCTGAACGCCTTTAAAGCAGACGGCGATGTTCCCTCCTTCGAATATTCGGAGCGAGGGGGCCATTACCGGGGAGAGCCCGTGCTCACCGCCATTATCGATGGCGAAACTTTAATCGATCAGAGAGATTACGGCGATTTCACGAAGCGAGCGGAATTTTACCGGAAGCTGAAACAAGATGCCGTCTACGACACGAGTTATGAATTAAAAGAAGAGGATCACCTGGTGGTCCTCGTAACCTGCAGTTACGAACGGCACAATGTAAGGCTCGTGGTCGTAACCGTCAGCGGCACATAAAAGATCCCCCACATTACAAAATGTGGGGGATCTTTTATATGGAAAGGGCGCGCTATATTTTAAAACAAACGCACTTGCTTATGATAACCGCCTCATTGGAGGCGGCTTTTTTACACGAGATTATGTTCTTTCAACATATTTTCCACTTCGGTGCCGCCCAGTTTTTTTGCGATCTTTACGAGGATCTCCATGGGCAGATCGAGATCGGGTTTTTCTCCGTCGTTTAATGCGCTCGCGCCGGCTAAAAGGTAGCGAATGTCGTAGCGTGAAGCGAAGACTTCGGGCACTTTCTTTTCTACGCCGGTAAGCACGTAAACGGCTTCCATGGCGCAGCGGGCGGAGTATTCCGTAGTAAAGACGGTGTCGCGGCCGGGATCGTCAAGTGTTTCTACAAATTGACCTAAAAAGGCAAAGTTTACGGCATGTTTCGGCACGACATAGGGCCGATCGCCGAAGCTTCTCGGCATAAATTGCGCCGTAATATAGGGCATAAAGACGGGGATGGTCGATGTTTCTTTTGCCAGCGATTCGATTTCACTTTCCGGTACGCCCAGATGGAAGAGCCATTCTTTGGCGATTTCTTCGCCGGTGCAATATTTCATGGGTTTTTTAACATAGTCTCCCTCTTTGTCGGTAAAAAGAGCATAGACCCAAACGGCGATTTCATCTTTCGGTTGGCCGATATATTGACCTTGGCGGTTAATGGTCCAGCTCATGAGCCAGTTGGAATCCAATGCGGTAACGATGCCGCCGGTAACGACATTTCCCGTATAGGGGCTGCGTTTGGTGATGTTTTCAATGTACTCGGCGATAGCCTTACTTTTAACGGTTACTGTAGCCGATTCCCAATTGGTCTTATCCACGTCGGATGTAAAGACTTCCGGTTTTCCGAATTCAGGGGATTTTGCGGACAGGTTTTTCCATAGCTTAAAGCTGTTTTCTTCGTCGATGTTAATGTCAGGCGCCTGATCGTTTGTGCCGTAGGCGGAAGATTCGACGATGGATCCCGTGGTGATGAAGACCATGTCGTTTTCCGTAAGGTCGATAGATTTATCCAGCCCCGTTTTGGCGTCTTTGGCGATGATTTTGGTGGCGACTTTTTTATCGTCTGTGATGATAAAGTCGATATCCTCCACATTGTAATTGTATTCCGTGCGCACGCCTTTATCCTTTAGCCAGTTCATCATGGGCACGACGATGGATTCATATTGGTCGTAGCGTGTAAATTGAAGGGCGGAAAGATCGGGGAGCCCTGCCACGTGGTGAATAAAGCGATTAATATAAAGCTTCAGTTCCAAAACGGAGTGCCAGTTTTCAAAGGCGAACATGGTGCGGTAAAAAGTCCAGAAGTCGCTTTCCAAAAATTCGTCGCTGAAGACTTCTTCTACGGAAACGTCTTGTAATTTTTCATCGGGCGTCAGGATCAAGTGGGTAATTTCTTTGATGACGTCCTTCGAAAGATTGAACTTTCCGTTGTCGTAGCGTTCCCCTTGATTTTTCGTAACCCGGCAGTGGCTGAAGTTCGGGTCGTCTAAATTCGTGTAGTAAAGATCGTCTAAAATAGACATTTCCGGATCTTCCCGAGAGGGAATCACACTTAAAAGATCCCAAAGCACTTCGAAGTGGTGGCCGGTTTCCCGTCCGCCCCGTGCCACATAGCCCATATCGGAAAGAAGTTTGCCGTCCAATGCGCCGCCGGCAATATCATCTTTTTCCAGAAAAATAATCTTGGAAGGATCCATTTTGGCGTCTTTAATTAAAAAGCCCGCCGTGGAAAGGCCGGCGATACCCGTGCCCACGATGTAGGCTTTTTTGTCGTCGATTCCCTTCGGTTTTCTGGAGTTCACGAGGCGATCGTAATCGCCGTTACCTAATTTTAATCGTTCGTCAAATGTTTTAATGTTCATAGTAAAACCTCCCTTGTTCCTTTGCCTTTATTTTACGAAGGCTTGAATAGGGGAACAATGGTTAAAATTAAGTTTTTGCTCGACTTTTGAACAGAGGATATGAATTGTTTCATTTTTGGGCAAACAAAAAGAAGTGTCCTACTTTTCCGATGGGAAAAGCGGCACTTCCTTTTAAAGAGATTTTGAATTTTCGCTGATGCGCAAGGAGCGCTCGATATTGCCGTCGAACAATTGGCCGATCCGAAGGATCGTTGCTTTCGGGGAAGGCACCATGCCCTTTTGAATCCATTGGTCCAAAAGGCCGACGAGCGCCGCCCGGTAAAAATCCGTTACCAGTCGCTTATCCTCCTCGTTTGCATCGATGTTGTTTGCCGAGCATTGGTTTTCTACATAACGGCTCATTACCGATTCGCACACGTCGAAGAGGTAATCGTCGGTGTCTTTTTTATCCAGAGACTGAAATAAATTAAGGGCCGCTTTTTTATTTTCCAATAGGAACGATGCGGCGTGTAATAAGCTCTCTTCCCATGAAAGGGTGGCGTTGTATTCCTCGTCAATTTTTTCCAGCTCGTCAGCTAAAATTTCTTTTACCAAGGTGTATATGTCTTCGTAGTGGTAATAAAAAGTGTTGCGGCTAATGTCGCAGCGTTCCGCCAACATGGCGATGGTGATTGAATGGAAACTTTTATCTTCCAGTAGCTGAAGAAATTCCCTTTTAATTAGTTCTTTGGTGTATTGTCTGGCCATGAATTGCCTCATTTCCTTTAAAGTAAGGGATTATAGATAATAACATTGTATCATAGGGGAAATATTTTTCGGAAGCGATCATAATCTACGAAATCATCGGCTTTAAACAATCAAAGAAACCCTGTGGCTCACCCGATAGCATTCATAAGAATGAGTGATTACTTTTGTAAGAAAACTCCTTCAGCAACTAACAAAAGATCCCCTACTTCCCTACCTTCACCGCCGGCACAAAAAACATTACGGCGCCGTACACTCCGGCGGCGACGAGGCCGCTCCTGTACTCTGCGGCGATTTTTACCGGCAAATTGGCGACCCAATTTTTGTCGATCCCTGAAAAATCCGGGTAGAAGAGGATGAAGAACATACCGAAGACGAGAGCGCAAAGGATGCCTGAGGCGATTCGCTCGCCTCTTTTTTTAAAAAGATCGAAGATGCCTCGTCGAAAGCTGTTCCACTGGAGGAAGTAGCAAACGGCGAAAGCGCCGTCGATTAAGTTTTGCCGCAAAGTCCCGCCTCCCGAACGAAAGGCGATAAAACTGTAGGCCATAAGGCCGTGTGATGCGAAAATAAAAAGATACTTCACCCAGGGCCTGCTTCGCTTGGGCCACTCCGCCAGCAAATAGGCGACGAGGACGAGGCCGAGCCCCAGGAGCTGATCGTGGCGGGCGATGCCTGTGGCGTAAAGCCCCGCCCAAAGGGCCAGGTTGAATCCCGAAAGCAAAATATCCCGATTATCTTTCATCGGCTCACCTCCATACTCGTCACGTAATTTCCGCGGCGACCCTGTTGTTGTAAAATGGGCACGCTCCTCGTAGAAAAGCGCTTTTTAATCCCCAGGGCGCCGTCGAAAGAGTCCTGTTTCCGCAGGTACTGCGCCATGGCGGCCGGATCGTCTTTCCCGCTCTTCACCACGGAATTGTAGAGAAGATTGTAGGCGTCGTAGCCGATGGCAGCGTAGCTCGTGGGCTCCTCGCCGTATTTTTCCCGGTAAAGGGAGAGGAAAGTATCCGATGCAATATTAAAAGTCTCGTATCGTGCGTAGTGGGCGGTGAAGTACACCCCCTCCACGGCGTCCTCTCCGATGGCTTTAAAGGAAGGATTTTCCCAGCGGTCGCCGCCCATAATGGGAATGTCCGGGTATTCGTCACGCAGAGCTCGAATAAGATAGGCACTTGCCACGCTGTCGCCGGGGCAATAGACGGAATCTACGGGAAATTTTTTAAGACGCTGAATTTCGTTGTGAAAGCGGCTTTCTCCGGTGTGGTAAAACACCTTGTAGACATTTACATAATCCGGCAGATTCCGTTCAAAACCATAGGCCAGTTCGCTCCCGTAAAGCGTTTCGGCATCGATCATAATCGCAATATCTTTCACATGCAAACTTTCGTCGGCGAAGCGGGCCATGGCCCTGGCCTGCTCGTCGTCGCTGACGCTGATCTGGGTGATCCAGTAATTATCTTTAAGCTTTGGCGAGGTAGAGCCCGTTACCGTGGGGATCTTCGCCGCATCGATCACCGGGCTCGCCATTTCCATGCTGTCGCTTCCGAAGGTGCCGATCAGGCCTACGGCGCCTCGACCGCTTAAATAACTCACGCCGTTGGCCGCCTCAAAACTTTGGCTCTTTGTATTATAGAGCGCAAGGTCGATTTTTTTCCCGAGGGCCATGGGGCGAATATCCCGGGCGAGCTCCGCGCCCCTAAGGGTTTCTTTGCCCGTCTCGCCGTAGAGACCTGTAGTAGGCTCGAAAATGCCGAAGATAAGAGGCTCCGATTTAGGTTTATCCGGGATCATATCACAGCCCGCTAAAAGTAAAATGGCCAGTAAAAAAGGAATCCATCGTTTCATTCCACATCTCCGAAATAGTGATTTAAATCTTCCAGATACTGCTCTTTCGTTAAGACGAGGAGTTCGTCTCCTTCATGTAATTTCGTATCTTTATTCGGCGTAAAGGTCTTATCTTCCCGCTTTACCGAAGCGATCAGGGGGTGGTGGGGAATTTTTAGATGTTCAAGAGAAATGCCGACGTAATCCGCATCCCCCGGTACGAAGAAGTATTGCATAGTGTAGCCGGAATCCATGACGGGATCGTCATTTGTAAACATATTGTCGTAAAGGGATTCGTAAATAGGGCCGTTCCTTAAAATTTGCGCCACAAGATAGGCCACCACGGCGGCGGCAGTTACAGAGATCATCTGCATCATGGTGCCGCTCATTTCAGAAACAAGCAAAATAGAAAGAAGAGGTGCCTGCACGACAGAAGATAAAATGGCCGCCATGCCCAGGTATAAAAAGTTGGCGTAATAAGCATCGCCGCCCATCATAAAACTGTGGCAAAAACCGCCGAGGAGGGCGCCTAAAGTGAGCACTGGGAGGAAGATCCCGCCCTGCGCGCCGCTTCCGTAGCCCGTCCACACGAGGACCAGGCGAATGGCGAAATACACTACGAGGGCCGTGGGTGCCGCGGGTTTTGTGGCGAGTCGTTCGACGAGGCCGTGGCCGCCGCCCAGAAGGAGCGGGGAATATATGCCCGCGATAAAGACGAGGACCATGGCGGAAAAAATCACGAGGTAGCGGGGAACGGGGAGCTTCTTCATGTTTTGGTTGAAAAGGAGCAACCCTTTATTGAAAAGAGAGCCGAAGATGCCGCCTAAAATGCCGATGGAAACAGGCGCCCAGAAATAGGACACGGGGAGCATTTCCCGCATGGGGAAGGAAAAGGCGGGTTCCATTCCTAAAATCGTAAAACTTACGAAATTCGCCACTACCGAGGCCACAATGCAGGGCACAACGAAAAAATGGGAAAAACTTTTGTGCAGCTCTTCCAGGGCAAAGAGAGCGCCGGCGAGAGGCGCGTTAAAAGCCGCGGCAAGCCCTGCCGATGCACCGGCGGTGATCAAATAGCGCCGCTCCATTTCCGTAGCCTTTATGCCATTCGAGATCATTTTGGCGAGAGTACCTCCCAACTGAATAGAAGGACCTTCCCTCCCAAGGGTAAGGCCCGTGAAGGCGCCCATGGCCCCGCCAAAGAATTTGGAGATAAGGGTCGGCGTAGATTCAATATCCACCTTTCCCAAAAGCTCGCCGCGAATTTGGGGAATGCCGCTGCCGCCGCTGAAAGGCGCCCAATTAAGGAGAAGGTGCATTAAAAAGGCCAGGAGCAAAAAGCCTGCCAGCATCAGGAGCCCCTTTTCGAGGCTTACCTCACTGTACATAAGGTTGCGCACCCCATCCAGCTTCCCGAGGGTGTAGCGATATAACACCGAAATCATTCCCGATGCCAGGCCCACGAAAGCCCCGCCGAATACCAGATGGATTCGAAAGCGGCCCGAACGATAGGAACTTAATTGATGGGTATCCATAAAAACTCCTTTCTTTCTATAGAAAACAAAATAGACGAATTAAAAATAATTTCAAAATAACCCTTTACAAAAAAATAAAAAGAGGGTATTATACTAAACAGATGATTTAGGTAGATAAAGCGATAAAGAATGAAAGGACAAGACAATGAAAAAGAAAGTACTTAGCCTCGCCCTTCTGATGCTCATGTTGTTGACCGCATGCTCCGGAGGCGCAAACAAAGGAAACGATGCCAATGCAAATGCAAATGCCGCCGTCGGGAACAATGGAGCATCAGCCGACGCAGGCGAAATCGACAAATCCAAAACCTATATTGTCGGCATGGACGACACCTTCGCTCCCATGGGATTCCGGGATGAAAAAGGCGATCTCGTCGGATTCGACGTGGATCTGGCACAAAAAGTAGCCGAAAAAATCGGCATCAAAGTGGAATGTCAGGCTATCGACTGGACCATGAAAGAAAGCGAACTTGAAAGCGGCAATATCGACATGATCTGGAACGGCTACTCCATTACGCCGGAGCGGGAAAAGAAAGTTCTCCTCTCCGAACCCTATATGGATAATCGCCAAATCATTATTACTATGAAAGATTCCCCGGTAAATTCCAAGGCGGATCTCGCCGATAAACGGGTTACGGTACAGGGCGAATCCTCCGCGCTGGAAGCCGTTATGAAAGACGAGGCCTTCGTAAGCGCACTGGCCGAACCGCCGGTAGAATATGCAACCAATACCGAATGCTTTAAAGACATTGAAGCCAAACGCTGCGACGCCATCGTCGTGGACGAAGTTCTCGCTCGCTACTACATGAAGCAAAACGGCGAAGAAAACTACAAAGTCTTGGAAGACAACTTCGGCGAAGAACAATTTGCCGTGGGCATGCGTAAAGACGATACCGCCCTTATGGACGCCCTCAACCAAGCCATGAAAGAACTGAGAGAAGACGGAACCTACGACGAAATTTACCAAAAATATTTCGCCGACTGATCCTATTAACCTGAGGAGGTAAGCGTGGAAATCCTACAACGCTTAATTCCCCTTTTAAGCGAGGGGATGAAGACGACAGCATCTGTATTTGCAATGACACTCATCGTATCGGCCATTTTGTGTGTGCCCGTGGCGTGGGCAAGATTATCCCGTCATCTTATTATATCGAAGATTGCGGCAGTCTACATTTATATTATGCGCGCCACGCCCCTCCTATTGCAATTGATGTTCGTCTTCTTCGGCTTACCCCTCTTACCTATCCCCTTGAAGCTCGGTCGGTTTACCTCCATTTTCATCGCCTTCATCTTAAATTATACGGCTTACTTCGCCGAAATTTTAAGAGGAGGCATCCAATCCGTCGATCCCGGGCAATGGGAAGCGGGAAAAGTGCTGGGCCTCTCCCGGCCTTACACCTTCTTTAAAGTGATCCTTCCCGTGGTCATCCAAAGAAGCTTCCCCGCCTACTCAAATGAAGTCATTACACTCGTAAAAGATACCTCCCTCGTTTACATCTTAGGCGTTATGGACATATTGAAAGCGGCGAAATCCGTATCCAACACCATGTCCTCCATTCTGCCCTACGTCTATGTAGGCGTCGTGTATCTTATTATCGTAGGCATTTTAACCGTTATCCTCAACAAAATGGAAAGGAAAATTGAAGCGTCATGAAAATCAGCGTAAGAAACTTAGCGAAAAGCTTCGGCGATCGGGAAATCTGGAAGGGAATCGATTACGACTTCACCTCCGATTCCATTATTTCTATTGCGGGGAAAAGCGGCCAAGGCAAAACCACCTTCCTCCGTTGCTTAAACGGCCTAGAAACCTACGACGAAGGCACCATCACCTTCGACGGCGAGGTAATGCCTGTGGGTAAAACCGATGCGGAAAAAATCGGCATGGTGTTCCAGGGATACCACCTCTTCCCGAAACTCACCGTTTGGGAAAACATCCTCCTCGCGCCCCTTTACCACGGCGTAGAAAAAAGCGTCGCGGAAAAGCGCGCCCTTCAACTTTTAAAAGACCTGGATATCGAAGACGAAAAAGATAAATACCCCAAGAATCTTTCCGGAGGCCAACAACAGCGGGTGGCCATCGTGCGGGCCTGTATGCTCGAGCCGGACATCCTCTGCTTCGACGAGCCCACATCGGCCCTCGATAGCGACACCATCGACAAACTCGCCCAGATTATGGAAAAGCTCAAAGAAAAAGGCATGGGCATGATCGTGGTAACCCACGATCGCGCCTTCGCCGAAAGAGTAAGCGACCGCATCCTCCACTTCGAAGAGGGGAACCTGCGGGAAGAAAACCTGAAAGCCATTTAAACAATTCCTAAATTGAAACGCCTTCGAGAGAGGGCGTTTTCATTTGTAGGGGAAAAAAGTAAAAAGACATCATGAAAGAAGAATAATATAAATACTAGTGAAACGAATATACTTTGCCAAATATGAGTGATACTATAGAGACGCGGGTAAATATATATGAAGGAAAAACCAATGTTGACAAATAATC
>QWCK01003411.1_pt1 | contig 17466 bp, 13 predicted proteins | sample 1972571 | NCBI WGS metagenome assembly QWCK01 (sample SAMN09866710, study PRJNA288562) | Human gut metagenome isolate term2_stool, whole genome shotgun sequencing... | isolation source: gut | host: Homo sapiens | place: USA: California
CGTGCAACACCACGATACTGTGCCCATCGCGAATTTATTTTTTCGACGTAATCCACGGTTTCTGAGCCACGCATATATCCATACTTCACAACCTTGTCCCTGTAATAAGCCGGGCTGCTGAGCTTGAGTACAAACTCCTTGACATTTTCCCAGCGATTGGGGTCCTTGCCATTTTTGCGAGCCAAAGCCATGGCATCCCTAATGTGATAATGCCCACCGTTGTAGCTGGCCAAAACATATGAAACGCGCTCTGAGGCAGGTACATCTGCAAAGCGAGCGTTCAGCTCCTTGATATATTTGGCGGCAGCAGCGATATTGTCCTCCGGATTATGAATACTGCCGAGTGGTAATCCTAAATGGGTGGCCGTAGCCGGCATAATCTGCATGAGTCCACGTGCTCCCGCCCACGATTGTGCCATAGGGTCGAAAGTTGACTCCTGATAGCATTGGGCAGCCATCAATCGCCAGTCCCAACGGGCTATCGGTGCATATCGTTGGAAATAATGATCATAACGCGAAATGATGCCTTGGGAACGGTTAAGCATGGGTGAATAAACCCTGCGAGTGACACTGCGTGTAGAGAGCAGAAAGCGCTCCCGCTGCGTGATTTCGGCTATCATCTCGGGCTTGAACCATCTGTTGAGTGTGTCGGCCAGCTCCTTATTGTCAGGTTGCACTGCCCACCCTGTTTTTCCAGAGTTTTGCGTTGCACCTGCAAAACAAACTCCCTTGAGAGTTTGGGGCAATTGAAAAGCCACGATATCTCCATCGCCGTTTTTAATTCGAGTTATGAGTTCTGTAGTATCCCTGCACAATTCGACGCGAAGCGATACGCCTAAGGCTTGTGCAAACTGCTCGCACAACAAATATTGCAACCCCATTCCTTTGCCATGGTAGTCATAATAGGTTTCCGGCCCGGAAATGGTGAGCATAATAATTTCTCCGTTATTGATGATGTCGTTGAGACCAAAGGCGCTGTTTGATGGAACCGTGTCTTGTCCCAGGGCACTACCCCACGGTGTGACATCCGAACGCTGCTGCTCCGCACACGAGACGACGGACAAAAAAAACAACAAAGGCACCACGGGGTATAAATATCGCATAATAACTTGATTTGGTCACAAAAGTACAACTTTTATTGCACATATACTTAAAAATCAGTACATTTGCATATAATTTTAAGATAATTAATAGAAAACATACAAGTCCTTTTCCATGTTAAGAATTGCAGTCCAATCCAAAGGTCGTCTCTACGATGACACCATGAGTCTGCTTGCGGAAGCAGATATCAACGTCTATCCCAGCAAGAGATCCTTGTTGGTGCAAAGTTCGAACTTCCCCCTTGAAGTGCTTTTTCTCCGAGACGATGATATCCCACAAAGTGTGGCCAGTGGCGTGGCCGACATCGGTGTTGTGGGCGAAAATGAGTATGAAGAGCGTCGGGAAAATGTACAGATTATCTCGCACCTCGGCTTTTCAAAATGCCGGCTTTCGCTGGCCATTCCCAAAGCATTGACCTATCCTGGCTTGCAATGGTTTGATGGGCGCAAGATTGCCACATCATATCCCAATATACTCAAGCGATTTCTTAATAAAAACAATATCACGTCGGATATCCATGTAATCACCGGATCTGTAGAAATATGTCCAGGCATAGGCTTGGCCGACGCTATTTTCGATATTGTTAGCTCGGGGTCAACTCTCGTACACAACAATCTGAAAGAGGTTGAGGTGGTGATGAAGAGCGAAGCTCTGCTCATTGGTAACTGGAAGATGGATGACGAAAAGCATGCTGTGCTGAATGAGATGCTGTTTCGTTTTGAGGCGGTACACGCAGCAAAAGCGAAGAAATATGTCATGATGAATGCTCCCAAAGACAAAATAGCAGAAATTATCAAGGTGCTGCCTGGCATTAAAAGCCCTACTGTTATCCCCCTTTCCGATCCTGAATGGTGTGCCATCCATACTGTACTTGCCGAAAAAAGATTCTGGGACGTTATTGGTAAATTAAAGGATTTGGGCGCACAAGGTATTCTCGTGTCTCCCATTGAAAAAATGATTTTGTAAACCAGACATCATGCACATAATAAAATACCCACCAAAAAGCGAATGGAGTAGAATTTTGAAACGTCCACATTTAGACGTTTCACAACTCAATGAGACCGTGAATGAAATTCTAAGTGATGTCAAATCACGAGGAGACGAGGCGGTAAGACACTATGAAGCGCTGTTTGACCAAGCAGACTTGGGGGACTTGACAGTAAGTGATGAGGAAATTGATGAAGCCATGTCAATGGTATCAACAGACTTGAAAGAAGCATTGGAGCTGGCTTATCACAACATCAGCAAATTTCATGAGTCACAACTTTTTCATGGGAAGATGGTGGAAACAGCACAAGGAGTGGTATGCTGGCAGAAGAGTGTGGCCATAGAGAAGGTAGGTCTGTATATTCCTGGTGGAACCGCCCCACTCTTTTCCACGGTGCTTATGCTGGCTACTCCAGCGAAAATTGCAGGATGCAAGGACATCGTACTTTGTACTCCGCCTAATCATGATGGCAAGATTCATCCGGCTATATTGGTTGCAGCACACATTGCCGGAGTTGATCGAATTTTCAAAGCGGGAGGAGTTCAAGCCATCGGAGCCATGGCATACGGTACACAGACCATACCCAAGGTGTATAAAATATTTGGTCCGGGCAACCAATATGTGATGGCAGCCAAACAGCAGGTTAGCCTGCACGATGTGGCTATCGATATGCCTGCCGGTCCAAGTGAGGTTTGCGTTATAGCCGACGAGGGCAGCAACGCCGAATTTGTTGCCGCCGATTTATTGTCGCAGGCAGAGCACGGATCTGACTCCCAGGTCATGCTTATATCTACATCGGATAATCTGATTACTGAGGTTAGAAGCCAAGTTGAACGACAACTTGAAAACTTACCGCGCAGAGAAATAGCCTCTGATGCTTTGAAAAATTCTAAGTTCGTATTGGTGCACGACATGGATGAGGCGATGCGACTAAGCAATGAATATGCGCCGGAACATCTCATATTGTCAACTGGGAATTTTGAGGAGATGGCTGACAAGGTTGTCAATGCCGGCAGTGTCTTTATGGGAAAATGGTCTTGCGAAAGCGCGGGCGATTATGCCAGTGGAACCAATCACACCTTGCCAACCCATCAATATGCCTTGGCCTATAGTGGAGTCAATCTGGATAGCTACTGTCGCAAGATTACCTTTCAGCAGCTGTCGGAGAACGGAGTAAGCAGCATAGGCAATGCCGTTGTAAGAATGGCAGAGGATGAGGGTCTCGAAGCTCATGCTCATGCCATGAGGATACGGTTGAAGAAGGTAGATGACAAAAAAGAATCAATCATTTCTCCATTGAATCATAAGGTTAGAAAGGGATAAAAATGAAGACATTGCAAGAATTAGTCCGAGAAAACATCTGGCGTCTGGCACCGTACAGCTCGGCACGAAACGAATACTCAGGACATGAGGCTCGAGTTTTTCTTGATGCTAATGAAAATCCTTACAACAAGCCTTTTAACCGTTATCCAGATCCTCTGCAGACAGAACTGAAAACAGAACTGTCAAGAGTCAAGCAAGTGCCGGCAGAAAACATATTTCTGGGTAATGGATCTGACGAAGCCATTGATTTAGTCTATCGAATTTTCTGTCGCCCTCAATTTGACAATGTGGTTGCTATAGAGCCTACATACGGTATGTATAAGGTGTGTGCTGATATTAATGATGTGGAATACCGTCCTGTCTTGCTTGACAGTAGCTACCAGCTCAATGCGGAAACCATGCTGGCTGCCTGCGATGACAAGACGAAGGTAATATGGTTATGTACGCCTAACAACCCCACAGGAAATAATCTTCAACAGGAGAAAATCACGAAAATACTTGAACGCTTTGAAGGAGTTGTTGTTATTGATGAAGCCTATAGCGACTTCTCCTCAGCAGAAGTCTTTCGCACCAAAATTGCCCAATATCCTAATATTATTGTACTCAACACCATGAGTAAGGCTTGGGGATGTGCAGCCATTCGCTTGGGAATGGCATTTGCAAGCAAAGAAATTATTAGTTTAATGAATAAGGTGAAATATCCATATAATATCAACTTGTTATCGCAGGAGCATGCAATCGACGCATTAAAACATCGTGAGGATGTGGAAAAATGGGTAAAATTGCTACTACTGGAACGTGGTCATCTGATGAATGCCTTCAGAGAGCTCCCTATTTGTGAGCAGGTTTACCCTTCTGACGCAAACTTCTTCTTGGCAAGAATGACTGATGCACAACGAATTTACAATGATCTTATAGATAAAGGTATTGTCGTAAGGAACAGGACACGGGTGCAACTTTGCCACAACTGTTTGCGGGTGACCATTGGAACAAAGGGAGAAAATACAGAACTACTAAGCGCGTTAAGACAGTATAGATAAGCTTTTCAAAGCAGATACCAATACGTTATTTGGTATGTTCGCTTGATAAAGGGGTGCAACCTATCAAGCAGGCAATCTTATAGTTTGTTCATCTTCTTATAGTAATAGAGCCAATAAGTCTTACCATAACTGTCCTTAAGTTTCGTGTAGCGCACGCGTTTGTCCTTGTTCTTGCGCCTTATAGCCTGAAATCCTTCATAGTCTGCTTCCATCACAGGGTCTTTAAAGACGACCATGGGATTGTTCCTAAGATGCGTGTAAAGTGTTAATGCTTCTTGATAATGTTTGGGAAGATCTATATTCAATTGATAATATAGTGGAAGTGATCGTGTAAAGCCATCAATATCACAATCCAACAGGTAGGCGCACAAAAGCCAATCGTGCGAAACCCGGGTGGCCTTTTTGGTTTGATGCAATGCTTTCAAATAATCCATCGGACGCAGCTTTTCCCTATAAACGACGCCCAGCTCCTTGTATAAGACACTTTCAGAAGGCATCACCAACTGAACAGAAGTTCCATTCGGCAACATGGCATCAGAACCACCAACTAATGGATACTCAAATAACGATTCTCCAAGTTTGTTTTGTTTTGACAAAGCCCAAATCCGGAGGAAAGTCAGACTACTGTCGGTCTCTTCTTCCAGAATACCAACTTTGGAGGCGTCAGCATACTGGCCTGAAGACAAAAGCCTCTCAATGTGCATGCGATGATGGAACAAGCGATCGTTGCATCCAATAAAACATGTTAGCAAAGACATGGCGATCATGCCAAGTAAATTTACCCACAGGGAGAAAAGCACACTTCTGTTTTGTACCTGATGATGTACGGATTCCATTTGTTTGCACATCCAAACCACCCCCGCATATATAATCATCAATAGTGGGAAAAGCCAAAACCAATGTCCAATATAACCCTCACTTTCAAGATTTGGAGTGACATCGGTCAGTACGCCCAACAATATGAATGGCGGAAAGTAGGTAAGTGCATGAAAAAACCCGTTTATGCGTGTTGATGTGTGGATTGCTATTTGCAAGAGCCACAACACCAAAGTGATAACTATAGCACCAACCATGCGATTGTAATGGGTAACTCCCTTGGACAACACGTGCTGGGCAAACGATAATATATCTGCCTGATATTCATACAGATATAGAAACGAAAAAAGTAAGAAAAGAATGGAACAAACCAGCCTGATAACTGTTGTGCCATTCTTAAATTGATTTGTCATTAATGATTTCTTCTGAAATTATTGATGTCTTAACACTACTGCAGAACGAGCGGGTATATAGAGTTTCAACCATCCCTTATGTTCTTGTTCATAGAGGCTGTCATGGTTTGTGAAGTGTGTTATACTATCATCGGCCAAACCATTGCCTCCAAAGTCAGGCGAGTCTGTATTGAGTACAACCTTATACGAACCTTCAGGAACGAGAAAACCATAATCCGTGAACGATCGATTAGGCGAAAAATTAAATACGAATATCAAGCTGCCACGCATGAATGCCAACACTTGGTCACCGTCATTATGCCATATCTCCTGTACTGGTTGCTCATTGAACTTCTTCTCACTCTTAATTACCTTGAGCATTGCTGCATCAAAATCGCCGAGATGATGATAGTTCAATTCTTTGTTGTCAACAAGGTTCCATTGACGACGTGCATATTTATGACTCCACCCATTGCCTTCGCGAGGGAAGTCTATCCACTCTGGATGTCCAAACTCATTGCCCATAAAGTTGAGATAGCCACCATTCATGGCCGAGGCTGTAGCCAATCGAATCACCTTGTGCAAGGCTATACCGCGATGAACAATATCATTTTCGTCTCCCTTTTTGAAATGCCAATACATGTCGGCATCTACCAAACGGAATATAATCGTCTTGTCGCCAACGAGGGCTTGGTCATGGCTTTCACAATATGAAATGGTTTGTTCGTCCGACCGTCGGTTCTTGATTTCCCAAAAGATGCTGCTGGGTTTCCAGTCTTCGTCTTTGAGTTCTTTGATTGTCTTGATCCAATAGTCTGGTATGTTCATGGCAAGGCGGTAATCAAAACCATAACCGCCATCTTTAAATTGAGCAGCAAGTCCGGGCATTCCACTAACTTCCTCGGCTATGGTAATAGCTTGTGGATTATATTCATGAATCAACTTGTTAGCCAGTGTAAGATAGCAAATGGCATTGTCGTCTTGATGTCCATTAAAATAATCATCATATGAAACAAAAGCCTCGCCCAGTCCATGACTATAATATAACATGGAAGTGACCCCATCAAAGCGGAATCCATCAAAATGGAACTCACTAAGCCAATACTTGCAATTGCTCAATAGGAAGTGGATCACCTCGTCTTTGCCATAATCAAAGCACAGGCTGTCCCAGGCTGGATGCTCGCGTCGTTCGCCCGGATAAAAGAATTGGTTAGGGTCTCCAGCATAGTTGCCAAGTCCTTCGACCTCATTTTTCACGGCGTGAGAATGGACAATATCCATAATTACAGCAATACCCATTTCATGAGCAGTGTCAATGAGTTCCTTCAGCTCCTCGGGAGTACCGAAGCGACTTGAAGGAGCAAAGAATGAGCTGACATGATAGCCAAAACTTCCATAATAGGGATGCTCCTGAATAGCCATTACCTGTATGCAGTTGTATCCAGCTTTCGCTATTCGTGGCAATACATTATTCTTGAACTCCGTATAGCTACCTACTTTTTCTGCATCCTGAGCCATGCCTATGTGGCATTCGTATATAAGCAGCGGGTCCTTCTTGGGACGAAAGTTCTTCTTTTTCCAGCTATAGGTTTCTTGGGGATCCCAAACCTGGGCAGAGAATATCTTTGTGTGTTCGTCTTGGACAACGCGTTGTGTCCACGCCGGAATACGTTCGCCTTCACCACCATCCCATTTCACATGAATCTTATACAAATCTCCATGTTTTATGGACTTTTCCGGGAGTTTCAGTTCCCAATTTCCATCACTGGTAATTCTCTTGCAACGATAAAGGTCGTTCTCTGTCCAATCGTTGAAATCGCCTACTAAATAGATTTCTGTGGCATTGGGTGCCCATTCTCGGAATACCCAGCCACCATCCGATGTTTTATGTAAGCTGAAGTAATTATAACCATTGGCAAAATCTGAAAGAGACATCTTGCCATTCTGAGTCAACTGACTTATCTTCCATAAGGCATGTTCATGACGGCCACGTATTGCCTCTTCAAAAGGTTCAAGGTACGGGTCGTGAGCAACGATTCCAATATGTTTTGGAGTAGAGCTTTTTTGCGAGTTAGAAACTTTCCTCCGAGTATCCTCTTTTACATTCCTTTTAGTTGCCATAGCATTATTGGATTGATGGTTATATTAGACGCTAACTTTGAAAATAGCCTTTCTGAATGACGACTGAGCCGAAATGCCAGGAGCATGTCCATCTTGTGGCATAAAGATAACAAACTGTCCCGGTTTCACTGTCACGAAAGTTTGGGAGCCCACCCCGAGCAACTTAGCCATATCCTTGTCTTCATTGTATTCAGCAGCAGGTAGGTCCTTCACTGGGATATATCCATAGGTCTCCGATGTACTGATAGGTACCTGAATGTCTATCATCTTTTTATGATATTCCATGGCAGCCTCCTCCCGCGTTTTACCTTTGAGCGTTTGAATATTTACGAATACGTCTTTATTCCTTATAAGATGCTTGCCATCTTCTAATGTCTCCAGCTTATTCGACTCCAAAAAGTTAACGACATCCTGAAACAACGGATTCAGGGAAACGTATTTCTTTAAATTCTCTAATGTGTCAATTATCATAAATTATAGTATAAAGAATTAATTTAATTATCATTAAAACGACGCCCACTGTCGTAATGCCCCGTTGAGATGACCTGACCGTTCCGATCCTTCTCCACAAATCGTCCGTCTCGTATATCATTGACATAGGTTCCTTCAAAGCGCTTGCCATTTTTCTGCTCCTCTATGGCTTTGCCATTACGCATGCCATTTTTATAAGTTCCCTTGAAACGTGTGCCGTCGGCGTAATGAATAATCACCTCACCATCGATTTTGCCATTCACAAAATCTCCATCAAACACATCCCCATTTTTCTTGGTGAGTTTGCCTCGACCATTTTGAAGATCATTTTTCCAAAGTCCCTCGTATTTGTCTCCTTGTGCCCATACAAAAGTGCCAAAACCATGACGGTTACCTTCGGCGAAACGTCCTGTATACCGATCGCCATTGGCATATTTAAAGATGCCCTCTCCCGTACGTTCTCCTTGATCATAATCACCCTCGTATCGGTCCCCGTTTTGAAATATATATATACCCCTGCCCTGCTGAATATCGTCTTTCCACTGACCTTTATAGACGTCGCCATCAGCATACTTGTTTACACCATAGCCCGAGCGCTGGTTGTTAACCCATTCGCCCTCGTAAGTTGTACCGTCTCCCCAGTCGAAAAACCCTTTTCCTTCCTTCTTGTCATCTTTCCACTGTCCTTTATAGTAGGCTCCATTGGCATATGTATATTTGCCTTTCCCTTGTCGCATGTCGTGATACCAGTCTCCGTCGTACTTATCTCCGTTAAAGTAATACATGATACCATGTCCTTGCTGATAATCTCTAAACCATAACCCTACATACTTATTATTGTTGTTAAAATAATAAGTACCGTGTCCATGTTGCTGATTTAAAATCCATTGTCCTTCGTATTTTTCTCCATCAGAAAAAGTGTATATGCCATATCCGTGCCGTTTACCCTTAACGAAATCACCTTCGTAAGTGTTGCCGTTGTCAAACAATACACTCCCCTTACCCTGTGGTTTGCCAGCAGCCATTTGTCCTTTATATACCCCTCTAATACCAACCTCCTGCACAGTACATGAGCCCAATGTTATTTTCTGAGCATAATTGCAGATTGGAATTGAGAGAAATAATAAAGCCAATATCTTTTTTTTCACCATTCAGAATTTTTGTTATATTCAATTTCAAAGATAGTAATAATAATCGAATATAAACCTTGTACGATTGATATTTAAATCTTTAAATTACGATTTTAACATTATTAAATAAGCCCCGTTGTTTATATTTTCGTAATTTTGCACTATCAACAAAGACCAAAACATGAAGAAAATTGCAATTATCCCTGCACGATACTCATCAACCCGATTCCCAGGCAAACCTTTGGCGCTACTTGCAGCAAAACCTGTCATTCAACATGTTTATGAAAAAGTATCACAGATTATAAGCGAAACATGGGTAGCCACAGACGATGAACGAATTTTCAACAAAGTGAAGGAATTCGGCGGAAAAGCCGTGATGACGCGAGCAAACCATCAAAGTGGAACTGACAGGATACAAGAGGCGGTCAGTCACATAAAAACCGATGCAGAAATAATCATCAACATCCAAGGAGATGAACCTTTCGTACAGCATTCTCAAATCAACACCCTGTGCAAACTTTTTGAAGACCCTGACACCCAGATCGGTACCATCGGAAAAGTGTTCTCGGATATCGAAGCGGTTGAGAACCCCAATTCTCCCAAAGTCATTATAGACAACCATCAGTTTGCCATGTACTTTTCTCGTTCTCCAATTCCATTTATAAGAGGGGTTGAAAAAAAAGAATGGATTAATCATTTCCCTTTCCTCAAACATATTGGCATCTATGCGTATCGAAAAAATGTATTAGAAAAAATCACGCAATTGCCACAGTCTTCATTAGAAATAGCAGAAAGTTTGGAGCAGTTGCGATGGCTTCAAAATGGATATAAAATTAAAGTTGGGTTCACTGATGTTGAAACAATTGGAATTGATACACCTGCGGAATTGGAAAAAGCTGAGCAATACTTACGTAGTCACCCGACTGACATGTGATATATTATGTTGTAGCAATTAAGTTTTACCGGGTTTCATACCTCAGTTCTGCTTGTAAACGAATGTTATAATTTTGTAAATAAGGGTAATGAAATTGTTACTCTTATTTATTTTTACTATATTTAGTTCGCTTTTAAATAAATCGTTTTATTAAAAGCTTTTTATTACCATTTTATAAGCATGAGACAACTTAAGATTCAGAAGAGTATAACAAACCGTTCCAGCGAAGCATTAGACAGATACCTTGTTGAAATAGGACGCGCACCCCTCATATCGATTGACGAGGAAATAGAGCTCTCCCAAAAGATTCGGAAAGGGGGCAGAGAAGGTCAGAGGGCAAAAGACAAACTCATCACTTCCAATCTTCGCTTTGTTGTATCTGTCGCAAAACAGTATCAACACCAAGGATTATCATTAACTGACTTGATAAACGAGGGGAACATCGGACTTATCAAGGCTACTGAAAAGTTTGATGAGACACGAGGATTTAAGTTCATATCATATGCTGTGTGGTGGATTCGCCAGAGCATACTGCAAGCTATCGCCGAACAAAGTCGAATTGTGAGGCTTCCCTTAAACCAAGTTGGAACTCTGAGCAAAATCAACAAGGAAATCAACAATTTCGAGCAAAGGCACGAGCGCCGTCCAAGCACTCAGGAAATAGCCGAAGCCATTGATGTGGAAGCAGGTAAGATAAGGATGAGCATGATGGCCGACGGACATCATGTGAGCATAGATGCACCTTTTCAGGAAGATGAAAGCAACTCTATGGCAGACATTATGGCCAGTGGAGATGACACCAGAACAGACAAGAGGGCTGATCACGAAAGCATGGCTCAAGAGCTGAATACCGTACTTGAGAGTGTTCTAAAAGAACGAGAAATAACCATTATTAGAGAATGTTTCGGCATAGGATGCCATGAACTGGGACTTGAGGAAATTGGCGATCGTTTAGGTCTGACACGCGAACGGGTTCGACAGATAAGGGAAAAGAGCATTGCAAAACTACGTGAAAGCGGGAATATTAAAATTTTGATGAAGTATTTGGGATAAGTTAGCCCACGCCGCTACGGTGGCTGTTGGGCAATTGCCTTTGCGACCACCAAGGGTATCCTGTTTTGACAACGATATACAGATTTTATGCAAATAGATATCAGCAATCTGGTTAAATCATTTGGTGAGAAAACCGTTGTAAACATCCCACAGTTCACCATACATCACGGAGAAATCTTAGGACTGGTAGGTAACAACGGTGCTGGCAAAACCACCCTGTTCCGTCTTATGCTCGATTTGCTCCAGGCCAGTCAAGGTAATGTGTTTCTCACCCCCATGAAAGAGGAGGGCGACCAAGAGCCAGATCCCATCGATCCGGCACAGTCAGAGGAGTGGAAAAAAATAACAGGTGCATATATTGACGAAGGATTTCTCATCGACTTTCTTACTCCGGAAGAGTATATTGATTTCATAGCCAAGGTAAACGGAATAGAGACCATAGACTGGAAAAACATTGAGTCAAGTCCTATAGGCCAATATCTTCCTTTTACCAATGGCGAAATTTTCGGACAGAAAAAATATATTCGAAACCTCAGCGCAGGTAATAAACAAAAAGTAGGGATCATCTCCATTTTATTCACCCAACCAGAATTAATCATTCTTGATGAGCCCTTTAACTTTCTTGATCCGTCAGGACAAAACATTCTCAAGAAACTTTTAACTGATTATCATGCCAACACGGGAGCAACCCTACTAATCAGTAGTCATAATTTGCAACACACCGTAGACATCAGCACCCGAATAACTTTGCTCGAACATGGGCAAATCGTTGAAGATCTCTCTAACGAAAAAGGCAGTGCCAGAGAAACACTGGAGGCATACTTTAAGGCTTGAGTCCTTTTATTTTTGCAGTTCACCAACAATATGATAGTTCAAGCTTTGGCCGAAACTTTCAGCGATTTCATCCAACTACCGCGCCATATACGTACCAGGAAGATAATGCCACGGAACGTCAACTCACTGGCCATTGCCACCCATACACCCTTAAGTCCGTACTGCTGGGCAAGATAATAAGCCAAAGACAGACGCACACACCACATTGAAATAAGATTCATGACAGCGGGCTTGAGGGTGTCACCAGCTCCCACACACACAGAATAGCTCACGATGGAAGCGGCAAAGAACGGCTCAGCAAAGGCCTCGATGCGCAATACTGCGGCACCAAGCTCGCGAATCTCGTCCACGGGAGAGAGGAATCCGATCATTTCCGGTGCAAAAATATACATCAACACACCCATAAACGCCATAACCAGCATACCGATACCAATGGTCATGTGAGCGAAACTCCGACACAGGTCGTTGCGCCCCGCACCATGGGTCTGCCCCACCAGCGTTGTGGCCGCTTCGCCGATACCGTAACCGGGCATATAGCAGAGACTCTCCGCAGTGATGGCAAACGAATTGGCTGCTATGGCAAAGTTGCCCAGCGGAGCCACAATGAGCGTACTCACCACTTGCGCTCCACTCATCAACACAGACTGAATAGCAATGGGCAAGCTGATTTTCAGGGCATTGCGAACATAATCCCACACCCAAACAAAAGGCGTATGGTCAAGATGGAGCGCCAAAATCTTGTTACGACGCACGGCCATGTACGACATGGGGATTACTGTCAAAACATAGGCACTCATTGTACCCAGAGCGGCTCCCATAACGCCGAGTTCAAGTATATAGATATAAAAATAGTTGAAAACTACATCAAGTATACATAGAATAATGCTCAGTATACTCGGGATGTGCATATCGCCGGAACTCTTCTGCATGGCACTCATCAGGTGATAGAGCAACACCACGGGAAGTGTGAGCGAATAAATAAGAAAGTAGACAGAAGCATCGGAAGCAATATCTGCTCCCCCTCCCAGCCAAAAAGGCAACGGACTGTGGATAGTCACTCCTATTGCACTCATCAGTAATGCAAAAATCAAACCACAAACAATGGCATGACGAAACACCTGCCGAGCCTTGAAGAAATCGTTGGCTCCAATGAAATGAGCTACCTGTACGGAAAAACCGATACTCGCTGCACTCATCACCGAGCCCATGAGCCACGTGGTGGTTTCCACCAAGCCGATGCTTGCGGAGGCCTCTGCTCCCAGATGTCCCACCATAGATGCATCGATAAAAAACATCATTACCGTGGTGATCTGTGCCAGCATGGACGGAATACTCAGTTCTACAATAAGGTTGAACTTCTCCCTGCCACTCAACGGTAGTTGCTCCCGTATCTTAGCCAGCAAAGCCTCACTTCGTTTGTTACTTAACATATATATGGTTTGCGCGTGTAAAGGTACATAGTTTTACATAAAATGCAAAATGAAACTGCATTATAAAAGGCGATTTTCCTTGCGGAATCGCCTCACATATATGGAGTAGTCTACTCTCTTTAAAATAGAAATCCCATCACAGGATTGCCTCTCCACCATCGACATGTGGCAGCCCTTTGCTGCTCACATGATTTGCTCTCTGACATCATCAATCTTTCTACCTCTCCTTCCATTCCTGTTATCCTGACTCGTCAAAGCTACTGCTTGCGACAGGCGCATCCATCACGGTTGCTCAGCTACCTTTTGTTGGTTACTTCTCTGGCCTATCTTCTTGTTTCCTGAATTTACATCTTTTCTATTGCCATTCTGTACCTATCGAACTATTCTATTTGTTGGCATGCATTTTCTGTGCTGACTCATGATCTCTGCTATAGCAAATCCTCCTATAATGTCTCTCTAATTTTCATGTCATTTGACTAATCGTAGGACACATTCTCATGTATCGGACTGTCTTCTGTTCTGAAGACGATGCAAAGATAGAGTGAATTATCAAACTCAACAACCATTCGATTGTTTTTTCATACAAAAAGATATAATTCTTGACCTGTGTCAAGAAAGTGTGCGCGTACACAGAAAGTGATTCGGGAGAGATTCCCGACAATCTCTTCTCGCCTACTCGACCTGCCAGCTATAGTTCCCCTTGGCTTTGAAATCGGGAACCGATTGTCCTGCAGAATAGTAAGAAACGAGTTTGATGGTAAATACAAGCACGGAGTATGCCGGTATTGAGGAATTGGCTTTCGTTCCATAACCCAATGTCCAAGGCACATACACCTCCCACTCATCACCAATGTGCATGTGCTGCAGAGCCGTGGCAAAGCCGTCGGTAAGTTTACTAACATGGAACTGTGCTGGGGCGGCAGTCTCATAAGTCGCTGTACTGCTACCCATTGAGGAGTCGAACTCATAGCCATTGGGGTACGAGGCTGAAGCGGTCAGTCTGCCCCTGTAATGTACTCGCACAGAATCAGTATACAGGGGGCACCCCACTCCAGAGCCCTCATTCAGCACGTGCACCACAATATATGAGGTATTATCGGCATGAACTGAATCCTCGTAGCTCCAGTTTTTATAAATTTTCCAGTTAGTATCCCCTCTGGCCACACTTTCCTTAGCCTGGGCATAGATACTGTTCCAACGTTTGATATTGGTGTTTTGCCAATCTTCAAACTCCTCAACATCGTCTGACGACTCTGAACAGGAACTGAAAAGTAAAAAGGTAAAAAGGCAAAAAGGTAAAAAAACTACCATACCCTTTAATATATTGATAGACGACTTCTTCATACTACAGATGTAATTCATAAAATTTACTGCATTTTTGCTTGTTTATCTTTCTACTTCTAAAGTCTTATTGATCCCAACCTTCAATTTGTTTGCCAAGTTTCTTCAGCAGCGAGGTAATGCTCACACGGTCCTCGATGATGGATCGCAGTTCACTGATATCAACGCGCTCTTGCTCCATGCTATCACGAAAACGCACAGTTACCTTGTGATCATTGGGCGTATCGTGGTCAACTGTCACGCAGAATGGCGTTCCTACTGCGTCCTGACGGCGATAGCGTTTGCCAATAGAATCTTTGGGGTCACCATAGTGGGTATTGAAGTGGAACTTCAAATCGTCCACAATCTTGTGTGCTATTTCAGGCAGTCCATCCTTCTTGTCAAGCGGGAACACTGCACATTTCACGGGTGCCAACGCCTCTGGCAGACGTAACACTACGCGAGTATCGCCATTCTCTAACTGTTCCTCGGTGTAGGCGTGGCACATCACACTGAGAAACATACGGTCCACGCCGATAGAGGTTTCCACCACGTAGGGCACGTAGCTCTGTTCGGTATCCGAATCAAAATACTTGATACCGCGGCCACTAAACTTTTCGTGCTGTGAGAGGTCGTAATCAGTGCGGCTGTGGATGCCTTCTACTTCTTTAAAACCAAACGGCATCTTGAATTCAATATCAGTGGCTGCATTAGCATAGTGAGCCAACTTGTCGTGGTCGTGGTAACGATAGTTCTCATGCCCCATACCAAGTCCCTCATGCCAAGCCAGACGAGCCTTCTTCCAGTATTCAAACCATTTCATCTCACTGCCGGGCTGGCAGAAGAACTGCATCTCCATCTGCTCAAATTCGCGCATGCGGAACACAAACTGGCGTGCAACAATCTCATTACGGAAAGCCTTACCAATCTGAGCAATACCGAATGGCAGTTTCATACGGCCAGTCTTCTGCACGTTCAGGTAGTTCACAAAGATGCCCTGAGCTGTTTCCGGACGCAGGTATATTTTGTTGGTTGCATCTGAAAGCGACCCCATCTCTGTGGAAAACATCAGGTTAAACTGACGCACATCGGTCCAGTTCTTTGTGCCGCTGATGGGATCAACAATACCCTCATCAATGATGATTTGTTTCAGGGCTTCGAGGTCTGGCCCCTGCATGGCCTCAGCATAGCGGGCATGCAATGCCTCCCGCTTCTTCTGATTGTCAAGCACACGGGGATTGGTCTCGCGGAACTTGGCCTCATCAAAACTCTCGCCAAATCGCTTAGCTGCCTTCTTGATTTCCTTTTCTATCTTCTCATCGTACTTGGCCATCTGGTCTTCGATCAGTACGTCGGCACGATAACGTTTCTTGGAGTCTCGATTATCAATCAATGGGTCATTGAATGCATCAACGTGGCCACTGGCCTTCCACACCGTGGGGTGCATGAAGATACTGGCATCGATGCCCACAATATTCTCATGGAGCAGCACCATGGACTGCCACCAGTATTGTTTGATATTATTCTTAAGCTCCACTCCGTTCTGACCGTAGTCATAAACAGCTGCGAGTCCATCGTAAATATCTGAACTTGGGAAGACAAAGCCGTATTCCTTGCAATGGCTCACTATCTTCTTGAAAACATCATCTTGTGCCATATTTCATATTTTTATTGAATATACTTTGTGCAAAGTTACTGCTTTTTCCGTGATTAAAGCAACGAAAAGGCATTAAATTAACAAGATGGGAACCTAATTCATGGTGTTGCAGGTCATTTGATATCTTTTATAAAAACAAGAAACATGGATGCAGCAATACTCGAAACAGTCAAAAACAGGCATTGAATAGGCACCAACCAAACCAAGGTGAGCAACCTTTTAATGCCTTTATATATTTTCTCAACGAGATGAGGATAGTTAGGCAGCGTCTGGCGGTCGAAAGACGATCGTATTGCGGTTGACAGACGATCGTTTCGCGTCCGATAGACAATCGTCTCGCATTCGACAGACGACCACATGAGGCCCAGAATAGAGTTGTACATCGCTAATCTGCTATCTGGAAAAAATCATTAAAGAAACATAAAATTAAACACCAAATTTCTTTTATTTGCACGAAATGTAATACTTTTGCAGCTGTAAATAAAATTTTACAAGGTCAAGCCACAATCAAGGAGAGATGCTCGAGTGGTTGAAGAGGCCCGCCTGGAAAGCGCGTAAACGCCAAAAGCGTTTCGGGGGTTCGAATCCCCCTCTCTCCGCAAATAGGCTTCAAAAGGACTTCACAAAGGTTGTCATTTTAGCCTTCAAAAATTAGATAATCGTTGTAAAATCAAGGTTTTACAACGATTTTTCTTTGTATATACCTCTATCGCCTGACGGCATTACCCTATGTTTTGACAATCATCATTCGGTCAATTTCTGCTACATAAACTGCTACACAAAAATTGTAGCAATAAAAAATGTAGCAATGACGGGATTTTGAATACCAAATTGAAGGCATCAATTCTTTCTGTTT
>QWCK01003414.1_pt1 | contig 17458 bp, 15 predicted proteins | sample 1972571 | NCBI WGS metagenome assembly QWCK01 (sample SAMN09866710, study PRJNA288562) | Human gut metagenome isolate term2_stool, whole genome shotgun sequencing... | isolation source: gut | host: Homo sapiens | place: USA: California
GTGGAGTCCTCTTACAATAAATCCACCCATAGTTGCGATAATCATGGGATTAGTCACAATTTTTAGTATAAAGTCTCTCACATTTATCTTGTCGCTGTGATAGTAAGTGAGCATAGATATGGCAAGTAAGTTGTAGACTGTAATGCCGAAGGCGATTATAGGCACGGACTCACTTGGAGCCAAGTCTCCCAATATTCCGTAAATTATGGGAAAGCCCACATAGACAAAGTTGCCTCTGAAAGCTGTGTGAACAAATGCCGTAAGTTTTTTTACGTCCTTAATAAATAGTTTTCCGATTAAAAGGGCTAAGAAAAATGTAAGTAAAATTCCGCCCAAAATAAATGCAATATACCTTGGGCTGAAGTCTATTTTTTCTTCCATTACCACGTCCAAAAAAAGTGACACGGGCAGAGCAAAATAAAAGACAAGCTTCGTAGCTCCGTCTATAAATTCCTTTGATATAAGTCCCTTTTGTTTTGAAAAGTATCCTATTCCCATTATAAAAAATATGGGAAAAATTATTTTAAATCCTTGAATAAAGTTGGTCATTTAATCTCCCAGTTAACAGGTTCAACTCCCTGTGACTTTAAGTAGTCGTTGGTCTTTGAAAAAGGTTTTGAGCCGAAAAATCCCCTGTAGGCGGAAAGGGGCGAAGGATGTGCCGACTCCACTACAAAGTGATTTTTAATTAGTTTTTTCTTGCTCCTTGCATGGCCGCCCCAAAGTATAAATACAATTGGCTCTTCTTTTTGGTCCAATAGTTCTATGACGCGGTCGGTAAAAATTTCCCAGCCGATTTTGGAATGGCTCATAGGGTCGTTTTTCCTCACGGTAAGAGTGGTGTTTAAAAGCATGACTCCATCTTTTGCCCAAGGGATTAAGGATCCCGTCTTTGGAATTTCATAACCTAAGTCGTCATGAAGCTCTTTAAAAATATTTTTAAGTGATGGCGGCTGTTCCACATTTTCTCCCACGGAAAAAGCAAGGCCCTGTGCCTGGCCGGGATTGTGATAAGGGTCCTGGCCCAAGATTACAACCTTTACCTTTTCATAAGGTGTGTATTTAAAAGCATTAAATATGTCCTCTGCCGGAGGATATATGGTAAAATTTCTGTATTCAGCTATTAAAAGTTTTCTAAGTTCCAAGTAGTAGGGTTTTTCAAACTCGTCTTTTAAAAGCTCCTGCCACTTGCCCTTTAATATTTCTTTCATCTAAACAAATCCTTTATTGATGTGGGAGCGTGCTCCGGATTAAATATTCTCACAAGTCTGTCCACACATTCGTTTTTTGCAAACACGATTAATCTGTCACTCAGTTTAATTTCCGTCTCTCCACGAGGTACGACAATTGTGCCTTCTTCCCTTTCAATGCCGCAGATTAAAGAGCCTGCAGGAAAGTCGATTTCCGAAATTTTCTTGCCCACAATTTCAAGGTCGTCTTTAATTTGAACTTCAATCATCTCAGCCTTGCCGGAAAAAGTTATATAGGTGTTTATGCCCTTGTTGCCTCTTATAATCTCTACGATTTTGTTGGCGCAAATTGTGAGAGGGTTTACAAAACGGTCTATGGAAAGCTCGTCAAGTAATATTTCGTAGCTCATTGTGTTTATTAAAGAAATAGAGTGAGGTACATTGTATTTTTTGCCCATAAGGCCCATGACAATGTTAAGCTCGTCTGAATCCGTGGCGCATACAAAGACGTCTTGGCGTTCAATTTCTTCTTTTTCCAATACTCTGAAGTCTTCAAAGTCTCCTCTTACGACTAAAGCGTCAGGGAGATTTCTCCTTATTCTTCTCACATTTACGTCGTGTTTACAAATTATCTTTAGATTACAGGGGCGTTTTAAAATCATGGAACCTGCCACATCTACAATTTTTTCTCCACCTACAATCATTATATTTTTTAAAGTGTCCTTGTGAAAAATCACCAGGTTTTCGTATCGAAAGTTTTGAATGTCCTTTGTAAGGCCTGCTATGTAAAGTATGTCGTCCTTGCCCACAACTGTGTCGCCGTCAGGGACAATAATTTTATCATATCTTGCAATGGCAACTATTAAAAAGGGCGTAAGGGTGCCTATATCTGAAATTTTCTTGTTGACAAATTCGCTGTCGCTTTTGACTTTAAAGCTCAACACTTGCAGCTTATCCTTGGCAAAAAAATCGCTCTTGCCGCCGAAGTTGTCAAAGACAAAGTCGTTTATTGCCGAAGCTCCTTCTCTGTCTATTGAAACTATTTCGTCAATGCCTAAATTTCTCTTATATTCTTCATTGTCTTCAATTAAAGATATCTCTTTAAATACGGCAACGGTCTTTTTAACTCCCGCCTTTTTGGCTACGGAGCAAATTACAATATTGGCCCTGTCAGAACGGGTGAGGGCAGCCACCACGTCAAAACTTTTAAAATTTGTCTCTTCAATAAACTTAGGATCCAAGGGATTAGTCACAACAAAGTTGTGGTTCTTCATTCTCCTAAGTCTTCCCAATTTACCTTCGTCATTATCTACAACTGTAATGTTGTGATTTTCCATGGCCAAAATTTTTACAATTCTCTCTGCAATTCTCCCTGCGCCTACAATTAAAATGTTCATTCCTATACCTTCCTGTCAATAATAATTTCATATTGGAATTCGGGGAACTTTTCTTTCATCTTCTCCTCTATTTCAAGTGCCTTCTCAGATACTTCACGTGCCGTCTTTACTTTTTCAGGATCCACCACTACATCTACGTGGACAGTGTTTTCATTTACCATAAAGTCGTGAAACTCAATGGGGCCCTTTGTAAGAGCAAGGACTACCTTGAGCCTGCTTAAAATTTCTCTGTACTTTGCTGATGCGGCTCCTACAGGATCGGCGTGAGCGACAATGTGGGCGTCCATGGCCTCTCCCACTTCGTATTGGATGCGCTCCATCAAGTTGTGGGCAGTAGTAAGGTCCATGGTGTGAGGCACTTCCACGTCCATTACCACAATAATTTTGTCAGGGCCGTAGGTGTTTACAATAATATCGTGAACTCCCACTACGTCCGGGTATGAAAGTACCGCCTCTCTCAGCTCTTCAATATATCCTTCCGGCGGATTTTTGCCGATAAGGTCGCTTACACAGTCTCTAATAAGTTCAAATCCGGAGTAGCAAATAAATACAGATACAATTACGCCGCCGATGCCGTCCACGGCGTAGCCTGAAAATTTTTCCACTAAGATTGAAACAATTACAAATCCCGTCACTATTGCGTCGTTTAAAGAGTCCTTTGCAGCCGCGGTAAGTGGGCTGAAGTTTACAGCCTTTGCAACTTTGGAGTAAATATTTCCCTGCCAAAGCTTGGCAAGAACTGAAATAGCCATTATGGCGATTTGTAAATTCGTGTAGAAAATCTTTTCAGGGTGAAAGACTTTTTCCAAGGATGATTTAAAAAATATAAATCCCACTGCAAGGACAATGGCGCTTACGACTAAGGCGGCAACATATTCTATTCTGCCGTGGCCGTAGGGGTGCTCCTTGTCTGCAGGCTTACGAGAGTAGTAGACTCCCGCCGCCATAATTATGTTTGAAGTGCAGTCCGTAATGTTGTTGACACCGTCGGATAAAATTGAGACGGAGTGTGTCGCCGTGCCGATAATAACTTTTACGGCGCCTAAGATAATATTTATTATTAGACCCACTACCGATGCGGCAAGTCCTATCTTCATACGGTCTTCATTTTCAGTATTGTAATTTCCGATTTTTAAAATCTTTTTAACTATCATAATATCACTCTTTTATTATAGCTTATTTGTCCTTAAATTATTTACGGCTTTTGCAAATGTGAGTTTAATTTTATTTCAATATAATGTAGAATGAAATCATACGGGGGTGAAAATGAAACTGAGTTACTTACTCGGCCTTTTAGGTGGACTTACACTCTTCCTTTACGGGATGGATCTTGCCAGTAAGGGCCTTGAAATGGCAGCGGGAAGCAGGCTGCAAAATTTAATAGAAAAATTTACTTCCAACAGATTTAAAGGTCTTATAATCGGTATAGTCGTAACGGCGATTATGCAGTCCTCATCGGCATCTACCGTTATGATGGTAGGTTTTGTAAACGCGGGCATTATGACTATTGAGCAGACCATAGGAATAATTATGGGGGCAAACATAGGTACTACAATTACAGGTCAAATCGTGGCCCTTGACATTGTAGGTGCGGCTCCTTTAATGTGTTTTATCGGATTTGCCTTAAATAAATTAGTAAGCAAAAGAATGGTAAAGTACACGGGTCAAACTATTTTAGGACTTGGCCTTATTTTTATGGGAATGAAGGCCATGAGTTCCGCCATGGCACCCTTGGGAGAGACGCCGGAATTTTTAAATTTAATGATTAAGTTTCAAAATCCCCTATTCGGCATCTTGGTAGGTACCTTGGTGACAAGTGTCATTCAATCCTCCGCCGCATCTGTAGGTATGCTTCAAGCGGCATCCAATATGGGTGTAATGACTTTAAGGTCAAGTTTGTACATAATCTGCGGCTTTAACATCGGCACATGTATTACATCCGTACTCTCCTCAATAGGCGCCAACAAAAACGCCAAGAGAACGGCTGCCTGTCACGTGCTATTTAATATATTAGGTACCGTAATATTTGTAATACTTGCATTTTTTATACCTATAGATCAGTTTATACTAAAGATATCAAGGCCTGTGCCTGCAGCTCAAATTGCAAATATGCACACCCTTTTCAACATACTTTCCACAGTAATACTTTTCCCCTTCGGCAATCAAATTGCGAAACTTTCCAAGATTATTATCCCGGGACAAGATGTGGTAAGAGACGAAAAGTCACTTCAATACTTAAACCCGAAGGTAAAAGACCCGACAACATTATTTGCGGGAGTGAGAGCTGAGACGGGCAGAATGTTCGGCCTTGTAAAAGACAACTTCTACATGAGCATTGAAATATTTGAAAAATTTGATCAGGAAAAATACAACCTGTCACTGCACAATGAAGAGATTATAAACTATCTTAACTCTCAAATTTCAAAGAACATAATAGAAAACATCAACCTTCCCATGGACGAAGAACAGGCATCTCACTTCACAGCCTATCTTAGAATTGTAAGAGACTTGGAAAGAATAGGCGACCACATTAAGTCAATAGTGGAAAACGCCGATGTATCCTATGAACAGGGACTGCCTTATACAGACGAGTCCTTGCGAGAATTTAAGTCCTTGGAGCAAATGATAGAGTTTATGTTCAAATCAATTGAGACGGAAACTCACAAACCCAAGAGGATAAACGACTTGAGACTTTACTATGCACGAGTTGAAAACAATATAGAAGTCTACAGAAAGCTTCACATTGAGAGAATGAAGAAGGGCATTTGCGATCCGGAAAGCGGCATCGCCTTTGAAAAATGTTTGGTGGCATTTGAAAGAATTGCCGCATATCTTTACAATGTAGGCAAACTTGCAATGTAAAAATTTAGATAAAGGATAAATTTTGATACGAGATAAAAATTAAAGGCTATGTAATCATAGCCTTTTTTTTGCGTATTTATTAAATTTTTTCCTTATACTATAGGGGGTTCTTCCTCGGCTTGCCGCCGCCACGCGGGTATTTGTCGGGAGTGGGCTTTACTTTTTTTATTACTATAAGAGCTCGGTAGTTGTCTTCGATTTCAATTTCCTTCACTTCTTTTAGCTCGCCCCCAAGTATCTTTATTGCCTTCTCGGATTTTGTAAGCTCCTCTTTGTATGATGGGCCTTTCATCGCCACAAAGTAACCGCCTACTTTTACAAAGGCCATGGAGTACTCCAAGAGTGTAGGCAGTTCCGCCACGGCTCTTGACACGGCAATGTCGTAGCTCTCGCGATACTCTTCTTCCCTTGCCATTTCCTCCGCTCTCTTGTGTAGACACTTCACGTCTTTAAAGGATAGGATGTCGCAGACTTCTTCCAAAAAATTTACACGCTTTTTAAGTGAGTCCATTAAAGTCACTTTCAGCTCTCTGTTGTAAATTTTAAGGGGCACTCCGGGGAAACCTCCTCCCGTGCCTATGTCTATTACTGACTTTGCTCCGTCAAATATGTCCAAAGTGAAAAGGCTTAGGGAGTCTAAAAAGTGTTTGGTGTATATTTCACTTTCTTCCGTGATGCGAGTGATGTTAAATTCTTCGTTTCGCATCAAAAGGTGAGCCTTGTACTTTTCAAAGCTCTCATAGTCTATGTCGGGGTTTAAATTTAATTTTATTAAACCTTCTTTAAATTCCATTACTTCTCCTTAATTTTTCAAGATGTATTAAGAGCACATTTATATCCGCCGGGGACACTCCCGTAATACGAGAGGCCTGTCCTATGGACTCGGGCTTTATCTTTTGCAACTTTTCCTTGGCTTCAATTCTAAGGCCCTGAACACTTTCGTAGTCAAAGTCCTTACTTAGAGACTTGCTCTCAATCTTTTTAAACTTCGCCATTTGCTCTTCCTGCTTTTTAATATAGCCTTCGTACTTAATTGAAATGTTAAGCTGCTGTGCCACGTCCTTTGTAACTTCCGGCCTGTCGGGGTCCAAGTCCCTCACTTTTTCGTAGCTCAGCTCCGGCCTTCTTATTATTTCCTTTAGGGAAAGGGCGTTGTTAATAGGTGTGGAGCCTAAGGCTTCTATAATTTTGTTGTTCTCTTCAGTAGGTGTGATGGTGAGTTTTGAAAGTCTTTCAAGTTCACTTTCAATTGAATTTTTTCTCTTTAAAAACTTTTCATATCTTTCGTCTGAGACAAGTCCCAAATCTCTTCCGATTTGGGTAAGTCTCAAGTCCGCATTGTCTTGACGTAGGGACAACCTGTATTCCGCCCTTGCAGTCATCATTCTGTAAGGCTCTCTCGTGCCCTTGGTTACAAGGTCGTCTATTAATACGCCGATGTAGCCTTGAGATCTGTCCATAATAAATGGAGGATTACCCTTTACTTTTTGCGCCGCATTTATTCCCGCAATGAGTCCTTGTGCCCCTGCTTCTTCATAGCCGGAGCTGCCGTTTATTTGGCCCGCGAAGAAAAGATTTTCCACATTCATGTGTTCAAGGGAAAGTTTTAAAGCCGTAGCATCTATGGCATCATATTCTATTGCATATGCCGTGCGCATAAACTCTACATTTTCAAGACCTTCTATGTGCTTGTAAAGTTCTATTTGCACCTCTTCAGGTAGAGATGAAGACACTCCCTGTACATAGATTTCGTCTGTAGATAGTCCCTCCGGTTCCAAAAACACTTGATGCTTGTCCTTGTCTTTAAATCTGACTACCTTGTCTTCAATTGAGGGGCAGTACCTGGGACCTAAGCCTTTTATGTCTCCAAGGTATAGTGCCGATCTGTGCAAATTTTCTCTAATTATTTCATGAGCCTTTGGCGTAGTGTAAGTTAAATAACAGGGCACCTGTTCTTTTTTTATGTCCTTGTCAAAATTTAAAAAAGAAAAGGGAACTACATCCTTATCTCCTTCTTGGATCTCCAAGTTTTCGTAATTTATAGATCTCTTGTGAACACGGGCAGGTGTTCCCGTCTTAAAACGCATTAATGTAAGTCCGATAGACTCCAAGGAGCTTGAAAGATGGTCTGCCGGTTGCATACCGTCAGGGCCTGATGAGTAGTTTAACTCGCCGATGTAGACGCGGCCTTTAAGGTATGTGCCTGTTGCCACAACTACAGCCTTTGCCTTGTAAATGGCGCCGGTCTTCGTCTTAACACCCGTGCATTTTTCATCTTCTATTATAAGTTCCACAGCCTCCCCTTGACGCAGATCCAAGTTCTCCGTCTGTTCAATGGTCTTTTTCATCTCGTCGTGGTAGCGCCTTTTGTCCGCCTGCACACGAAGAGAGTGAACTGCCGGTCCTTTTGACGTGTTAAGCATCCTTGACTGAATGTAGCACTTGTCAATATTTTTTGCCATTTCTCCGCCCAGGGCATCTATTTCTCTAACCAAGTGGCCTTTACCCGTGCCCCCGATGTTTGGGTTGCAACTCATTGCCACAATGGAGTCTAAATTCATGGTGAGAATCATAGTTTTTAGTCCCATGCGAGCGGCAACAAGGCCTGCTTCCGCACCGGCATGGCCTGCCCCTATTACAACTACATCATATTCACCTGCAATATAATCTTTAACGTCCATATTTTCCTACTTTCCGATACAAAATTCTTTAAACACTCTGTCTAAAATGTCTTCAGTGTGAACTTCTCCCGTGATTTCACCTAGGGCATTTAAAGCGTCGTTAATATCTATTTCAATTAAATCTAAAAATTCTTCTCTGAGAGCTCCCTCTCTTGCAAGGGCCACGGATTTTTCCGCCCGTTTTAAAGCGTCAATGTGTCTTAACTTTGTGGCATAGGTTTCACTTTTAAGGTCGATTTCTCCTTTGAAAAAGATTTCTCTTATTCCCTCTTTAATAATACTTCCCACGTCTTCATTCTTTATTGAAGTCTTAATGTTGAGCTTGCCCTTTGAAAACTTTTCTATGTCCTTGTCGCTCCACTTAACCTCCAAGTCGCTCTTGTTAAAGAGAATAATGGCAGGTTTATTTGAAATTAAATTTAAAATTTCCTCGTCCTCTTTCGAAGGCGCTGTGGAAAGGTCAAAGATGGCAATGATTAAATCTCCCGTCTCCACCTGCTCCTTGGCACGCTCTACGCCGATGCGTTCCACTTCATCTTCCGTGTGCCTTATCCCTGCAGTGTCCTTTATCTTTAAAAGTATGCCGTCCATGTCTACATACTCTTCAATTGTGTCTCTCGTCGTGCCGGGAATGTCCGTGACTATTGCCCTTTGTTCCTTTAAAATATTATTTAAAAAAGAACTCTTACCCACATTGGGCCTTCCCAAAATTACGGTGTCAATGCCGTCTTTAACAAGCTTTCCTATCTTGGCATTTTCCAAAAGCTTTTGAAGCTTAGATATTACGCTGTCACATCTTTTTATAATGTCTTCGTGTAAAATGTCCTCAATGTCTTCGTCGGGAAAGTCTACATTGGCAACTATAAAGGCGTTTAAACTCATGAGCTCGTCTCTCACTTCGTTAATAGAGTTGGAGAGCTTGCCTTCCAACTGTGAAATTGTGTTTTCATAAGACACATCCGTCTTGGCATTTATAAGGTCGATGACGGACTCCGCTTGAGCCAGATCCATGCGCCCGTTTAAAAAGGCACGCTTTGTAAACTCCCCGGGCTCTGCAAGTCTTGCCCCGGTTTCCAAGAGCAGGTTTAAAATTTTACGACCGGAAATAATTCCCCCGTGGCAGTAAATCTCAACTACATCCTCCATGGTGTAGGTCTTGGGAGCGAGCATTTTAACAATGAGGACTTCATCTACCAAGTTATCGCCGTCGTATATGTGGCCGTAGTTTAAGTATCTGTCCTCACAATCATTTAGTTTTTTTGAACCTCTGTATATTTTATCTGCAACTTCCACGGCGCCTTCCCCTGAAAGTCGAACGATGCCTATGCCTCCCACGCCTTGGGCGGAAGAAATGGCAGCTATTAAGTCTTCCATTTAACTCACTCCTTTAAACTTAAATTATATCATGTTGATATATAGGTGGGAATGTTTTTTAAATAGTCCTTTGGTCTTCGCAAAAAAAAGACAGGTTGTCCTGTCTTATAATTCGTCTATTGAAATTTGAAGCAGCACTCCCTTGTGCTCTTCGTGAACTTCGTAAAGATACTTGCCGTCATCTACAAGTGTTCCTATGTCCTTTGACATCCCTTTGTCATCAAGTAGGTGTGCAACATATCCTCCCAAAGTCTTTTCCGATTCCGTAGGTATGTCCAGGTTGTACCTGTTGTTTATACTTTCAATTGTCTTGGATGCCGAGAAGAGATATTTGGACTCCATAACTTTTGACGAGCCTATAAAGTATTTGCGCGCTGCAAATAAAATAAATATTGCTATTACCCCTATCAAAAGATCCGTCATGTTGTCCGAGTAAACCAAGAGCTTTCTCGCAATTACAAGTGAGATTAGGTGTATTATCGTCGCATCTTCGTGGGCTATCATAAGTAAAATAAATTCTATTGCCACTACAAGAAGCAATATGTGAGACAAAAATTGTCTGAATATGTCGTAGGAAATTTCTCTCCCCGACCTTATTATGTCTACATAGTATCTCACTATGTCAGGTATTGATATAAGTATTCCCAAGAGCAAAAGTATTGATATCAGCGCTTCAATTATAAAGGCGTACCTTGTCATCTTGGCCAAAAATTTTCTTCTGTTCATTTCTCACCTCGTTTAATTCCCTTAATCTCTACTTCCTTTCTCATTTTTTCAAGCACTCTTTTTTCCAATCTGGAGACGGTCATTTGAGATATGCCTAATTTCTTTGCCGTCTTTGCTTGAGTGCTCTTGTGAAAATATCTGTCGATTACTATGGTCTTCTCCTGGTCCGTGAGATTTTGGAAGAGCTTTTTCAAAAGATCGTTGACTTCAATTTTGTCAAAGTACTCTTCTTCTTCCCCGATTAAATCCCCAAGGTTAATGTCCCTGTCTTCTGACTCCGTTTCAAAAAATGTATCCAAGGACTGAGGAGTATAGACCTTACTTGCCTCCATAGTCTCAATAATTTCTTCGGAAGTAACTCCAAGATAGTCCGCTATATCTTCAATCCCGGGCTCTCTTTGCATCTCCTGATAGAGATGGTTCTTTGCCAAATTTATTTTTTTGGAAAGTTCCTGGACTCTCCTCGGCACTCTTATAGTCCATCCCTTGTCGCGGAAATATTTTTTTATCTCCCCGATTATTGTCGGCGTGGCAAAACTTGAAAATTCATAGCCCTTCTCCGGATCATATCTATCCACCGCATATATAAGGCCAAGGGAAGCTACTTGGTATATGTCGTCGTAGTCTATGCCCTTGCCTGTATATTTTTTGGTAATTATGTCCGCTATATAGAGGTGCTCTTCTATTAGAGTATTTCGTATTTCCGGGTCCCTTGTCTTATGAAATTGTAAAAACAGTTCTTTTCGCTCGTCTTTTGAAAGCGGCTTAGGTTTACTACCAACTTCTGTCATTTTATTTCCTTTATGAGCACTACCTTATTCTCTTCCTGTTTAATTTCATCTACCAAGCTCATAACAATAAGCTTTTCCATTTCCGAGTCTTCAGTCTCAAGTTCATCTTTGGACACGTCGACAAAATTAATGCGAATTTCTTCTCCCATTTCAAATTCCATGTGCACCTTGTCTCTGTCTTTATAAAAGACATTTACACATTCTCCCACTGCCATTTTAACATCTTCAATAGTTTCAAGATCAGTGTTTTTTGTAGCGCAAAGTCCGCCGATTAAAAGTCTCATGGCAGGCAGGTACTTGGGATTTGAAGGAGTCTCTATCTTTATTAAATCCGGCATCAGTCTTCACCTCTTACGGAAAATACTTCGTCCAATTTTGTTATTTTAAATAATTTTTTTATATTGGGCTTAATATTTATTAAAGAAATTGTGTTGCCGTCGTCCTTGATCTCTTTCAAAAGATAAATAAGAGCTCCCAAACCTGTTGAGTCAATGTACTCAAAGTCCTTGCCGTCAATTTCTATATTTTTTTTGTCCTTCATATACTCCATGAGTATTTCTCTCTTAAATGAGTCTGTGGAATTAATATCCAATTCCCCGATGGGATAGACTTTTAACTTGTCAGGTGCGTCTTTAAATTTAAGATTAAAGTCCATAGGCCCTCCTAATCTTCTCCAATGTACTTTGCAACCGCCACAACTTCAGAGTCCTTAATATTCATAAGTTTTACTCCCGATGTGGATCTGCCTTGTACGGAAATGCCCTTCGCTTCTATTCTTATAATAATTCCCTTTTCAGTTATCATCATAAGCTCGTCGTCCTTGGTAACTACCTTGGCACTTACTACCTTTCCTGTCTTTTTAACGGCCTTGTATGCAATAAGACCCTTGCCCCCTCTTCTTTGAAGTTTGTATTCGGAACTCTTGGTCATTTTGCCGTAGCCTTTTTCAGAAATTACAAGTAAGTACTTGTCCAGGTCGTTAATGTCAAAACCAACTACACAGTCGTCTTTGTCCAAGTTAATTCCTATAACGCCGATGGAATTTCTGCCCATATTTCTCACTTCTTTTTCGGAGAATGTTATGGACTTGCCGTTCTTAGTCACAAGGACAATGGCGTTGTTGCCCGTTGTCGGCCTTACTCCTACAAGGGAGTCTTCTTCTCTAAGTTTTATGCCGATAATTCCCGACCTTCTTATGTTCATATAGTCGGAAAGTTCCGTCTTCTTAACATATCCTTCTCTTGTCACCATAAAGAGGTATTTGCAGTCCATTTCTTTGTTGATCGGAACTACTTCCGTAATTTCTTCTCCCTGTTGAAGCTCCAAGAGATTTACAATTGCAGTGCCCTTTGCCTGTCTCGATCCTTCCGGAATTTCGTAGGCGTTTTTGGCAAAGCATCTGCCTGTATTTGTAAAGAAAAGTATTTTGTCGTGAGTTGAGGTAATGTAAATGTCCTTTACAAAGTCCTCTTCTCTCGTGGTAAGGGCGGATATACCCGTGCCGCCACGTCTTTGAGGTTTGTATGTGCCTTCAGGCATTCTCTTTATATAGCCGAATTGTGTAAGAGTTATAACCACATCTTCTTCAGGGATTAAATCTCTTACGTCAATGTCTCCCTCATCAGGTACGATTACAGTTCTTCTAAAGTCTTGGTACTTGGTCTTTACTTCTTCAAGCTCATCTATAATTACTTGGTCCAAAAGTTCTTTGTTTTCAAGTATGGATTTAAGTCTTGCTATTTCCTTGATTAAAGCTTCGTATTCAGCTTCAAGCTTTTCTCTTTCAAGTCCTGTCAAGCGTCTGATTTGCATTGAGAGAATTGCTTGGCCTTGAATTTGTGTCAGGTTAAATTCCTTGTTAAATTTTTCCAAGGCTTCGTCGTCATTTTTAGAATGTCTTACTATTTCTATAATTCTGTCAATGTTGTCTAAGGCAATTTTTAAACCTTCAATTATGTGAGCTCTCGCTTCAGCCTTGTCAAGTTCAAACTGAGTTCTTCTTGTAGTGACTTCTTCTCTGTGTTCCACATAGTACTTGATAAGTTCTTTTAAGTTAAGTACTTGAGGCACGCCTTTTACAAGAGCAAGGTTTATAATTCCGAAGGTAATTTGCATTTGAGTGTTTTTGTAAAGGTTGTTAAGTACAACGGACGCATTTGCATCTCTCTTTAACTCAATTACAATTTTAATTCCCTTTCTGTTGGACTCGTCTCTTAAAGCGCTTATGCCTTCAAGTCTTTTTTCCTTTACAAGTTCGGCAATTTTCATAATCAAATTTGCCTTGTTAACTTGGTATGGTACTTCAGTAATTACTATTCTCTGTCTGTTTTTAATTTCTTCTATTTCCGCAACGGCTCTTACTTGAATTTTGCCCCTGCCTGTCTTGTAGGCATCTTCAATTCCTTTTTTGCCAAGTATTTGTCCACCTGTGGGAAAGTCGGGACCCTTTATAGTCTTTGAAAGCTCGTCAATTGATATGTCCTTGTCCTTTATATAGAGTACACATCCATCTATGACTTCCTTTAAATTATGAGGCGCCATATTGGTAGCCATACCTACGGCTATACCTGAGGATCCGTTTACAAGTAAGTTGGGAAATCCTGAGGGCAGAACTGTAGGTTCCTGTTCTCTCTCGTCATAGTTGGGGACAAAGTCAACGGTGTTTTTGTTAATGTCCTTTAACATTTCCTGTGCCAAGCGAGTCATTCTGATTTCCGTATAACGCATTGCCGCCGGCGGGTCTCCGTCTATTGTACCGAAGTTACCTTGTCCGTCTGCAAGAGTGTATCTCGTGTTAAAGTCCTGTGCCAGCCTTACAGCCGCATCGTAAATGGAACTGTCGCCGTGGGGGTGAAACTTACCCATTATTTCTCCCACAAGTGTTGCCGACTTTCTATATCCCTTGTCAGGTGTCAGTCCCAAGGTTTGCATACCGTAGATTATTCTCCTGTGTACCGGCTTTAGTCCGTCTCTTACATCAGGTAGAGCACGAGCCACAATTACACTCATGGAGTAATCTAAGTATGAACTTCTCATCTTTTCTTCAATTGATGCTTCAATTATTCCGTTTTGTCTGTTTAAATTATCCATAATTCCTCCTAAGCATCAATATTCTCAGCATAGACGGCATTTTCTTGAATAAATTCACGTCTCGGCTCAACATCTGAACCCATTAAGACTGAAAATACTTCGTCCGCTTCAACCATATCTTCTATTTCAACTTTAATTAAAATACGAGTGTCAGGGTTCATAGTCGTTTCCCAAAGTTGTTCCGCATTCATTTCCCCAAGACCTTTATATCTTTGAATTTTAAAGTTTTTATCTCTGCCAAGTTCATTCATGGCACTTTCAAGTTCTTCGTCGCTGTAACAGTATCTGATGACTTTTTCTCCTCTCTTTATGCCGTAAAGAGGTGATTTTGCCACATATACATGGCCATCTTCTATTAAAGGTCTCATGTATCTGAAGAAAAATGTAAGGAGAAGTGTCATTATGTGAGCGCCGTCCACGTCGGCATCGGTCATAATAATAATCTTGCCGTAGCGCAGACCTTCCATTGAAAATTCGTCGCTTATTCCCGTGCCGAAGGCGGTAATCATGGCCTTTATTTCTTCCGAATTTAAAATCTTGTCAAGTCTTGCCTTTTCCACGTTCATAATCTTTCCTCTAAGAGGAAGAATAGCTTGAATTTCACTGTCACGACCCATCTTTGCCGTGCCTCCTGCAGAGTCCCCTTCCACTAAAAAGATTTCGTTCTGTTCAATGTCTGAAAGGTGACAGTCCCAAAGTTTGCCCGGCAGAGCCATTGTATCAAGGACTGATTTTTTACGAGTTAAATCTCTCGCTTTTCTTGCAGCTTCTCTGGCACGTCTTGCCTGTAGTGATTTTTCCAAAATCATTTTGGCGTCACGAGGATTTTCTTCCAAGAACACCGCCAAGTTGTCGGAGATTACCGAGTCCACAACTCCTCTTATTTCGCTGTTGCCAAGCTTAGCCTTTGTCTGTCCTTCAAATTGAGGATTGGGCATCTTAACACTTATAACGGCGGTAAGACCTTCTCTTACGTCGTCTCCCGTCAAGTTTTCTTCTTTTTCTTTTATAATGTTGTACTTTCTGCCGTAGTCGTTAATTGTCCTTGTAAGGGCGGATCTGAAACCTGAAAGGTGAGTTCCACCTTCTTCCGTGTTAATGTTGTTGGCAAAGGTAAGTACATTTTCAGCATAGGAGTCGGTGTATTGAATAGCAGCTTCTACAGCTATATTTTCTCTCACTTCGTCCATGTAAATAACATTTTGATGCACCGGAGTTTTTTTCTTGTTAATATACTCTACAAAGCTTTTAATTCCGCCTTCGTAGTGATATATTTCTCTCTTGTCCGATCTCTTGTCTATAAATTCAATTTTAATTCCCTTGTTTAAAAATGCCATTTCCCTAAATCTCTTGGAAAGGACTTCAAAGGAAAACTCTACCGTCTCTTTAAATATTTCCGGGTCCGGATAAAAAATTATCTGAGTTCCCGTCTCTTTTTTATTAGCATCGCCTACGACTTTAAGTTCCGTTACCGCATTACCTCTGGAAAATTCCTGTCTGTAAATGTGTCCGTCTCTTTTAACTACTGCAATTAATTTTGATGAAAGGGCGTTTACAACGGAAACCCCTACTCCGTGAAGTCCGCCGGAAACTTTGTATGCGTTGTTGTCAAATTTTCCTCCGGCATGAAGTACGGTAAGTACGGTTTCAACTGTACTCTTACCTGTTTGTGGGTGAATTCCTGTGGGAATACCTGAGCCATTGTCTTCAATTGAGGCGCTGCCGTCAGTATCCAAGGTAATTACTATGTGGTCGCAAATCCCTGCAAGGGCCTCGTCAATTGAGTTGTCCACAACTTCATATACCAAGTGGTGAAGTCCCCTGGGACCTGTGGAGCCTATATACATCCCCGGCCTTGTACGCACCGGTTCAAGTCCTGTAAGTACTTTTATGTCCTGGGCATCATAGTGCCTTTTGTTATTATTTTCCATTATCTTCTCCCGTTATCATAATAAAATTACCTTCTCTTTCCATGTCAAAATCCGTTGTTGTAATAAAGGATTGAATGTCCTTCAGCTTTGAAAATAAATATTTTCTCCTCTTCTCATCCAATTCGGAAAACACATCGTCAAGTAAGAGCACCGGATAGTAGCCTTTTACATTTTTAATAATCTCACACTCGGCTATTTTAAGTGCAAGTACCAAGGATCTTATTTGACCTTGTGATCCGAAAACTTTTAAATTTTCTCCATTTATATAAAATTCCAAATCGTCCCTGTGTGGACCTATTGTCGTGTAACCGAAATTAAGATCTCTCTCTTCGGAATTTTTAAGGGCCTCTATGAAACTTTTTTCCATTTTTTCAGAGTCTTTAAAAATTTCCACAGTTGAGAGATAATTTATTTTAAGTTCCTTGTCATTTGAAAAAACTTCTCTGTAATTTTCTCTACCTATTTTTTCCAAGTCCCTTATGTACTTTAATCTCATTTTTAAAATACCTGAGCCGTACTTGGCAAGCTCTCTGTTGTAAATATTTATAAGATCTTTAAATTCTCTTCCTTTTCTTCTCTTTAAAAGTGTGTTTCTGCTGTAAAGTATGTTGCGATAGTTTTGACTGTAGTGGCTGTACATGTAACTTATTTCTTCCAAGGATGAGTCAATATAGTCTCTTCTCGTGCTCGGTCCCGACTTTACCATTAAAAGGGACTCAGGTGTAAAGACTACCTTTGAACCTAATTTGTTAAGGTCTTTAATACTCTTTACATTTTTGTCGTTTACATAAAAACTTTTAACCTTATCTGTAAGTAAGACTTTGTAGTCGTATGTGTAGCCTTCTATTTCAACTTTTGCTTCTAAAACCGCCACATTGCTGTCAAAGTTTATAAGCTCCTTGTCCTTCGAAGTTCTGAAACTCTTTCCTGTAATGAGATAACTTATAGCCTCTATGAGATTAGTTTTTCCCACGCCGTTTTCTCCGATTATTATATTTTTTCCTTCCTTCGGATACATTTCAAAAAAGTGGTAATTTCTAAATTCAATTAATTTAAGGCTTAAAATATTCATATCTCACCTAATAATTTTTATTTCTTCGTCCATAAAGGAGACTACATCATTTTCCCTAAGCTTCTTACCTCTCATGGTGCAGGTCTCGCCGTTTACTTTAACCATTCCTTCCAAAATAAAGTGCTTGGCTTCTCCTCCGGAACTTGCCATGGAAGTAAACTTAAGTGCGTCCTGCAGGGTAATGTATTCACCTTTAAGCTCTAATTCTCTCATCCTGCAAGCCTCACAGGCAGTACAAGGTATAGATAGTCGTCTTTGTCTACAGGTCTAATAATCAAAGGATTTACAGAGTCTGTAAAGTTGAGATTAACTTCTTCCTCGTCCATTATTTTAAGTCCTTCAAC
>QWCK01005175.1_pt1 | contig 17444 bp, 15 predicted proteins | sample 1972571 | NCBI WGS metagenome assembly QWCK01 (sample SAMN09866710, study PRJNA288562) | Human gut metagenome isolate term2_stool, whole genome shotgun sequencing... | isolation source: gut | host: Homo sapiens | place: USA: California
GGCTTGCCTGCAAGAGAGTTCCAGACTTTTGGCGCGCCCCACATGGAGCACGGAGCGGTGCAGAGGCAGCGCGGGAGTGCGGAGTGCGGTAGCGTTGTGCGAGCGCGGAGCGCGAAACAACGCGAAATCAGCAGGAGAGGTTGAAGGACAGGCGTTCCCCGCAGGCTTGCCTGAAAGAGAGTTCCAGACTTAGGGCGCGCCCCGCATGGAGCACGGAGCGGTGCAGAGGCAGCGCGGGAGTGCGGAGTGCGGTAGCGTTGTGCGAGCGCGGAGCGCGAAACAACGCGAAATCAGCAGGAGCCACATATTTAAGCACTATTAGGAAGAAAAGCTTGGGAGGACACAGCGGTGACAACATTTCTGACGGCAGGCATCATACGCACGGCACTGGAGCTGGGCATGATCTACTCTCTGGTGGCGCTGTCGCTGTTTATCAGCTTCAGCATACTGGATATCTGTGATCTGTCCACGGACGGCTGCTATACCTTCGGCTGTGCGGTCGGCGCGATCGTGACCATAGCGGGACACCCGCTGCTCGGCATACTTGCGTCTGTCGTCGCGGGCGTCTGCTCCGGACTGGTGACTGCGCTGCTCCAGACGCGCTTCGGTGTGCAGAGTATACTTGCGGGTATCATCGTAAATACAGGACTCTACACCGTAAATCTCGCCGTTATGGGATTTTCCTCCAATGTGTCGATTTTTGGAACGGACACGGTATTTACGCTTTTTGGCGGTCTGAGCAGCTCTCCCTTCTGGGCGGAATGGAGCAGGCTCATTCTTCTGGCGGGCATACTTCTCGTTGTGTGCCTCTTTATCAACTGGTTTTTGAAGACGCGGCTGGGGCTCTCAATCCGGGCGACCGGAGACAGCATGGCAATGATACGCGCATCTTCCATCAACCCCGGCATTATGATTGTGGTGGGGCTCTGTTTTTCAAACGCACTGACGGGGCTTGCGGGCTCTCTGGTCGGTCAGTACAACAAAACCTGCGACATCAACCTCGGGACAGGTATGGTGACAATCGCTCTGGCCTCTCTCATCATCGGTGAGACCCTGATGGGTAAGCGGAAGATGTCAATGCGGATTCTGGGAGTCGTGATCGGCTCCTGCCTGTACCGCTTCATCATATCGCTGGCACTGCGCCTGAATGTGCCGACAGAGGCCTTCAAGCTGGTCTCAGCCATCATTGTCGCAGTTGCAATTGCAGCGCCTGAGGCGCAGAAGATGCTGGCATTTCAGGGTAGAAAGAATGCGGCGCTGCGGAAGAGACGCGCGAACGGGGAGGTGCAGTGATGCTCAGAATCGAGGGGATTTCAAAGACCTTTAATCCCGGAACGGTGAATGAAAAGAAGGGGTTGGACAGTCTCTCCCTGCACCTGCAGCGTGGGGATTTTGCGACGATTGTCGGTTCAAACGGCGCGGGAAAATCTACTCTCTTCAACGCGATTGCGGGATCCTTTTATGCGGATGAGGGGGAGATCTGGCTGGACGGTGAGGATATCAGCTTTATGCCGGAGCACGCCAGAAGCCGCTTTATCGGGAGACTTTTTCAGGATCCGCTGATGGGAACTGCACCACATATGACGATTGAGGAGAATCTGACGATTGCCTATCTGCGGGCTGCGGAGCATAAGCGCGGCATCTTCAGCAGGCCGTCGAAGCAGGAGCGAAAGTTCTTCCGGGAGCAGCTTGGCCTCCTGCACATGGGACTGGAGAATCGCATGGAGAACCCGGTGGGACTGCTCTCCGGCGGTCAGAGGCAGGCACTGACCCTGCTCATGGCGACGGTCGTGACTCCGAAGCTTCTTCTTCTGGATGAGCATACGGCGGCGCTGGATCCCGGGACAGCGGCGAAGGTGCTCTCGCTGACCGAGAGCATTATCCGCGAGAGAAATATTACCTGTCTCATGGTGACACATAATATGAATCAGGCGCTGGAGCTGGGAAACCGCACGCTGATGATGAATGCGGGACGCATCGTGTTTGATGTTTCCGGCGAGGCGAGAAGCGGGATGAGTGTGCAGGATCTTCTGGATCGCTTTGCGGAGGGCTCCGGGAAGCGCTTTGACAATGACAGAATTCTGCTTTCTACGAAAGAGGGGATATGATGCGCAGTAATTTTTTTAGACAATTGGAGGAACTGAATCCAAATGCGGAGAATCGCACATTGACGGTGCTGTCCGGCGAGAGGAGGGGGCTTCGCTTTCTCTATTCCGGTGGGAAGCAGCTCTTTCCGAAGGCGGGGGAGGCCGCTTCACCTGTGAGCGCGGAGGAGTATGCGGCGCTTCCGGTGCGGGCGGCGCTGGTGACGGAGAGCGGAGAGCGCATTTACACGGAGCTTCTCACACAGGAGAAACAGCTCATCATCTGCGGCGGAGGACACGTCTCGCTGCCAATTATTCGTATGGCGCGCATGCTCGACTTTCGTGTGACGGTGCTGGAGGACCGGGAGGAATTTGCGGAGCACGCAAGAGCGGCCGGAGCTTCTAAAGTGCGCTGCGGAAGCTATGAGACTCTGCTTGAAGAGATCCCGGGCGGCGCGGACACCTTCTTTGTGATCGTGACGCGCGCCCATCGCTTTGATCTCGACTGCCTGCGGGTGATTCTCCGAAAGCCCTGCGCCTATATCGGGATGATGGGCAGCAAGCGGAGGGTTGCAATGGTGATGCATACGCTCTCTGAGGAGGGAGTGCCCCGGGAACTGCTGGAGACCGTTCACTCGCCGATCGGTCTGAAGATTGAGGCGGAAACTCCGGAGGAGATCGCGGTCTCTGTCATTGCAGAGATTATTGCGGTAAAGAACCGGAATCCGCAGAGCTTCGGCTATCCGGCAGAACTGCTCTCAGAACTTCAGCGTGAGGAGAGAGAGGATTGCGTGCTTGCGACGATTATTTCCAGGCGCGGTGCAGCGCCGAGAACCACGGGCACCAAGATGCTGATCTTTAGGGAGCGCACGATCGGAACCATAGGCGGCGGCTGCGCGGAGGGCTGGGTTCTCGCGACTGCGCAGGATATGCTGAGCGGGAGCGGAGAGACATTTTGCAGCGAGCGTCTGGATCTGAAGGCTATGGCTGAGGAGGAGGAGAGCATGGTCTGCGGCGGGGAGATAGAAGTTCTGCTGGAGTGCTTGTAAAGAGAGAAGAAAACGTATACAGTATGGTTAGTGACAGCATATTGTGTGTGACAAATCTGAAGAGATCGGGATAATGATGGGGAGACGGAACAGAAAGAAGAGGGGCGCGCAGACATTCCCGGGAGTGGCTGCGCTTCTTTTCGTATTTGTCCTTGCGCTGCTGCTCATGCTGCAGCTGAGGCGGGAGCTCCGTAACAGCCGGGTTTATTCAGATTCTGTGGAGAAGTGGCGCCCCAGCGTGGAGCGCTGTGCAAAGCAGGAACATATTCCCCTCTACACGGACTGCCTCCTTGCGATCATGCAGGTGGAGTCCAATGGCGAGACGGATGATGTGATGCAGTCAAGCGAATCGCTGGGGCTCGAGCCGAATGCGCTGGATTCCGAGGCCTCAATTGCTCAGGGCTGCGCCTACTTTGCGATGCTGGTGCGCAGTGCGGAGAGCAACTATCTGGATCTCCAGAGCACAATTCAGGCTTATAATTTCGGCAAGGGCTATCTCTATTATGTGGCCTCAAATGGGGGCAGACACAGCAGAGAGCTGGCAGAGCAGTTTGCGGCGGAGCAGTCCGGCGGGGTGAAGAAGCAGTACAGAAATCCTGTGGCGCTGGAGGCAAATGGCGGGTGGCGCTATGCCTACGGAAATATGTTTTATGCAGAGCTGGTGAATGAGCTGCTTGATATGAGGAGAAAAGAGATGGAACTGAGTATCGTTTCGACTTTACTGGTGCTGCTGGCGGCGGGAGAGAGCGCTGTATTGGCGGTGCTGGAGCTCCTTCTGCCGCATTCTGCGCTGAGCGCACAGCTCCTGCGTCTCGGAGAGCGGGAGCTGAAACGGCACAGCGTGCAGAAGCTGGTCCGGAACAGAGGGCTGCAGCACGGGATGGCGGCACTGCTTCTGCTCTATGGCTGCTTCGCGTCCTCCAACCCGCGGGAGTTCTGCGCGGCGGTGCTCGTCGCGCTGCTGGCATCGGCCTTTTACGGCGCGCTGAGTCTGGATCCGCTTATGCTGTTCTGGCAGGGGGGGCCCGCAGCGGTAGCGCTGACGAGTATACTGCTGACGAGTGGTCTGCCGTACTGAAATCAGCTTTTGGTATTTACTGCTTTGGGAAGTGCGTGCAGGGTGTTTCGGACATAAAACTTTGTGCAGCAGGAGATGAGAACGGACTTCAGCAGATAGACTCTGTCGTTTTCGGCAGTGATATCCTGAAAGTCCTTTTTTTCTTTGATACAGTACAGGACTGCCTCAAAGAGCTTGCAGAAACTGTTGTAGGCAGTGGAGAGCTTTGTGTTGTCCAGTGCGATGTCAATCAGAGCGGAAATATCCTGTATGCTGTATACCTGCTTCAGGATGCAGAGAACCATGAGTGTTGCCACCTGTGTGCGGGTGTACTGCTTTTTAACCGGGGCAGGAATGATTTTCATCTTGACATAATTGTTCAGCATGGCTCCGGTCAGTATTCCGGTGTCCCGCTTGCGTCCGGATTCGGGGTGCGAGCCGAGTACTGGTTCCAGTACCTGGGTGATCAGAGTTACGACCTGATCAGAGTAGAGCTCAATGCTTGGAAGCTCTGTCCAGCGCGGCAGAATCTGTGGCATTTCCTGGTTCATCATAACCTCCTTATAGTGAAGAATATTGTATGACTTCAGAATTGGAAGAAAATGAAAAACTTGCGGGTATCGCTTCAGGCTGTTTTGAGTATGCGCTTTTCTGCCATGGCCTTAAGGCGTCTGCGCATCGCGGAGAAGCCGGAGAGTACCTCATAGGAGGCGACGAGCTTATCCGCCATAATCAAGGTGAAGGCGAGGCGGCTGGTGGGGAGATGCAGCGAAAGAGGAAACATATGTGCGCGTATCGCTCTGTCTTCTTCCTGTGTCAGGCCGAAAAGTCTGCCTGCATTGTCCGCGGCCTCCTCAGGATGATAGAAGCAGTAGAGTCCCGGATGATCATTTTTCTGATAATAATTCACATAGCAGAGATCGTGAAGCAGGCCGATCTTTACGGCGCTTTCGACATCCACCCCGGTCTTTTCGGAGAGCCATATCATGCACACTGCAACGCGGAGACAATGGTCATAGGTGTTGGTGTAGACATGACGCGGAAAGTCCAGCAGGCGGCGGAAGTCCTCGCTCTCAAGAATTTGCCGTGCGGCGGGAGCATTTTCCAGCACATAGTTTCTGTAGTCTTCGTTCATAGGCACTCCAAATGGTATGAGAAGCTTTGCAGACCGCATATTGCGGCCTGCAAAGCAGTTGATATAATCCAGAGTTTTCAGTATAGCCCAGATTTTCAGGGAGAGCTAGAGTTTTACATAAATTTAAGAAATGAACAGCTCTTGCAGGGCGGAGGTCTGCGCAGTACGCTATATACAGAAGAGAAGCTGCAGCCTGTCCCGCAGGGCAGATCTGCTTTTGTTTCCAGCCACAGGGAGGAAATGAACATGCCAAAAGTTTCAATTATCATACCGGTCTATAACGCAGAGCAGGTATTGGAGCGCTGTGTGGACAGCGTGCTCGCTCAGGAATTTAAGGACTTTGAGCTGCTCCTCATGGACGACGGGAGCACAGATGGTACGGCGGCGATTTGCGACGCCTATGCGGAGCGGGACGGCCGGGTCAGGGTGATACATAAAGAGAACAGTGGTGTCTCCGACACGAGAAATCAGGCGCTGCGTCTGGCGGGAGGGGAATATCTTCAGTTTCTCGACGCGGACGACTGGATCACGCCTGAAGCGACGCGTCTCTTTGTCCGAGCAGCGGAGGAGAGCGGAGCAGAGCTGGTGGTCTCGGACTTTTACCGTGTGGTGAAGAACTGGAGCTCACACAAGGGTTCGATTGAGGAGGAGGGGGTACTCACGCGGGAGCAGTTTGCGGACTGGATGGCGAAGAGCCCTGCGGATTACTATTACGGCGTGCTCTGGAACAAGCTCTATCGCCGTGCCCTTGTGGAGCGCCATCAGCTGCGCATGGATCCGGAGCTTCGCTGGTGCGAGGACTTTATCTTCAATCTGGAATATATACTTCATACAAAGCACATCTGCATTCTGCGCGTGCCGCTCTATTACTATGTGAAGACAGAGGGCTCGCTCGTGCAGCGGGGCCTGAATATCGGCAGTATTGTCCGCATGAAGCTGAATGTGATCGAATACTACTCGAAGTTTTATAAAAACATATACAGCGAGGATGATTATCAGTGGAAGCGTGCGGAGGTCTACAGCTTCCTGCTGGACTACTCTCATGACGACATGGTGATTCCCATGCTTCCCGGAAGTCAGAGGCTGGGGAAGGAGCGGACGCTGGCGCTGCATGAGCTGCGGGAGCGCAATGTCTGGATTCACAGCTACTATGAGAACAGGCTCATGCGGAGAATGCTGGAAATTGCCGCAAAACGCCTCGACCTTGACTACAAAGATGCCTGTGCTATGATGTTTTTAGAGAGCTTTGGCTGTGTGGAGAGTCTCAGGGAGTTTGCGGAATGTGTGGCGCTTCCGCCCGTTGCGGCGGCCGCACTTCTGGAGAGACTGGCACTGAAGGGCTATGTCAGGACAGAGCTCGGACGTCCTGCGAGCGCGCAGCTCACAGAGAATGCGGCAGAGCTGATTGCTGTGCTGAAGGAAGCAGTGACAGATGTGGATGAGACAGAGACGGAAGGGATGAGCGAGGCAGAGCGCCGGACTTATCTTGACCTCCGGAACAGAGCGCTGGAGAATCTGAAGCGGCGCCTGGAGCGCTGATGCTGCTGTGCGGCAGGCGTCGGGGACAGAGCTGCAGCTATATGAGAGCGGATAAAGAAAGGTCAGCACGGAGTAACTGCAGTCAGCAGAGTACAGCGCCGTGTGCGCAGAGGAGGTGGGCGTGAAGGAGAAGAAACAAAGATTGAAACCACATGTACACCGTATTGATGCAGGCTGGGACAATGCGCGCTTTCTGGCAGAGGCGGAGACGGAGCTTCAGGGAGAGCTCGTCTATGTCGCTGTGACCATGCACAGGAAGGCGCGGAGCTATCGGCTGCTCAGAGAGAGTGAGTATGATACTGTGTTCTGCCGGACAGACGGCGTGCAGCTGAGTCCAGAGGCAGAGCTAAGGCGCTTCCTGAACCTTCGGGCAGCGGCGGCGGAGGAGACGGAATATCTCTCCTGCCTGGCAGTTCTTGACAATATTGTGGATGATGCCGAGTCGCTTTTAGAGTATCACTGGCAGCCGGGAGGAGAAATTGATGATCCTTATGGCGCAGAAGGTCTTGCAGAGGAAGAGGAATACTAGTATACTAGATTCATGAGATCCTGCGGGAAGCTGTGTATGCTGGCGCTGGGATCGGCGTGTGGTAGCAGTATAACAATTATAAATTTTATATCTGATAAGGGGGCACCTTCATGAAACTGAATCTCAGACCGGCAGAGGAGTGCAGATTTGATGCAGTGAGCTTAGGAGAGATCATGCTGCGGCTTGATCCGGGAGAGGGGAGAATCCGCACTGCCCGGAGCTTTCGCGCGTGGGAGGGCGGCGGAGAGTACAATGTGATCCGCGGCCTGCACAAGTGCTTTGGTATGAATACTGCTGTGATCACTGCCTTTGCGGACAATGAAATTGGCATGCTGATGAAGGACTTTATCGAGCAGGGAGGTGTGAATACCTCTCTCATCCACTGGAAGAAGACAGATGGAATCGGCAGACTGTACCGCAACGGTATCAATTTCACGGAGCGCGGCTTCGGGATCCGCGGTGCGGTGGGCTGCTCTGATCGTGCAAATACCGCAATCTCTCAGGCGACGCCGGAGGACTTTGATTTTGATTATATCTTCGGCGAGCTGGGCGTTCGCTGGCTGCACACCGGCGGCATCTATGCGGCTCTCTCCGAGCAGGCATGCGAGACTGTGATTGCTGCCTGCAAGGCTGCGAAGAAATACGGCACTGTGGTCTCCTATGATCTGAACTACCGTCCTTCCATGTGGAGTGCGATCGGCGGTCTTAAGAAGGCGCAGGAGGTGAACCGCGAGGTCGCAAAATATGTGGATGTGATGATCGGAAATGAGGAGGACTTCACAGCCTGCCTCGGATTCCAGATCGAGGGGAATGATGAGAATCTGAAGGAGCTGAATATCGAGGGCTACAAGAAGATGATCGGTGAGGCGGCAAAGGCCTATCCGAATTTCAAGGCAGTTGCGACGACGCTTCGCACGGTGAGAACTGCGACTGTCAACGACTGGAAGGCTATCTGCTGGGCAGACGGCGAGATTCATATGTCCAAGGAGTACAATGGTCTTGAAATCATGGATCGCGTCGGAGGAGGAGATTCCTTCGCTTCCGGACTGGTGTACGGTCTTATGACGACCGGCGACCCGGAGAAGGCTGTGAACTACGGCGCGGCGCACGGTGCACTTGCGATGACCACTCCGGGCGACACCTCCATGGCGAGCGTCAGGGAGGTAGAGGCGATCATGGGCGGCGCCGGTGCGAGAGTGAAGCGATAAGAGAGTCTGTATATCTGTAGGAAGAGGGCCTGTGGTGTGTACCGCGGGCTCTCTGATATTGGAAGAGAGGTGGAGCTTTGAGAAAGACGAAGATAGTCTGTACGATAGGGCCGGTGAGCGAGAGCGAGGAGATGCTTCGAAAGCTGATGCACGCGGGCATGGATGTGGCACGTTTTAACTTCTCACACGGGAGTCACGAGGAGCACGAGGCGAAATTCAAGCGGGTCGTGAAGCTGCGGCGGGAGCTGGAGCTGCCGGTCGCGACCTTGCTGGATACAAAGGGGCCGGAGATCCGCCTGAGAGATTTTGCAGGCGGCAGAGCGACTCTTGCGGAGGGGCAGAAATTTACTCTCACGGCAGAGGAGGTGCTGGGAGATGCAAGCCGTGCTTCGATCAGCTATAAGGAGCTGCCGGAGGATGTGAAGCCTGGCGGCAGCATATTGATTGACGATGGTCTGATCGCGCTCCGCGTCGATGCGGTGCGCGGGGCGGAGATCGAGTGTACGGTGCTGAATGGCGGGGAGGTCTCTGACCGGAAGGGCGTGAATGTTCCGGGAGCGGATCTGTCCATGCCCTTTATCAGTGAGCAGGACAGAGCGGACATTGAGTTCGGCTGTGAGCAGGGCTTTGATTATATCGCGGCCTCGTTCACGAGAACCGCGGATGATATCCGGGAGATTCGGAAGATTCTGGATGCCAACGGCAGCAAAATGAAGATTATTGCGAAGATCGAGAGCGTGCAGGGCGTCAGAAATCTCGAGGAAATACTGGAGGAGGCCAATGGCGTCATGGTTGCACGGGGCGATCTCGGCGTCGAGGTGCCCGCAGAGGAGGTGCCTGTACTTCAGAAGCAGATCATAAAGCGCGCACTGCAGCTGGGGAAGCCTGTGATCACCGCGACGCAGATGCTGGACTCCATGATGCACCACCCCCGTCCCACGAGGGCGGAGGTGACGGATGTAGCCAATGCGATCTATGACGGGACGACAGCGATCATGCTCTCCGGAGAGACTGCGGCGGGGGCCTATCCTGTCGAGGCTGTGACCATGATGGCAAAGATTGCAGAGCGGACGGAGCAGGACATCAACTATCAGGAGCGCAGAAAGAAGCTCAGCACTGCGGAGCAGACAGATGTGACGACAGCGATCTCCGATGCGACCTGCACTGTGGCGGAGGATATCCGCGCACGGGCCGTGATTACGGTTACAATCTCCGGCTTCACGGCGCGGCGGCTCTCCAAGTACCGCCCTGCCTGTCCCATCATTGCCTGCACGGTGAATCAGACCACGGCCTGCCAGATGAACCTGCTCTTTGGTGTGCTGCCGATGTTCATTCCGCAGGAGGACAATGCAGAGATGCTCTTCGATGCCGCAATCTGCGCCGCGAAAAAGCGCGGCTATGTGCAGGAGGGAGACAATGTGGTCCTGACGGCAGGTCTGCCGCTCGGCGTCAGTGGAAATACGAATATGATACGCGTGATGGAGGTCAGCTGAGCTTAAGCTTTGGACATCAGACCATAACGAAAGCAAAACCGTTGCTATTGCAACATACATTTCCCGCATCCTGTGTTAGAAATAAAGAACAGTAATCATAATCAGGAGGGAAATGCTGATGAGTGCATTTTTAGGGCCGATTCATTTCTGGCTTTACCGTAAGATACAGCTTCAAGAGGAGCTAATCCGGGAGATCGCGGCGCAGGCGAAGCAACAGAGCTTCGGTGCAGCAGCGGGAGACTACAGCTGCTATGTGAGCGGAGAGCTCAGGCCGCTGGATGAGCTGATTGATACGATGAACATTCATGGCTGGCTGCAGGAGCGCATCCATGATGCCGAGTCACGGTACGCGGGACTGGTTTCTGAGATCCTGAAAAGGGATCCCGGGAAGCTGGAGAAGCTTCGTGCACTTGCGTTTCGCTTTGGAGAGGCGCATGCGCTCCGCGCGGACAGCACGGCGCCACAGGCCTACAGAGGCTTTGAGGATGTGTTTCTGAACGGGATGCCCTGTGACCGCGTGAATATGCTGAAGGTGCAGGAGGCAGATGCTGTCGCCTGGGAGCAGACGCAGGACCTTCACGGAGCTTTCTGGACGGAGAAGGGGCTCTCGCCGGATATCTACTATGAGCTTCGCACGGCGCAGATGCAGGGGATGCTGCAGCAGACCGCACTGCACCTTGAGAGCACGGACAGTAGGCATTACGAAATTCGAGGTGAGAGATGAACAGCAGCATAGAACTGATGATGGAAGAGCACGCAAATATCAGCATAATGCTTGAGGTGATACGGCGCATGTGCTGCGGTATACTGGAGGGCGCGGAGGTCGATGCAGCGGATATCCGGGATATTGTTGATTTTGTGCGAAACTATGCGGATCGCCATCACCACAAGAAGGAAGAGGAGTGTCTCTTCACTGAGATGGTGAGCCACATGGGAAAGGTTGCAGACAATCTGGTGACACATGGAATGATGGTGGAGCACGATATGGGGCGCGGACATGTTCTGGCACTGGAGACTGCGCTGAAACTCTACGAGGCAGGTCCAAAGACAGAATATAAGCTCGATATACTCACCGAGGCCATGGGCTATGCAAATCTTTTAAAGCGCCACATCGAGAAGGAAAATAATGTGGTCTATCCCTTTGCCGAGCGTCAGCTGCCTCCGGAGGTTTTTCAGAAGATTGATGCGGACTGCGCTGCTTTTGAGGAGACAGAGCGGGCGGCAGGCGTGCAGGAGAAGTATCTGGCGCTGATGGAACGGCTGGAGCAGAAGTATTCAGACTGAGATGTCTGAATGGCAGAGAGATCATCATCGCCTTGACATTTTGTGTCCTGCCGCTTAGAATAAAGGCGTTCAAATGCAGTGATGGCGCAAAGTAGCGTCGGGAAGCCGTAAAGAGAGGGGAGTGGAAGCTGAGAGCTCGCCCGGTGAACCGAAGAGTGAAATTTCACGCCGGAGCAGCGGGATTGAAGCGGTGATCCGCTGAGCTTTTTCGGATCATGCAGTGCTAGGTTTCGACGCGGTCCGCGTTATAGACAGAAAGAGCCTGTGAAAGCAGGAAGCCGGGTGGTACCGCGGGTGGATCAGAGAACTCGTCCCATATTTTCTCCAGAAGGAGAAAGTATGGGACTTTTTGAGTGCATAAGTCCCTGTCAGGTGCCGGTGTCCGGGCGTGAGCTTGCTCACAGCCGGACACCGGCATCTGACAGGACAACAGACATGAGCAAAAAAGCGGCGCGAAACGCAGTGAGCGCAGCGATTTGCGAATGTCTGTGAGCGCAGCGAGAGTGCGCAGCACGAAGCTGCGCGGGACTTACGCAGTACACTCTGACTGCTGGCTAGCAAAAAAGCGGAGCGAAAGAAGAGAGCGCAGCGATTTGCGAATGTCTGTGAGCGCGGCGGGAGTGCACAGCACGAAGCTGCGCGAGACTTATGCAGTACACTCTGACTGCTGGCTAGCAAAAAAGCGGAGCGAAAGAAGAGAGCGCAGCGATTTGCGAATGTCTGTTGCAGTTGCAGCGGTTTATAATCTACGGACAGCAAAAGTGGCGCGAAAGGAGAGGACATGGAAAATAATAAGTTTCAGGGAATTCGTGAGCAGTTTCTGAGGGAGGCGGAGCAGCGCCTCGATTCTCAGGCGGTCTATGAGCTCAGGAAGCGCTATCTGGATCGGAAGGAAGGGCTTGTCAGCGCCCTGATGAAGGAGATGAAGAGTATCCCCGCCGAGCAGAAGGCGGAGTTCGGACAGAAGGTAAATGGTCTGAAGGACTGGGTGCTGGAGCATCTCTCCGCGCTTGAGGAGCGCGTCCGGGCAGCGGAGCTGAAGAGCCGCTATGAGCGCGAGAAGATAGATGTCACCATACCGGGAAAGAAGATCACCCGCGGAAACCTGCATCCTGACACCCAGGTCCGGAACGAGATGATACGCACCTTCTCCGGCATGGGCTTTGAGATCTATGAGGGCGCGGAGATCGAGACAGACTACTACAACTTTACAGCCCTGAATACACCGAAGGATCATCCGGCGCGGGACATGCAGGACACCTTCTATTTAAGTGACGAGTTCCTTCTGAGAACGCAGACCTCCTCCGGGCAGATACATGTGATGGAGAATAAGAAGCCGCCGATTAAGATACTCTCCCCGGGCAAGGTGTTCCGCTCCGATGATGATGCGACGCACTCCCCGATGTTCACACAGATGGAGGGGCTGGTGGTCGATAAGGGCATCACCCTCTGCGATCTTCAGGGCATGCTGGATCAGTTCGTACAGAAGCTCTTCGGCGCGGACACGAAGACCAGACTCCGCCCGTCCTACTTCCCCTTCACCGAGCCGTCCGTCGAGGTGGATGTGAGCTGCTTCTCCTGCGGCGGCAAGGGGTGTAGACTCTGTAAGGGAACCGGCTGGATCGAGATACTTGGCGCGGGTGTTGTCAACAGAAAGGTGCTGGAGAACTGCGGCATCGATTCCGATATCTATAGCGGCATCGCGTTCGGCATCGGCGTGGAGAGAGTCGCCATGCTCAAGTACGGCATCAATAACATCAAGCTCCTGTTCGAATCTGATCTTCGGGTTCTTGAGCAGATCAACGACTGAGGAAAAGGAGAGTTCGCATGATAGCACCATTCAGCTGGTTGAAGGAATATGTAGACATTGACTGCACGCCGGAGGAGCTTCAGGAAAAGCTCTTCTCCTGCGGCTTTGAGGTAGAGGAATTAAAGCAGGTCGGAGCCGACATTACCCGCGTCGTTGTGGGTCTTGTGAAGTCCTGTGAGCCCATTCCGGACACACATCTTCATGTATGTGTCGTGGATTGCGGAGAGAAGGGCAACCTTCAGATTTGCTGCGGCGCGGATAATGTTGCCGCAGGAAAAAAGTTTCCGACAGCGCTGGTCGGGGCGACGGTCTACGAGACCAATAAGGAGCGCACGGAGATCGCGGGTGTCACGACTATTAAAAAAGGAAAGCTCCGCGGCTTTGAGTCTCATGGCATGCTCTGCTCTGGTATGGAGCTCGGGGTTTCCGAGGATATGTACCCGGGCGCAGGCTACAATGGTCTGCTTTTACTTCCGGATGATGCTCCTGTCGGAGCGGATGTAAAGCCGATCCTGGGGCTCGACGACTGGCTCTTTGATATCGCCGTCACGGCGAACCGCCCGGACTGCCAGAGCATCTATGGCATCGCGCGGGAGGTTGCTGCGGTTCTCAATAAGCCGGTGAAGGCGCCTGCGCTCGATTACAGGGAGACGGAGAGGGAGCTTCCGGGCTTTGCAGTCTGTGTTGATGCGCCGGAATACTGCCCGCGCTATATTGCGCACTATGTGCACGACGTGAGGATTGGGGAATCTCCGGCGTGGATGAGGCGGCGCCTCGCACTGCTCGGTGTGAATGCGATCTCCAACATGGTGGATATTACGAACTATGTGATGCTGGAGCTCGGCCAGCCCATGCATGCCTATGACAGAGCCCATCTCGAGGGAGATGCCATCCGGGTCCGCTGTGCGGCAGCGGGCGAGAAGCTGGTGACGCTCGACGAGGAGGAGCTGACGCTCTCGGAGAGCAATCTTCTGATCTGCGACGGCGAGAAGCCGGTCGGTCTCGCCGGTATCATGGGAGGACTGAATTCGGAGATACTCGACACGACCTCCGAGGTCGTGCTGGAGGCCGCAAAGTTTGCGCGCGACAACATTCGCCGCAGCTCCCGCAGCCTCGGAAAGCGCACGGACGCGAGTGCGCACTTTGAGAAGGGCACGGATGAATACACGGTCGATATGGCGATGCGGCGCGCCCTGCATCTCATCGAGGAGCTGGGCTGTGGAAGCATCTCCCGCACGCACATCGATGTGAATACCGGGAACAGCATAGGAAAGCGGGAGCTCTCCGTTCCGGTGGCGCGTGTCAATGCGGTGCTCGGCATCACGGTGCCGGATGAGGAGATCCTGCGTATACTTGCGAGCCTTAACATGGAGCCGGTGCTGAAGGATGGAGAACTCACGCTTCAGGTTCCTGCTTACCGCGAGGACATGGAGAGCTATCAGGATGTCGCGGAGGAGGTGATACGCCTCTATGGTTATGAGCACCTAGTTCCGACCTTCCTGAAGGAGGCGGAGGTGACCGGCGGCGGACTCTCCGAGATCCAGCAGCGAGAGCTGAAGCTGAAGGAGACGCTCTGCGGGGCGGGTATTTATGAGTGCATCCACTACTCCTTCTTCTCGCCCTCTGATCTGAAGCTGCTGCGCTTCCCGGAGGATGCCGCGGAAATGCAGGCGATTCGCATCATGAATCCGATCAGTGAGGAGATCTCTCTGATGCGCACTACTCTGACTCCATCCATGCTGAATGCAGTGATGCGGAACCAGAAAAACGGAAATCTTGCGGGGCGGCTCTTTGAGATCGCGAAGGTCTTCCTTCCGAAGGAGCTGCCGCTGAAGAACTATCCAGACGAGCGGGATCACCTGGTGCTTGCCTTCTTCGGAGAGGGAGAGGACTTCTACAGTCTGAAGGGCGCGCTGGATCTCACAGCAGAGGCGCTGGGTCTCTCCTTTGGCTACGAGAGCGCGGAGCAGCCCTTCCTGCATCCCTATCAGACTGCCGCGGTACTTTGCAATGGGCAGAGGGTTGGTTACATTGGAAAGCTCGCCTATGATATTGCTGCGGAGCTGAGCCTCCGGACAGATGTCTATGTCGCAGAGCTGGATCTGAAGACACTCTACATGCAGGTGCATGCGACGCCGGTCTTTGAGCCGCTGCCTGCTTTCCCGGAGGTCACGAGAGACATCGCCCTCATCATGGAGAAGAGTATCAGCTGTGCGCAGGTGGAGCGCGTGATACACGAGAGCTGTAAGTATATCCGTGAGGTGAGGCTCTTTGATGTCTATGAGGGCGCGCCGATTCCGCCGACGAAGAAAAGCATGGCATTTACCGTCACCTTCCGTCCGAAGGATGAGGAGCTGAAGGGCGAGGATATAGACCGCTACGTTGACAAGATGCTTCGTAAGCTGAAGGCAGAGTACGATATTGTGCTGCGGTTCTGAGAGCTGTAAAAGAGCTGCTTGACACATGGATCCGACTTCCTGAATCTCCGGAGCGACATGGATATCAGAAATATCGAGCTCGCGCAGAAGGAGGAGATTGAGCAGATCAGAACGTTGCAATACACTTGAGCAGGGCGGGTTTTACTTGAAAGCTGCGGTAACTTGTGGTACGATGCAGTGTAAGTTCGTGTCCGCGATGGAGCAGACACAATAGCCAGATTCGGAGGAGTATCATGCTGAACACGATTTTATCTGTTATATTTGTCATTGTATGTGTAGTTCTTTCTGCCATCGTTCTGATGCAGGAGGGAAGAGATCAGGGTCTCGGGGCCATCGGCGGTATGGCCGATTCCTACTGGGGCAAGATCAGGGGCCGTTCCGTGGAGGGAACGCTGGAGAAGCTGACCAAGGTGCTTGCGGTGCTGTTCCTCCTTGTGGCCTTTGTTCTGAACATTGTAAAATAAGCTCTGCTAATAGGGGCTCCCTTTAGGAGCGTTCAGTTAGGGATTGAAGAAAACAAAGCTTAACTGATGACCTTTAAGCGGTAAAAAAAGAAATAACGACCATACAAGAGTAAAGATGCTCTTGTATGGTTGTTTTCTTGTGTTTAATTATATCAAGTACCAAAATGGTATGTGAGCGAATCATAATTTGCAGTATCTTCAGCTACCATCAGCAATGACTTTGATGAACCGTACATCATTCGGGATACACAGACAGACGATTATTATATTCGCGACGGTATTGCGCCAACCTTTGAAGTCTATGCAGACGCCCGCAAATCAGCAGACGAGCTGAATGGGCACGAAGCCGCCGTTATCAAAAATGAGTGGTCGTACACCGTAGGAGATAGTGGCGGTTATCACAGAGATATTGCCATAGGACTCTTCGGTAATAAAACAGCTGCTCATTTTCATCCGAAAGGAGTTCTCGAATGAGATCCATGTAAGGTGTAAGACAGTTCGTTGATAATCGGCACCTTGATTTATGAAAACCGTTGATATATTTATCGACAGTTCGCCTGTCGACGTCCAGTTCCCGGGCTATCTGGCTTTTATTGATCTTGAGATTCGTTGCTTCCATAAGTGTTTTTAACTTATACAGATCCTCCAGTCCGTGAATCTTAAGATCCGTAATGATGGGTGATTTGATAATCATCGTTCAGGCCTCCTTCTCAGACCTTATCGATGATATCAGTTGTACATTTTTATTCCAGAACTTCTGTACATATTTGATTATGATTTATTAGCTGAACAGATTCCATATCGGGAATTACGATCAGGCATATCGCTACATATTTGAATATATCAACACGTTTTACAATACCGTCCGGATACACAGCCACTGTGATTACCAGTCTCCGGATCAGTACGAGGAAGCATATCTAAAACGACTGGCTGCGGTGAGCCGAAGATCTGCTGGATAAAGGTAAATCAGGCCGTGTTTAACTTGTCCGAAAACTTGACATAGGACCACGTGGCAGAGAAGTGGTCAGAGAAATACCCGAACGCCATGAAACGCTGGGAACGGCACCGGGACCGGGATGTCATTACACCAATCTTTAAGTTTTCTGCTGACGTTCGGACGGTCATCTATACGACCAATGCGATTGGGAGACTCAATGCAACCTACTGCAAACTGAACCGTCAGAGGAGTGTTTTCCCAAGTGCTCAGGCGTTGCTGAAAGCCTTGTATCTGGCCACATTTGAAGCCACGAAGTGATGCTGTATAAATAAAGTTGACATCTTATTCTCAAGGATTTCATTATAATTTAAGAGAATAAGGAGGCGTTTACGGTGGCAACTAACAGACAGTACG